>Ga0209542_10021561_pt1 | contig 10085 bp, 8 predicted proteins | sample RifCSPhighO2_01_FD_184028 | JGI IMG/M metagenome (GOLD analysis project Ga0209542, IMG submission 184028) | Soil microbial communities from Rifle, Colorado - Rifle CSP2_plank highO2_0.1 (SPAdes) (version 2) | ecosystem: Environmental > Terrestrial > Deep subsurface > Rock core/Sediment ...
TACTTTGGTCTTCCGGCACGGCCCATCATCTGCTGAATTTCCATGACGGACAGGTAAACCGAACCGTTCTCGGAAAATCTTCGGGCGTCGCGGATCAGCACCCTGTAAGCAGGAAGATTCATGCCGAATGCAAGCGTCGGCGTGGCCGATATAGTCTTGATCGTGCCGGAGCGGAACGCGTCCTCGACTGACTTTCGCTGCTTTGCTACAAGGCCGGCGTGGTGGAAAGCCGCTCCGCCTTCTACTATTCTGGCAAGGCGATGGCACTGTTTTGTCGGAGATGAAAGAGCGGATTCTATTTCGTTTGCAATTTTTTTGAGCTCCTGACGGTCGCCCTGGCTGAGAATTTTTCTTGTTTCAGCGGCTATGCGTTCGGCGCATGCCTCGGCACTGCGGCGCGTAGACACGAAAACAAGCGACTGTTTACCCTTTTCGGTCGTGTTGACGGCCGCTGCAATATCCGTCTCTTTATCGGAAACTATGAAATCTTTCTTCTTGCTTTCGAATTCCAATTTATATTTGTCGCCGTCGTGGTACATCACGCCGCGGCTCAATTTTACTGGACGGTAGTCGCTGCGAACAAGCTCCGCGTCGAGCCACTGTGCGATTTCATCCGCGTTTTTTATCGTGGCCGACAACGCTATTATCTGGCTCTTTGTCACGGTGCGCAGATGCGTCAGGACGACTTCGAGTGTCGGACCTCTTGACGCGTCGTCGATGACGTGAATCTCGTCGGAAATTATAAGCGAAATGTCCTTTATCCACGGCACGCTGTGCCGCAGCAGTGAGTCCATCTTTTCGTTGCTTAGTATAACCAAATCATAGGAGCCGAGCCAGCCGTCGGTGCTGTCGAGGTCGCCCGTTGCGATGCCGACGCGCATGCCGATTTTCTTGTATTTGCTGAAGTCGTCGTACTTCTCGCCCGCGAGAGCCTTCAGTGGCACGAGGTAGACGGATTTTTTACCGTCAAGAAAATTCTTTAGTATTGCCATTTCGGCTATCAGCGTCTTGCCCGATGCCGTGGGCGACGCGATTACAAGATTTTTACCGCTGAATAATCCTTTCTTGACCGCGGCCACCTGCGGCGGATTGAGCGCGGTTATCCCGCCAGATTTCATGATGGAAACAAGTTTCTCAGGCAGAGGGAGCTTTTCAAGAAGCATAGTAGTTATTCGATTTTCAAAGATAAATATACGCTCGTGAATCACGGATCAATCTCACTGTGATTACTGCGGACAATATGGGACTGGCGGCACACCGATACTGAATTCCCGGCCGATTTTTTTAAGGTCAGCGACTGCGTATACAACTTCTTTGCACGAACCCTGCCATTCGTCTATTTTTGACCAAATGAAACTATAAACTCTCTGCGCTTGTTCACGAGTACGGGCGGCATTCACAAGATTATACGAATTTTTGAGCCCGTTTTCATCGAAGTGTTGCATTATATAATTTATTGCATTATTGCCGCCTACATGACCTATTGTGAGCATATACGATCTGGAATCCCCGCCACGTGCAATTCTTGTGGCGGCCTCATTAACTGCAAAAGCCGGTTCTGTTCTGCCGATGATCTTCAGCACTCTTGCGGTAATTTCGTCACGTTTATTGTTTACAGCCAGTACTCTGTTGTATTTTCTACCGTTGAGTCTGGAAAAATAAAAATTATCCTCTAAGAGACGTCTTTCAAGTACGTCGTTAAATTCGTTAGTCTGGAATTTCTCCTCGAATTCCAGAAATTCCTCGAACATTCTTCCGTCATCACCCCTTGCTACATCTTCTATTATCTGCCTGTACTCACGGATTTTTCCTGTTTTGAATGCAAATACCATTGCCTCCGATTCTCTTTCTGCGAGAAAGCTCGCATGATCTTCTTCTACATCGTAGAATATTTGTGCCACACCCTCGCAGTATCTCTGGAATGCGTTTCTTTCAGGACCTTTAGAAATATTTTCAGGTGTGTCTAGTGCGACATTCTTGGCATTTCTGATGTTTCCTGCGTAGTCCTCGGCACTTCTGACGGTTGATTCGATCTTATCCGTATACTTTCTGTCATCTTCAAGACTCGTCCAGGTTCCTATGGCCACGGCTCCAGTAAAAATAGATGCACCCAGAGCCGCACCTGCTATAAAACTTCTTACTCTCATATCAATTCTTCCTGTTGACTAATTTGTCTGAGAAAAATTCCAGAAGTTCGTGCAATTCTTCAGGCGTCTTTTTTATTGTGTGCATTGCGGCTGCCTGCATCTCCTTTGTGAGCTTACCTGCGTATTCCAGCGAGCCGTATTTTTCGAACAACGATTTTACGTAAAGGACTTCACCGTCGGTTGTTTCTTCCGGGGGCTTGTTGAGGATGTGCAAAAGTTTGCTGTGTTCCTCGTGAGTGCACTGGCCGAGGCAGTGTATAACCATTATGCTCCGCTTGCCTTCCTTTATGTCTCTACCTATCTCGCCTCTTCCTTTTCCTTCCGTCATGTCAAGCATATCGTCGGCTATCTGGAACGCCGGACCTATCGAGTGCCCGAACTCAATAAGGTGCGGTATAATATCTTCGCGGTCCGCGATTATTGCAGCCCCTATCATTGTGACTGTAAGATAATGGCCGGTCTTGCCCATAACCATGTCAAAATACTGCTGTTCAGTCGGTACGTTGCTTGCGCGCAGGTTTATGTCCATTGTCTGCCCTTCCGCTGTTTTCACCGCCGTCTTTACGACAGCATCAAGCAGACGGAATATTTTATTGTCTTCCACGCCGTATTTTTTCGAGGAAAGAACCATCTCAAAGACTTTCTGGGACATGTAGTCGCCGACGTTTATCCCGTGCGCGAGGCCGTATTTTACCCACAACGCCGGACGGTCACGCCGTACGCGGTCGCCGTCCTCTATGTCGTCGTGAACAAGAAACCAGTTGTGCAGCACTTCACAGGCAGCGGCAAACGGAGCTACTTCTTGCGCGCTTCCACCAAGGGCCTCACACGTGGCAATGGCAAGCAGCGGCCGCAGCTTCTTGCCGCCTGTATCCATGTGATACCATACAGCGTCGTGCAGGTTAGGCAGCCCGTGCTTTGGGAAGGCTGCGTCTATTTCGCGCTCTATCAGCGGCATGTAACGTTCAATGTCCATAAAAAGACGTTGTTTGTAAAGCTTAAAAATAAGATCCGCCGCCGCTATTTCTCTTCGACTATAACGAATATTTCACGGCCTATATCGGCAGGAACATAATTGAAGTTGCCGTAATTTCCATGCCGCCCGTCCCTGCTTCCATACATTACCATTTCCTGCATAATGCCGCCAAATCCCGGCCACACTCGGAATGAGCGCCTGAAAAACGACAGACCGCGCTCAATAAAATCTTTTCCAAGCCAATCCGACGAATATAGATGTCCGGTATGATACATACCTATTGCCACGTTCTTTGAGGAAGACTGTGCTCTTAGTCTATAGCTCATATAGTCTAAACTACCGTCTGGACCATCCCTGTCAGCACGGATTCTTACATCTCCATACCATTCCATGCCGAGTTTTTCGCTGAGCACTTCTGTAAATTTGCTAAAATTCATGACGTCTCTCATTTTTCTTCGCGGGAGATTGTTTGCGTACTCTATATAATTCACAAGAGCCTCACGACCGTAAGATAAAAATTTGCACCCGTCCTTGTCGAATGCAACAAAATCACCGCGTTCCTGGCGTATAGCCTTAGTTGGTATGTGCGAACCCCCGTCATATTTTTGGCCTACTAATACGATGCCTTCCTGAAGATCTTTGTTGAATGTTGGCACGAGCGAACCGCTGACATGGGATGCGGTGAATTTAAGATCCAATGCATAGGACGGTGGAAATTCGTTAATAGTTATAATCATATTATTGACGCTGATTTTTGGGCGTGCTTCCTCAGCCGCGATTCTTTCTCTTGCACGTCTTGATGATTCTACGTTTCTTTCTCTGTCGCGCTGCAGCAGTGTGAATACTTTTTCCTGCCCTACAAATGCCGCTGCTCTGTCTTTGTAAGAGCCGCGGATTACGGGCGGTGACATCCCAAGTCTTTTGTATACGGTGCCATAGTTCTTGGTAACTGTACCGACTGCCGCCATTGAGGCACATTCACCGTATTTTTCCCCTATTTTCATCATTCCAGCAAATTTTTGTTCTTTAGTTTCCATGCTTGTGCCAATGCGTGAAACCTCCCCAATTGCACTCACCATATTCATTGTTGCCTCTGTTGAGGCGGGATTTTTATATTCCGCTTCGCAAGCGGCTGCGTACTCTCTGTCAGATGGGACGAGTTTGGGTCGTTGCTGCGCAGAATAAACAGGCTCGGCGAAGAGCATTGATAGCGCAAGCGGATATGCCAGCCATCTCATAAAAGTGCTTTATTTGCAAAGCTTATAATGCCAACTAAATAAAGAATCAGGATACGAAATTTAGTTGACAGTACTGTGCACAAGGAATTTGATATAATGATTCATTCCTTGTAGCAGGTTGCATTAACTTAGCGGATGATGATCCGCAGGAGCATGATTGTCTGATCGACAATCATGCTAGTTGGGTATTGTGAATGCACAATACCCTATTTGCGGACCATCATACTTTTAGTTAATGCAATCCTTGTAGCACATTAAATATCAGCTTAAAAACTGACTTGGTAATAAAATATACCATGGAGGAGATCTGATGAGCGCACCTTACAGAAGAGGATATACACATACAAAATCGAAGGGAAAAGAGACATCGGTCAACTGTGACTACTGCGGCAGAACCGTGCCGAGGTGGAAGACCTTTGTGCAATACAGGGGGTTCCGCATAACTGATCCGTCTCTGCGCAAGCAGATCGACCCGAGATTCGTGAGCAGCGTGCAGTCGAAAATGTACGTTTGTCCTTCATGCGCGAGATACCGCGGCATAGTCAAAGTCGGCCGCTCAAGGAAGAGCAGACGCGGCCCTTAATTCGCATATTTTCAGGACATATTTTGTATTTATTTGGCATTAGCCATATCTATACGTATACCAAGGGGATTGTCAGATGCTAAATAAAATAAAGAAGATGCACGTGCGCGGCGCGCTTTACAGTAAAATGCACAAGAAAGCCGCCAGGCGGCCGACCCGGGCGGCTTTGGCGCTGGCGATACTGCGCAAGGGCGATCATACAAAATTCCGCGTGTCCGTGAACAAATCGCTGATAACGCTTCCGCCACGCTCCGATATCAAGTCGAGCAACATCATATACCCGCTTATACGGCCGTATTCTTACGCAAACATAAAATTCGACGCCGGCGAGAACTCCCTGGTTTATAATATGCTCGAGCCGCGGATGAATGACAAGGAAAAATATATAATGCAAAAAATCCACGAGGGGCTTATACAAATCATAGATGTCAGCCTCGATGATGTGAAGCACGGCGATAAGGTTCTCACGTTCCTGGAAAAAAGCGTTACGAGGCTGCTCGACGAGTATAATTTCAAGCTCACAGAGCAGGAGTACATCAAGATAATGTACTACATATTCCGCGACTTCGTCGGGCTGAACAGAATAGAACCTCTGCTCTCTGATCCGTACATAGAAGACATTGGATGTGATGGCCTTAATGTTCCAGTATACGTCGTGCACCAGAAATTCGGGTCCATAAAGACTAACATAGTTTATACAGACGCAAAGGAACTTCGCGATTTCGTCACGAAGCTTGCAGAGCGGTGCGACAGATATATCAGCTACGCAGAACCGCTGCTGGATGGTTCTTTGCCTGACGGCGCAAGAGTGCAGGCGTCTCTTGCCGCCGATGTTACAACGCGGGGCCCGACTTTCTCGATAAGAAAATTCCGATCCGAGCCGCTGTCGCCGGTGGACATGATACGGCTGAACACTGCGTCACCGGAAATGCTGGCTTACCTGTGGTTCCTGATCGAGCACGGCATGAACATACTCATAGCGGGCGGTGTGTCGACAGGCAAAACGTCGTTGCTCAATGGCATATCGTTCTTCATACCGCCTGAAGCCAAAATCGTTTCCATTGAAGATACGCGCGAACTAAACCTGCCGCACGAGAACTGGATTCCGGGAGCCGCGCGCTCAGGCTTTACAGGCAGCGGCGTCGGCGAGGTAAGCATGTACGAACTTTTGCGCGAGTCATTCCGCCAGAATCCAGATTACCTGATCGTCGGCGAAATACGCGGCAAGGAAGCGTACGTGATGTTCCAGGCAATGGCATCGGGCCACCCGTCAATATCCACGGTTCACGCGGGCAGCGTGGACGATTTAATGAAGCGTTTGCAGACCAAACCGATAAATCTTTCGGCCGGCCTGATAGAAAGTCTTGACCTTGTCATAATTATGATTCACGCAAGGGAGCAGGGAAAATCGGCCAGGCGCGTGAAGGAAGTCGTTGAGATAGAGGACATAGACATCGCGAGCGGCCAGCCGATCACCAACAAGGCGTTCGTGTGGCTGCCCGCAACCGATAGTTTTGAATACCGCTCGAATTCCTGGCTCCTTGAGCGCGTATCAACGCAGAAGGGCATACCTATGAACACCATAATAAAGGAAATAGCGAAAAGAAAGAAATTCCTTTCTTGGATGTATGAGAACAACGTCACGGACATGAAAGAAGTCGGCAAATACATGTCGGCGTATTACAGGAATCCCGAAAAAATAAACAAACTTCTCGGCGGCGAGAGGACTGAAATATGAGAGTACAGACAGGCGTGCCGGGCCTCGACAAGATAATGTGCGGCGGAATACCCGAGAACAATATGATATTACTTACGGGCACGTGCGGCGCGGGCAAAACGATTTTCTGCAGCCAGTTTCTTGCGTCCTCTCAGGATCCCGGCGTTTACGTCAGCTTCGAGGAAGAGACTGAGGAGCTTCGCGAAAATGCAAAAACTTTCGGCTGGGACTTCGACCGCATGGAGAAGCAGAACAAACTGCGGGTCCTCAAGTACGATCCATTCCGCATCGAGGACATTCTCGAGGTAGTTGAGAACAACATACACGAAATAAAGGCAACGCGGTGCGTATTCGATTCGGTGGCTGCGCTGGGCGTGCACATGCGCGAAACGTCGGAGCTCAGGCGGATGATACTGGAGATAAACAACATAATGAAAAAAAACAGGTGCACGACAATAATAGTTTCCGAGATAGTTCCCGGATCTTCAGCGCTGTCGCGTTTCGGCGTAGAGGAGTTCGTTTCGGACGGCATAGTACTTCTTGACAACAGGATGATCAACGGCGAACTCAAGAGAGCGCTCGGCGTACTTAAGCTTCGCGGCACGGACCACTCCAAGATGATGCACCCGTACACTATAAACAGCAAAGGGATTTCGGTCGCGGTAAGGAAGAAATAATTTCTGGGTGTAACGGTTTTGACACACTGACTTATGCAGCAAGTAATTGCTATGACGGCCAATTACCTGCGAAGTACACATTTATAGATTGAGACGCAAATCATATCATGCTGAAGGATGCGGTAAAGGTCCTCGGGGGTTTCGGGTCCAGGAAATTCGAGCGGCAGCTGAGGCCACTCAAGGAAGAGATAATACGTTCTAATCTCAGCCTGCTGTTCGAGATATACGTGGGAAGAATGATACTTCTTGCGATTATGGCGTTTCTGATAACTTTCACGTCAATCTTCGCGTTCTTCATCATCATAGGCGGGCCTTTTGTCAGCGCCGTTATTACAGGACTTGTCGTCGGCTCGGTGACGGGCGCGGCCATGCTTACGCTTTATCATTCGTATCCTTTTCACTTGATAGCGTCGAAGAAAAACAGCATTGATGCCAACCTGCCTTTCGCTACAAACCATATGTCGGCTATCGCGGCGAGCGGCGTCCCGCCTTTTGTAACTTTCAGGCTCCTTGCGAACATACACGAATACGGCGAAATCGCCAACGAAGCAAGGCGCGTAGTGCGCAATGTGGAGTCTTTCGGCATGGACGCGGTGTCTGCGATGAGGAATGTTGCCGACAGAACGCCTTCTTCGGAGCTGAAGCAGCTGATATACGGAATAGTATCGACAATAGAGACAGGCGGCGACCTCAAGCGTTATCTTGATAACGCCGCCAAGGATGCGCTGTTCAATTACAGGCTGAAGAGAGAAAAATACATGCAAACGCTGTCCACATACGCGGACTTCTACACAGCCGTTCTGATCGCGGCGCCGCTGTTCTTCGTCTCGGTGCTTTCGGTTATGTCTCTCATCGGCGGCGAAATATTCGGCCTTAGCATACCGTCGGCTATGAGACTGGGCATATACGTGATGATACCCCTCATGAATATAATGTTCCTTATGTTCATCCACTATACGCAGCCTCAGGTGTAAACATGAAAAACGTATCACAATTCCAGCAAATAAGCATCGCAAGCGGCGCAGCAGGGGCCGCGCTTATAATAGCGAACATTTTCCTGTTCCCGCATATAGCGCAGCTCAGCGCCATAGCCAACCTCGGGGCCGCGGTGCTAATTCTCGGCGTTCCGCTGATGTACAAATACGGGGAATACCACCGCGTACGCAGGATAGAGGAAATGTTCCCGAAATATCTCGACGACGTATCGGAGAACATAGCGGCCGGCATGACGCTTCCGCAGGCGTTAAGGTCAATCGCCGATATAGACTATGACGCGCTGAACCCGTACATAAAAGAAATAGCCGCGAAGGTCACGTGGGGCGTACCGTTCGAGAAAATAATGGAAGAATTCGCCAAAAAGACGGGCAGCAAGACGATGAAAAGAAATGTCCAGACAATAATAGAAACCCACCGCTCGGGCGGGTCGATGGACACCGTGCTGCGGTCCGTTGCGCAGTCGCTGATAGAGCTGGAGAAAGTAAAGAAGGAACGGTCCGCTTCGATATACGCGCAGATGATAAACGGCTACGTGATTTACGTGGTCTTCCTCGGCGTAATGATAGGCCTTTCGACGGTGCTGGTTCCGGCGTTCCAGTTCAACGAGGATTCGTCGGCGCTGCAGGGCACGTTCGGCGAAATATTCCGCGCACTGATAGTCATACAGGGTTTCTTTGCAGGAATGTCCATCGGTAAGATGGCCGAAGGCACGTTCATAGCGGGCTTCAAGCACGCGCTTGTCCTTGTAGTGTTCGGATATACGCTGTTCACTTTCATAGGTTAAACTTTTTTCTTTGATAAACTCGAGATTGAACAGAGTTCAATCTGAGTCGCCAGAACTATGTTCTGCCGAGAAAAAATCTTAATCAAAAAAGAAACATATTATTTTTGTGGCTTATAGTGAACCCACAAAAGAATCTGGATATGTTTTGTGGATTCACATATGGTTCCCAAGGAAGTAATATCCTGTTTGTTTCCTTGGAGAACCATAATGACGTTCGCTCTTCAAAACAGACAAACGGCTGTTCTAGACTGCGCTTATATACAACTTAAGCTCAATGATTATCATTGATGAGTATCAATAATAGATATCACTGGACGGTCTCATGAAAAGCCACGATAGAATAAGGAAAATACTGGACGAAAGTCCGTACGGCCTTACGCCTGACGAGGTTGCGAAACGCGCCGGACTTAATGAGAAAAGCGCGCAGACAATGCTTGACGACCTGGCGCGTGACGACAGGGCCAAAAAAACGCGCGCCGGCGCAACAATATTCTACAGGTCCGCGAAACTCATAGCCGTTTTACTTTTTATCATACCGCTTGTACACGCGCAGAACATGACTTCTACAAGCTATTTTCTCGAAACAGTCCTGGACAGCGCCGGCGGAGCAGTTTCAGGCAGCAGCAGCCTCATTGCAAGCATAGGCCAGGTATCGGGGCGCAGGTCGAGCGATTCTTTTGAGCTGTGCGCCGGCTTTTTGTGCAGTTTCTACGACGTGATCAACCGGGGACGCGTGGCGCTGATGCTTTCGTTCAACATCAGCGGCACCGAGGGCGACCAGGCTTTTGTTGACAGTTATCAGGACCCAGGGGTTTACAACGCGGAGGAACTGCTCAACTACTACGCGTGCGTGGAGGACCCGACCCAGACGGACAATCCTGTTCTTGGAATAATACATTCGGGCACGTATCTTGGCTACGTAAAGGCGGTGCCGGCGCAGTCGTACACGATAAAAGTATCCGAGGAT
>Ga0209542_10021562_pt1 | contig 10085 bp, 8 predicted proteins | sample RifCSPhighO2_01_FD_184028 | JGI IMG/M metagenome (GOLD analysis project Ga0209542, IMG submission 184028) | Soil microbial communities from Rifle, Colorado - Rifle CSP2_plank highO2_0.1 (SPAdes) (version 2) | ecosystem: Environmental > Terrestrial > Deep subsurface > Rock core/Sediment ...
CTTCTTTTTTTAACTTTTCTCATTTTTTAATCTTACAAGTGTTCGGATTCAAAAGCGAATCTAGGATCTTTGGTAGGAAAGGGTGAAATCAGATGGCTAGAGTGATAGCGTTCAGAACCGTCTCGGCAATTTTTGCCATACCAACTACTCTTAGTATGATGTGGCTAATGGTTCATGTAGTGGCCCTTGCTCCCACGTTGATGCTAATTTCTGAAATCGGAACATGGCAAGGCCTGGTTGCTTCTATTGCTATAAGTATACCCGGTATCTTATACGTGGCAGGCGTGGAACGCTTAGAAGTAAACTCTTATCACGAATATGACATGTGGGTTCCTTACTGGGCATTGGGACAAATGCTAGTAGTAATATTTATTATCAATTGGCGTTAACCGCCAACAGCAATTAGTTAAAGTGCGATACCTTCGCACTTTTTTGTTTAAGCAAAGAATGTTAATCTTAATTGCGGATATGAACTCCCACACCAAACAAGGATTTGCTTTCAGCAAGCGCGGGGTTTATCTAGTAGATTAATCCTTAACATTGCCTGTTAATCATTCTTGACTAAGTATTATTAACTATCCTTGTTGTGGTGTGGGGATGAAACTTATTAGTCTCAACATCTGGGAAGGCGAGCTATATCAGCCCCTGATTGATTTTATCGGTAAATATAGTCCGGAGACTGATATTTTTTGTTTCCAGGAAGTTTTTAGGATCGAAGCCGGGGTTAGAAGAATGAATCCCGATAAATTAATGACTTTTAAGAATTTAGTTGATAGGCTAAGTGGTTTTAACGGATATTTTGATGATTATGTGGCCCCGGGCGAGTATAAGAAAGAAGGATTAGCTGTTTTCGCAAAGAAAAATATTAAGGTTGAAGATAGGGGCGAGGTTTTTATATACGGTCCTTCTAGTGTCGGTCTATCCAATGATGATCCCAAATCTCTATGGCGGAATTTACAATATTTAAAATGTGATTACGAAGGCAAAGAGTTTTTAGTAGCCAATGTGCACGGCTTATTCGATTTAGCTACCAAGACTCGCAAAGACGATATTCCTGAAAGAATCGAACAGTCACATCGGATCAAAGCACTGCTTAATAAGTTAGATTGTCCTAAAATTCTATGCGGAGATCTGAACTTATGGCCCGATACCGAGAGCCTCAAAATTTTAGAAGAGGGAATGATTAATCTGATTAAAGAATTTAATATCTACTCAACGCGGAGTAACTTTTTCCAGTATGAAAATAAATTCGCCGATTATATGCTTGTTTCTCCGGAAATTAAAGTCCAAGATTTTAAAGTTCTCAATGAAGTTGTCTCAGATCATTTAGCGCTATATTTGGATTTTGAGTGTTAAAATACCACGCTCGACTAGTATTGACGATAATCTTAGAACTATGACCTTAAATTTAAAAGAAAAGTTTAATTATTTTAGCCGTAATTTGTTTGTCAGGAATGTGGCCGTATTACAGGTCGGAAGTTTTGCCGGAACATTGGTTCAGGCTCTTGCCGGTGTATTTTTAGCACGTATGCTTCAGCCGGAGCTTTTTGGCGTTTATTCGCTTGCTTTTGGTTTGGCCAGTCTTGGCGGATTGCTTTTGGGAGCGGGAACACAGGAAGCCGTAGCCACCTTATTGGGTTCTGCCTATACCAGACAAAACGGAGAAGAAGTAAAAGAGGCATTGGCATTTTTAATAAAGCTTACACTTTATGCCGGATTGGCGACAATGGTTGTTCTTTTATTATTTCCCATGATAGCCAATTACTTTTACGGTAACCCAATGATCGGATGGTATGCTGGCATTGTCGTTCTAGGCGTTTTTTTATCGAGCTCTTTTAGTGCGGTGGTTCAGCTGGCCCTTCAGGTTGCCGGCCGGATAAAAATATTGACCTCAATTATTTTTAGCGATCAGTTTTTACGTTTTGTTATAGCCTTGATTCTTGTTTTTCTCGGCTTAGGAGTTCTGGGCGCTGTGATGGGGCAGTTTATCGGAGCTGCGATCATATTTATTATTTCACTTTTTGTTTGGGAGCGTTTGAGGAGGCAATACTCGATATTTCCGTCATTAAGGGGATTGGTGGGTAATATCGGAACGGTCTCGGTTCGTAAATATTTTGGTTTTAGTTTTTGGGTAGCGGTTGACAGGAATATAGGCAACTTGTATATGGCCTTACCGGTGGTTTTAACCGGTATTTATGTTTCTGCCGGCGAAGTATCTTTTTTTAAACTAGCTTTTGGTTTTGTTAATTTGGCACTAAGCCTTCTGGGGCCGATTTCGATGCTCCTTAATATCGAGTTTCCCAAAATGCGGATCGAAGATTCATCCAAGCTAGTGAGGAATTTTATGAAGGTCTCTGTCTATGGAATCCTTCTTTCTTCGGGACTGACTCTCGCCGCAGTTATTACTGCTCCTTTTGTTTTTAAAATTTTGTATGGCGAAAGCTTTGCTTCGGGTATCAGTTATGTTTTTGGACTGTTTATTTACGGAGCTTTGTATGGCGTGGGTATAGGATTAGGACCTATGTGGCGGGCCATTAATAAAGTTAAAGTTTCTATAATCATCAATCTGATTATTCTAGGGATCGGTATTCCGCTTGGGCTTCTCCTGATAAAGAGTTTCGGTTTGTGGGGATCAGTAATTATGGTAACTTTAATGTTTACCGTTTCTCATTTTATTTCATTCTTTTATTTATCTCGAAAACTGAAAGAATTGCCGAAAAATTAATTTATGATAATATTTATAACATTGTGAAGGAACCCGTGTTAGCTAAAATTCTGCGGTATTTTATTTATGCAGCGGCTTTTGTGCCGCTTATCATATTTAAGGATTATATCTCGCCATTTCACTTCGGTAAGGTTATTATTTTCCGCAGTTTAGTTGAGATAATGATCGTGCTGTTTATTTTGCTTGTTTGGAGAGAGCGGTCTTATTTGCCTAAGATCACTATCGTCGGCTGGGCATTTTTATTTTTTGCCGTAGCTTTTTCAACTGCTACTATTACTAGCGTTATCCCATATTCTAGCATGTGGGGCTCGCTAGAGAGAATGGGAGGCGTCTTTACTTTCTGGCACTATTTCATTTATTTTATTATTTTGACCGCGGTTTTTAGGAAAGAATCCGACTGGATTAATCTATTCAGGCTGGTAATAGTTATCGGAGTTTTATCAGCATTTTATGGTTTTGGTCAAAAGACAAATATTGAATTCTTTGTGGGCTCTGGTGGTAGGGAAAGAATTTTTGGAACAATAGGTAACGCTGCCTTGTTTGCAGGTTACCAAATTCTTTGCGCTTTTCTTAGCTTGATGTTCTTTTTTCGTAAAGATAACTCTTGGAATTGGAGATTATTCTACGGAATTTCTTCGGGTATAATATTTATAGCCGCTCTTACGACTGCTGTTCGAGGCTCTCTCCTTGGTATTGGAGTCGGTTTCCTTTCATTTGCTCTTTTATATGCGGCAGCTTATAGGTCAAAGAAGGCTAAAAAGGCATTATTTGGATTAATAGCCCTGTTATGTTTATTTATTATTTCAGCTTTGCTTTTTAGGAATTCATCTCTGGTTCAAAACTCCGGATACTTAAAGCGTATTACTGAATTTTCTTTAACGAATTATACCGTACAAACTAGATTTTGGGCCTGGGAGGCTGGAATAAAAGGCTGGAAAGAGACACCTAAAACCATACTTCTTGGCTGGGGACCGGAAAATTTCAATATTCCTTTCTCAAGACATTTCAATCCCAAATTTTTCCAAGGTCCCGGTTCTGAAACTCTTTTTGACAGGGCCCATAATATGTTTGTTGAGATCCTAGTTACGATGGGGCTTTTCGGTCTCCTCTCATATTTAGGCATATTTGCCTTGAGCTTTAAGGTTTTATGGAAAAAGATTCATGACAAGGAAACTATTTTGTATGGCGTAGGCCTCATCCCTCTTTTAATAGCTTATGCTATTCATAATTCTTTTATTTTTGATACCTCGGCTAATTTTTTAGTATTTTTTACGATCTTGGGATTTATTTCCCATCTTGCACAACCGAAAGCCTTTGAAACCAAAACAGTAGAAGTGCGTCGCCATAAAATTAATAAGGTTGCCTGGTCTTTTTCAGCAATAATTCTGCTCACTTTATCTGGTATAGTGGTTTATCAAATAAATATTATTCCGGCGATAGCAAATTACACTACTACTCGGGCGATTGTTGCTGGATGGAGTAAAGATTTTCCCGGCTCTATGGCAAAATACAAAGAGGCGGTGGCCTATAATGTCCCCGGCAAATACGAGTATCGTAATCGCCTTGCCCAGTATGTTCTTGAGCAAACTGCTTCGGGCCCAACTTCACCCGAAAAAGAAGAGGCTATAAAATTTGCGATAGATGAGGAAAAGAAGAATATTGATGAAAACAATCTCGATTATCTGCCATATTTGTATTCTGCCCGCCTATATGTGACGCTGGGCAAAGGAGATCCTAGCTCCGAGTATAATAACCGGTCTTTAGAGATGTCTCTTAAGGCATTAGAAATTTCGCCTACATTTGTAAGGGCTTATTATGAAGTTGGTCAGGCTTATCTGAATAAAAAGGATTTTGATAAAGCGGCAGAGTATTTCAAAAAAGCCGCTGAGCTTAATCCTGAGGTTGGTTTATCTTCTTGGTATTGGGGTGTTGTTGAGATGGAAAGAGGAAATACTGATTTGGGGCTAGAAATACTTGAAAAAACCTTAAGTTCAAGGCTATATATTCCCGTTGAAAGCGATCTCAATAAGCTTGTAGGTGTATATTTTCAAAAGGGTGATTTTAATAAACTGGCTTGGATATATGAAATGTTAATTAAATCAAATCGAACTAATCCCCAGTATTATGCTTCTTTGGCTGTGGCCTATGCCCGTATAGGACGATTTGATGATGCGGTGATTCAGGCTAAAGAAGCGGCTAGGTTAGATTCAAAATTTGAACCCGAAGCCCGAACATTTATTCAGAGTTTGGGGCGAGAATGGTAATAAATAAGCAAGCCCGGCTACTACAAACTGTCTATTTTATTCGATTAAAACAGCGACGGCTACTACCGTTGACCAGAGGCCATCTTTGTTTCCAATAGCCGACTGAGTAATATTGGTAGTGCGAATTATCTGTCCAGAAGCCTTGAACAGTTGTTCCCTCTCATCCCAAGATGTTTCTGGATTAAACTCAATTCCCAAGGTGGTTGCTAACATTGTTGCAGCAAGATCCTCGGCGTATTCTCCACATTTTTCATCAGTTTCTCCGAAGGGATGGTGCTCAGATAAATAGCCGTATTGATTTGGGTCGTTTGGTATAGCGACTCCTATTGAAGCCGAGACTAATCGGTTCGGCTCGTTAGTAGAATTGCGAGCAATGACCGCTGGAATAACAGAGCCAGCCGGTAACATAGCCGCTCCTTCTTCTTTTGAAACTCGTTTAACATTGGGCGGATAAATACTCGACACAGAAACCAAATTATATTGAGCTATACCGGCTGATCGCAGAGCTAACTCAAATGACGTTAGATATTCTTTGTGGACTCCGACACCTTTTGTGAAAAAAATTTTTGTTGGAAGCATTTTTGATTTTCTTAAAATTATTCTTTTACAGTTTTAACTTAGTATAGAATAAATTAATTTTTTAAAATATTTTTTTGTTGATAACTTAATAAAACAAAAAGTTATCTACCCGCTTGGCGCAGAGCGATGTTTATGGTTTTGAGAATTATCCCAAGATCTAAAATCAGTGAACGATTCTTAATATAGTATAGATCATACTGGAGTTTTTCGGCGGCATCAGCAACCGATGAGCCATAATGATAATTTATCTGAGCCCAGCCGGTAAGTCCCGGCTTGATAATATACCTTTCTTCGTAGAACGGAACATCAGTTTTTAATTTATCATGAAATTCCGGTCTCTCGGCGCGTGGCCCTACAAAAGCCATCTCACCCCTTAATATATTCCAGAGTTGAGGTAACTCATCTATCCTTGTTTTACGTAATAATTTTCCCAAGCTTGTTGTCCGTGCATCATTCTCTTGAGCCCAAATTGCACCGGTTGCTTTCTCGGCATCCTGGGCCATGGTTCTAAATTTTATAATCTCAAATATTTTTCCGTTTTGTCCGAATCTTTTTTGGCGGTAAAAGACTGGTCCTGGAGTGCTTATCTTTATCAGCACGGCTATTGGTGGTAAAAATGGAGATATTATTATACCCATAACAATTGCGAAAATAATATCTAGAAATCTTTTAATTTCTTCGTAGGTTTTTTTACTTCCCTCGCTTAGGTTCTCCAGAAACCATATCTGGTTTATTGCACCAAGGGGAACTTTATTAGTCACTTGTTCGTAAAATGACGATAGGTTTTTAAACGTAACGTGGTTCTCTAGAGAACGATAAAAAGTGTCAATTATTTGCTGGGTTTGATATGTTTCCGGAGAGATGATGACCGTATTTATTTTGTCATTTTTTATTATCTGATCTATATTTTTTATCTCTTCTTTGGTCAGGTCCATTATATATTTTAATTCATATCCGAGTTGGGGATTTTCTTCAATATATTTAGCTAATTCAAGAGACTGAGGATTAACTCCTACGATGAGAAGAAGTTTTTTAAACCCACTTGCATTTGCCTTATTAAACAGTGTCCGGCTAGCTGTGACTATTCCCGAGAAAAGAAGTATAAAAATTAACAGATTAGTCTTTGGGGTGATGTCGAAAATCGGTATTAAATAAAAGAAAGAAACTGATATCGCCGAAGCAAAAAGCACAGCTCTAAAAAGACCCGAATAGAAATCCAGGTTATTTCGCAGAAATCCGAAATCATATAAGTTGGTGATATAAAAAATAATGAGCCAGAGTGCAAAAATAAACAAAAAGGGAAGCAGATGTATTACATACTGTTCGCCGAAACTCACCCTATATCGGATAAAAAGGGTAATTATCAGGGCGCCATATAATGCAGCAATATCAAGCAATAAAAGATTAAATCTCTTCATCCCCACACCATAACAAGGATAATTAATAATACTTAATCAAGAGTTATTAATAAGCAATGTTACGGATTAATATATTGAATAGACCCCACACTCGTCGAAGGCAAATCCTTGTTTGGTGTGGGGATTCATTGATTATAATAATAAACCAAAACTGCCTCTAAGTCAATTGAAAAAAGATACGGTACGCATATAATTCATTTAATGACAAAGAAGATAAAAATAGGAATTATCGGGCTGGGTATGGTAGGAGAGCCTGTCAAGAAGTGGTTCGAAGAACTTAATGGGCACAAGAGGGGAAAGGACCTCTTTTGCTATGACGCGGATCAGAAAAAAGGGTATACCGACGATGTTAATAGGGCAGATGTGATTTTTGTTTCTGTCCCGACTCCTTCAAATCCTGACGGAAGCTGCAATACATCCATAGTGGAATCTGTGGTTTCGAAGATTAGGGACGGTAAGATTATAGTTGTTAAATCTACTGTTTCCCCTGGAACGATAGAAAAACTTCAGAAAAAATATCCCCTAAAAAGGCTCATTTTTAATCCTGAATTTTTGACCGAGTCTCAATCCTGGCTCGATTTTATAAAACCCGATCGTCAAATAGTAGCCTTTACCAAAAGGAGCCATTCTGATTCGAAGGAAATTTTGAAATTAATGCCCTCCGCTCCTTTTGTCCGTCCCTGGCAACTTGATTATTCTACCAAAAAACAAGTAGGGGCTACCGAAGCCGAAATTGCTAAGTATGCTGCAAACATTTTTGGCTACATGAAAGTGGTTTACGGTAATATTCTTGCTGATGTGGCCCATGCATTAAATCGTGATTTTCAAGATAAAAAAATTGATGCCGCAGTAGATTATGAGCATATAAGGGAAGTTATATCTGCTGACGGGAGAATCGGCCCGGCATGGCTGAATGTGAGTCACGGTAATTATTGTGGAGCGGGTGGGTATTGCTTTCCTAAAGATATGGATGCTTTTATAGCTTTTACCGAAGTTCTAGAAAAAGATTCAGCAAAGAATAAATTATTAGATAAGCAGCAGCTGAAAGTTTTTCATGGCGGTATTGCGGTATTAAAGGCAATTCGTGATTATAATAAAACACTTATTGAATCCCAGGGTCTCTCAATGGAAGATGTAGCGAAACATAATAAAGAGATAATTACTCAAAAAAGAAAGAAAATTCGGCAGTAGGTGCTATAATAAATAGTAATGAATAAGAAATGCCGACTTCTTCCAATAGGTACAGTTGTAGCATTGCTTTTTTGGATTCCTAATTTCAGCCAAGCTGATGTGCTTGGACAAAAGGAGCTGTTTTCCGTTGACTCTGATTTTGATAAATATGGCCGGAACCAATTATTTGCCACTCTTCGCCATGTTAGCGATAAACTTCATTTTTATGTTGACGACAGCTACTGGAACGGTCTTGATACGGTTCACCAGAATTCATTTACCGCCAATATAGCTAACTTGGCTCAGGAATTTGAGAATACTATCTATCCCAAGGAAACACAGTTTTGGGGATCAGAACCTAACCCCGGCATTGATGGAGATTTTAGGATTACAATTCTGGCCGAGCAATTAATTACGGGCACTGGCGGTTATTTTAATACGGCTAACGGGTATACCAGGACTCAAGTCCAAGATTCAAATAGCCGCGAGATGATATTTCTGAGCGCGGAAACGGTGAATTCGGGATCAGATCTCACTAAAGTTTTTTTGGCCCATGAATTTCAGCATCTCATATCTTTTAATCAAAAAGAATTAATAAATAAATCATCAGAAGATACGTGGCTGAACGAACTAAGGTCAGAGTATTCGATATCCTTAGTCGGATATAATGACGTTTATTATAACTCAAGTCTTAATCGCAGAACAGTTTCTTTTATGGAAAATCCGTCGGATAGCCTTACCGAATGGCCCAACGAAATTGCTGATTATAGTATTGCTACGGTTTTTGCCGAATATCTGGCGGAACAATATGGAAATAATATCTTAAGTGAAACCCTCAAAACATCCTTCATTGGTATCAACTCACTTAATAATTTTTTGCAGACCAAAGGCTATCTTGAGAGATTTAGCGACATTTTTCTAAGATGGATGGCTGCGGTTTATCTGAATAATACTGGTCTAGGTAGTCATTATGGCTATGTCCAGCCGGAACTCCAAGCTATAAAAGTCCGACCCCAACAATCAGTTTACATATCCGGTTTTAATGAATTTTCGACTTCCCATTCGATAAAGAACTGGCAACCTCTCTGGCTCGAATATAATTTTAATAATTCTTACTCACCGCCAACCAAGAGTGTAAAAATAGATATAAACGGACAACCAGATCAGAATTTTCTTGTATCATATATTACGTTTTTTAATGACGGTCGTACTCGTGTGGATCGTTTGCTTGTAACTGCCGGCAAGGGAACTGCATATATCTCAAATTTTAGTTCCGGAGTAAGCGGGGTAGTTGTGTTGGCTACCAATGGGACTAAGCTGTCTAAGTTCTATACCAAGGAACCGGCTTATAATTTATCAGTTAAAGTTTCTCTGGTCGATACCGAGACTGTTAAGACGGAATTATTGAAGGACGGTGCTCTTATAAAAAAACCTAATGAGAAAGAAGTTTATGTAATTTGGGGTAAATATAAAAGATATCTGGTTCCTGGGGTTATAGCTCTTTATGGACATTTAGATCCGATGAATGCCATTGAAGTTTCTCCGGAGGTTTTCAATTCTTATATCACATCAAATTATGTTAAATATCTCGAAGATGAAAAAGTCTATGCTGTCTGGCCGGATGCTACCAAGCACTGGATGAATATCACGCCCCGGCAATGGGATGCTTCCAGTCGAGACTGGAACGCAATATTCGTGATAAATGATCTGGAGCTTAATTATTATAAAACCGGAGCGGATATTATCAGATAGACCAATTTTAGGAAGATATCGCTTGTCTTGACTTTTGTTGAAAAAGGTGATAGAATTAAAAGATAACCTGATACCCCACAGCCAGGGCTCAATCCGAACGCTCAACTTTTAAAGCACTCAGTGCTTTTTGTGTTTTTTAGACTCATCTAATACTTCCTTTGGTGTTTTGTAGCTTAA
>Ga0209542_10021564_pt1 | contig 10084 bp, 7 predicted proteins | sample RifCSPhighO2_01_FD_184028 | JGI IMG/M metagenome (GOLD analysis project Ga0209542, IMG submission 184028) | Soil microbial communities from Rifle, Colorado - Rifle CSP2_plank highO2_0.1 (SPAdes) (version 2) | ecosystem: Environmental > Terrestrial > Deep subsurface > Rock core/Sediment ...
ATGCCCTGAATCTTAGCCGGTTCAAAAAAAAGGATTATTTGGATATTAAACGATTATTTTATTATGTTAAATGCTAAAAATGCGTGAAACCGCCTCACCTCGCCATAAATGACGAAGTTTCAAAAGAGGCGGTTTCTCAACTACGCATTTTTAGCATGCAAAAATTTCGCCCTAAAGGGCAGGGTTTTACACCCAGCGAAATTTTTTGCATCAAATAAATCAAAGCTAACTTTCTATTAGATCCTAAAGCCATGAATATGCGGCGCCTCCCCTGTAATTCAAGCCACTGGCGTTCGTGAGTTTCCTAGCGGAAACGGCCCATACCATTAGCAGGCGCTTCCGACAGTAATTAAACACTCGTATAAGGCAGTGGCCGTCTCGGCAACTAAACACATACGCACTTTCGCTACTTTTTTAAATAAGCTGCTACTCTAGACTTGGATGAAGTGGGAAAATTATGATCATAAAACTCTGGAGCCGCAAATCTTAATCTACTGGCAGAATAACAAAATAGTAGAGCAGCTCCGCAAGCGTGATAAAAATAACCAAAAGTTCTATTTCTTGCAGGGACCACCCTATACTTCTGGCCGAGTTCATATCGGAACAGCCTGGCAGACGGCCATGAAAGATATCATTCTGCGCTACAAAAGGATGCAAGGATATGCCGTCTGGGACCGGATGGGCTATGACATGCACGGTCTGCCTACCGAACAGAAGGTGATGAGCAAGCTTAATCTGAAAAATAAGGAAGATATTTTAGCTTTCGGCCTTTCCAAGTTCATGAAAGAATGCCGGGCTTGGTGCATAGACATGATGCGCCAGATGAATGCAGATTTTCAGCGGCTAGCCATCACTCTGGACTTTTCCAATCCCTACCAGCCCATTACCAACCAATTCATGGAAGCGGAATGGTTCCTGATTAAAACGGCCCATGAAAAAGGCCGGCTTTACCAAGGGTTGAGGACCATGCCCTGGGATGCGGCCACTCAGACTGCTGTGGCTAAACATGAGCTGGAATATAAATCAATTACTGATACGGCCATTTATGTTAAATTTCAGCATCACGATGATTCCTCTAAATATTTTATCGTTTGGACCACCACTCCCTGGACCATTCCTTTAAACTTAGCGCTGATGGTCAATCCAGAGCTGGAATACGTTGAAGTTAAAGTAGGAAAAGAGTTATGGGTCATCGCTGAAGACCGACTAAAATCAGTTCTGGCTAAAGCCAAAGTTGAAAAATACGCTGTCAAGGAAAAGCATAAAGGGAAAAAGTGGGAAGGGCAGAAATATCTTCACCCGTTGGATGTCCAGCCGTATCTTCCCATTGAACTGCAGCAGAATAAAAAGTTATACTCAGTATTGTTAAGCACTGAGTACGTTGATGCTTCCACCGGCACGGGCATAGTGCATTGTGCTCCTGGTTGCGGGCCGGAAGATTATGAAGTAGGCCACCACTATCACTTGCCGCCTTTCAATTGCATCAGCGAAGAAGGCTATTTTCAGGATTTTGGGTTCTATAATGGCTGGAAGGCTAAAACTGATGACGATAAATTTATCCAAGCGATTGCCCAAGCCGGCGCCATAGTGGCTCAGGAATCGTATGTGCATGATTATCCGCATGGAGAAAGAAGCCATCAGCCGGTTATTTTCAGGACCACCAAGCAATGGTTTTTTAGGATAGAAGACCTCAAGGAAAAAATGTTGAAAGCTAACCAGGATATTCACTGGAATCCTCCGGCAGCCAAAAATGCTTTTAACTCCTGGCTGGAAAATTTAAGGGACAATTCCATCACCAAACAGCGCTACTGGGGAACGCCCGTACCAATCTGGCAGGCTGAAACTGGTGATTATTTAGTTATCGGCAGCTTGGCTGAGCTGGAAAAATTAGCTGGAAGAAAAGTAGCAGAGATGCATCTGCCGGGAATTGATAAAATAACAATTAAAAAAAATGGCCAAACCTATGCCAGAATTCCTGATGTGCTGGATGTCTGGATTGACGCCGGGACAGTCTCCTGGAACTGTTTGGATTATCCGAAAAACAAAGACCTGTTTAAGAAATATTTTCCGGCAGATTTTATCTTGGAAGGCAAAGACCAAATCCGGGGCTGGTTTAACCTGCTGATGGTGGCTTCCTTTCTAGCTTTTGATAAGCCCTCATTCAAGAACGTGTACATGAACGGTTTTTTAACTGATATTGGTGGAACAAAAATGTCTAAGTCGCTGGGAAACATCATTACCCCCGATGAGCTAATTGGCAAATATGGAGCAGACGTGCTGCGATATTATATGTTCCAGACTGCCGCTGGGGAAGACATTAATTTTAGCTGGGAAGAATGCAGCGTGAAAGAAAAACAGCTGCACATTTTGTGGAACATTCATAAGTTGCTGATTAACCTGGCCAGAGAAAACCATGTTAATCAAAAGAATTTTAATCCTAAGAATCCTAAGGATCTTAATTTAAATGGGTTAGATCTTGAAGAGAGATACCTTTTTTCAAAGCTGCATTCAACTATCAGGGCTGTAACCAATCTGCTGGAAAAGTATCGCTTAGATGAAATTGTTAAGCCCATTGAAGAATTATATTTGGGATTAAGCCGGACTTACATCCAGATAACCAGGGAAAAAAGTTCAGTTGGCTCCAAGGATGAAAAACAGAGATGCATCTATACCATTTATACCGTGCTGCTGGAAATCCTGAAGATGTTTCAGCTGGTTTCTCCTTTTATCTCTGAAGCGATCTATCTTAACCTGAAAGAAGAATTTGTGTTGAAGGAAAAAAGCATCAGCCATTATCAGTGGACTAGAGCTGAGGAACGGCTGATTGATGCTGATTTAGAGCATGACCTGGAAGCGGCACAACAGGTCATCACGGCTTCTTTGAATGCCCGGGAAAAAATTAAGCGGAACTTGCGCTGGCCGGTGCAGGAGATTATAATTGTAAGCAGCGATACGGAAACTAAAAGAACGATTAAGCGGATGCTAAACTTATTAAAAAAGCAGACTAACGCCAAATCTGTGGTGGTTAAGGGATCTCTTCCCGGTGTTGTTACAACTATTACTGCCGATCCAGGCAGGATTGGGCCGCTCTATGGCTCATTGTCGCCAAAAATTATAGCTGAGATTAATAAAAATCATCAGAACATTTTGGCCGAGATTGAACAAAAAAAAGTTTATGCTTTTTTTGTTGATAAGACTAAAATTACTATCACCAAGGACTTGATAAACGTCTCTAGGATTGTACCTTCTGGGTATAGTGAAGCTGAATGTCAGCTGGGCCTGGTTTATGTTAATAATCAAATTACGCCGGAATTAGAGTTGGAAGGCTTTGCCCGGGAATTAATAAGAAACATTCAGCAATCAAGAAAGAAGTCTGGGCTGCAGAAAGCTGACCGGATCAAATTGCAGGTGAAAACTAGCCTGGATTTGAAGCCCTTCATTAAAGAAATCAAGCTTAAAGTAGGTGCAAAAAGCCTAACTATTTCCAATGATCAAGGTATTGGCGCCATCACTGAGAAATTTAAAATCAAGGATAAAGAGTTTTTGATCTGGTTTAGCAAAGAATGATTTGTCACATTTAATTTAATAAGCTGCTTTGTTGCATAATTAATTCTTAATCGAGAATTGCTAAATTGTTTCAAGAAGTTGTAGCAAAGTTTTAATCTTTGATTATTCAAATTTTATTTATGCAACGGCTCTGTAGAAAGTCTCGCTGCGCTCGGTGGCCATCGGGCTCAGCATTAGCTTCTTAAGGCTGATAACCGACCATCCCCGTAAGGGACATCCCCCTAGCCGGTGTAATTTTGCACCAGAAGATGCTTCGCAAATTGATGGCCACTGCACTTTCTACAGAGCCTTATGCAACACAGCATTAATAAGCTTAAAGCTGCTAGTTGAACTTATTTGCTAGATCTTCTTTTATCCAGATTATACATCTGCCGGGTTATTTGTGAGATGTTAAGCCCCAGATGCTCACAGATATACTTGAAAGAAAGAACATATTCTTGTTCCTCTGAATGAACCCACTCCTTAGCAGTTCTAAACGCTTCTGTAGATGGATTTTGCCTCAGGTCTGACCAAGCCTGCCTTAACATCTTAACCATCAGGGCTTCAGTAGGAGAATATTTTGGCTTATGATCTATTACTGTATTATCAATAGTTGTATTGTCTGTTATCATCTTATTTAGACCGGATTGATGTAACTTTAAAAATTTTAGGAAACTGGCCTAGTTAATACAATTCATCTGCAAGTGCCAGAAAAACACCCATTCTTCCATAATATTTATAAATTAACTATAGTTAACTAGTTGAGATGAGCAAATTATTTTTTCCCCAGGAACTAGAAGTGTGGTACGTTCTTCCGGCCATAAGAAAACGCCTGGCTTTGGGCTTGATCGCTAAAGGCCTGTCGCAACAGGAAGTGGCCAGCTTGATGGGAGTGACCGCAGCAGCTATCTCCCAGTATAAAACGGAGAAACGCGCCCAAGGTGATTTTTTAGGGACAGCCTTTGATAAGGAAATCAGCTCAGCAGTAGAACTGATAAATTTAGACCAAAGCCAATTTTTTTCAGAAATCATGAAATTAAATAGCTTAATCAAGCATTCAGAGATTTTCTGTAATCTGCATAAAAAACTCTTGCAGGAAGGGCTGCCTTGCGACAGCTGTGAATTAAGGGTGTGCTCATAAAATGGCTGAAGCTGTGACTATTAAGCGGGGTAACCTTGTTATTAACCATGACGACATCGTTAGCCGGGATAACATCGTTGTTAACCATGACAACCTCGTCGTTAACCGTGACCAGTATGATAAACCTGATATTCATCAGTCCAGGCTGACCGCTAATCCAGGCATCAATGAAGAAGTGGTTAGACTGATTTCTAAAACTAAAAACGAGCCCAAATGGGTGTTAGATAAGCGGTTGAAATCATTGGAGCTGTTTGAAAAAAAGCCGCTACCGAGTTGGGGTCCGTCATTGAAGGGATTAGATTTAAGCAAAATCATTTATTTTGTAGATCCGAATGCTAAAGAGTCCCAATCCTGGGACGATGTCCCGGAAGAGATTAAAAGGACTTTTGATAAGCTAGGTATTCCTGAAGCAGAGAAGACTGTTCTAGCCGGTGTCGGTGCGCAATATGATTCCAGTGTGGTTTACCATCACCTGGAAAAAACCTTGAAGGATAAAGGAGTTATTTTTGAAAACATGGATGTGGCCGTGCAAAAGTATCCGGAGCTGGTGCAGAAATATTTCATGACTTCCTGTGTGCCAATCAATGACCACAAATTTGTGATGCTGCATGGCGCGGTATGGAGTGGTGGAACTTTTATTTATGTGCCAAAAAATGTTAAAGTAGACCTGCCGCTGCAAGCTTATTTCAGGATGAATGCCCAGAAAGGAGGCCAGTTTGAGCATACGCTGATTATTGTTGATGAAGGTGCTGAGCTCCACTACATCGAGGGGTGCAGTTCACCTAGATACAGCGACAAGTCGCTGCATGCTGGATGCGTGGAGGTGTTTGTGATGAAGAATGCTAGAATGACTTACTCTTCCATTGAAAATTGGAGCAAAAACGTATACAACCTTAATACTAAGCGGGCTATCATCCAGGAAAATGCTTCCATGCGCTGGCTGAATGGCAATATTGGCAGCGCGGTAACTATGCTTTACCCCTGCTCAGTGTTGGTTGGTGAGAGAGCCTCCAGCGAAAGCATCGGTATTGCCTTTGCTGGTAAGGGGCAGCATCATGATACCGGCAGCAAAGTGATCCATGCGGCTTCCAATACCTCTTCAGTGATTGATTCCAAAAGCATCTCTAAGGATGGAGGGATATCCACTTTCCGTGGAATGATTCACGTAACTAGGGAAGCTGCCAACTGCAAGACCTACATGAAATGCAATGGCTTAATTCTAGACCAGCAATCACGATCTGATGCCATTCCAGTTCTGGAAATCAAGAATTCGGATGTAGAAGCGGCTCATGAAGCTACCGTTGGCAAGATTGGCGAGGAAGAAATATTTTATCTAATGAGTCGTGGCTTAACTGAAAACCAAGCCATAAAAATGATCGTTTCCGGGTTTGTCGGCCCGTTAATAAAAGCTCTGCCGCTAGAATATGCAGTAGAATTAAACAAGCTGATTGAATTGGAAATAGACGGGCATTGAACAATATCATTTAAGGGGTGTGGTTTCTGGGTGTTTAGAAAATGATAAAAATGCGTGAAACCGCCTCACCTCGCCATAAATGACGAGGTTTCAAAAGAGGCGGTTTCTCAACTACGCATTTTTAGCATGCAAAAATTTCGCCCTAAAGGGTGGGGTTTTACACCCAGCGAAATTTTTTGCATAAGATCAGAAAAATATGATAAGTAGAAACAAATAAAAAAGCTGATTAGCGCCAATGAACAAAGAAAATTTTCCATTATTAAGGAACAATCCAGGACTAGTTTATCTAGATAATAGTGCTACCACGCAGAAGCCGGAGCAGGTTATCAAATCAATGTCTGATTTTTATGAGAATTTTAATGCCAATGTCCATCGCGGGATACATAAATTATCTATGCAGGCCACTCTGGCTTACCAGCAGGCCCGGCAGACAGTAGCAGGTTTTATCGGGGCTGCTCCAGAAGAAATTATTTTCACTAAAGGAACTACTGAAGCGTTAAATTTTTTGGCGCAGGTCTTATCCCTTGGCTTGAAGCCCGGAGATGAAATCGTCTTAACCGAGATGGAGCACCATAGCAATCTTCTTCCCTGGCTGGTGCTGGCCCGGCAGAAGAATCTGCAGCTTAAGTTTATCCAGGTAACGGACGATTTCAGGCTTGACTTAACTGCTGCTAGAAAGATGATCACTTCTAAAACCAAGATTGTTTCCATGGTTCAGATGTCTAACGTTCTGGGAACGATAAATCCCATTCAGGAGCTGGCACATTTGGCTCAAGCAGTCGGCTCAGTATTGATCGTTGATGCTGCCCAGTCGATTGCTCACCTGCCGATTAATGTTAAAGAACTGAATTGTGATTTCCTGGTTTTTTCCGGCCATAAAATAGGTGGCCCAACAGGTATCGGCGTATTGTATGGAAAAAAAGAACGGCTTGAAACACTAGAGCCTTACCAGTACGGCGGCGGTATGGTCAAGGAAGTTTTGATTACAAATTCATCTATTAGTTCATCCTGGGCTAATCTTCCCCAGAAGTTTGAAGCAGGAACCCCACCGATTGCCGAAGCAGTAGGGTTAGCGGCAGCTGTAAATTATTTGCAATCGTTAGGCTTAGCTAGGATTTGGCAGCATAGCGCTGAATTAACCAAACTGGTTCTAGATAAACTTCTCCGGATCCCAAGACTAAAATTGCTTGGCCCAGCTGAGGCTGAACAGCGCGGGCCAATCTTCTCGTTCATCATCGAAGGGATTCATTCTCATGACCTGGGTGAAGCGCTGGATAATAAAGGAATTGCCGTGAGAGCTGGCCATCATTGTGCTAAACCGCTGCTGGACAAGTTTAACGTGAATGATGCCATTAGAGCCTCTTTTTATATTTATAATGATTCTGCTGACGTTGACAAACTGTTAGAGGCGTTGTCTAGCTTCGTGGCTATTGATCGGCAGCAGGTTGCCTCTTCAGAATTTTCAGTGCTTACTGTGGAACAGGAAATATCAACGGAAAATGTCCTAGACCATTATAACCATCCCCGCCATAAAGGTACTCTTCCTTTAGCAACTTTAGCCGGCAGGGAAGCCAACCCCCTTTGCGGCGATATGATTGAATTGTTCATGCAGGTAGAGCACAGCACTATCACTGCCGTTAAATGGGAAGGCCAGGGCTGTGTCATCAGTCAAGCCTCCATCTCCCTGCTAAGCGATAAGCTGATCGGATTATCGATAGTGGAAGCTAAAGAGATAGTTGAGCAGGAAGTTTTAGATCTTCTGGGCATACCGATAAGCTATACCAGAATGAACTGCGCCTTATTATCATTAAAAGCACTGCATTCCTTGAAAGAGCTGCACCCATTAAAAGCGCTGCAGGGAGCATTAAAATGAGGGCCTTAGAGATTAGAAACCTGCAAGTGGAAGTAACTGGAAGAATGATCATTAATAGAGTAGACTTAACTTTGAAAGCTGGAGAAATTCATGCGCTGATGGGGCCTAACGGTTCAGGCAAATCAACGCTGGCTAATGCTCTCATGGGTGACACTAAATGCAAGATCACTTCCGGGTCAATCACGGTTGATGGGAAGGATCTTACTCTAGCCAAAGCCAATGAACGGGCTAAAGCAGGGTTATTTTTGTCGTTCCAGTATCCAGTGGAAGTAAGCGGCCTAAGCCTGCATTCTTTTCTTCGTGCTGCCGTAAACAGCCAGCGTGAGGAATCAGCAAAATACTCCGTGGTCGATTTTCATAAGTTGTTGCAGGAGAAGATGAAACTTCTGGGCATTGATTCCTCTTTTTCACGGCGCGACTTGAATGCCGGATTATCTGGCGGTGAAAAGAAGAGGAACGAGATGCTGCAATTGTCTTTATTGGAGCCAAAATATGCTTTGCTGGATGAAATTGATTCAGGCTTAGATGTTGATGCCATTAGGTTAGTGGCTGAACAGATCAACAGAATTAAAGCCAAGACCGGCATGGCTATTTTATTGATTACGCATTACAGTCAGTTCTTAGAATTTCTGCAGCCGGATAAGGTCAGCATAATTCATGAAGGCAGGATTATTAAGCAGGGAGGCTATGAATTAGCTCAGGAAATTAACCGAGAGGGATTTGCGGGCATCGGCAAAGTGGCACTGGAGAAGCTAGAATGATTACCAAGGAAAAAGTGATTGAAGCTTGCAGGACTTACCAGGATCCGGAGCTGGGCATCGATGTCTGGACCTTGGGGCTGATTTATGAAATAAAGATTGAAAACAATAACGTTTTTGTAAAACTGACCTTTACTTCACCGATGTGCCCTTACGGCCCGCAGATGGTGGAAGAGATCAAATCAGACATTAAAAAGAGAGGGGCAGAAAATGTGGAGATTGAAATAACTTTTGAACCGCCTTGGAGACCGTCAGAAGAATTAAGGGAGATGATGGGGGTTTAATTCCTCAGTCCGCCCCATAATTCCGTTCTAGTTTTATTTTATAGACGAGAAAAAGTATTTCAAACTTATGAATTGTGGGACGGTCTGAGCGATCGCATATGTTATATCCCAAAAAGGGCTGAATGTTTTTATAGAAAATAATGCTCTTTCCATATGATAGAGCTTTTTAAAAGTGTTCCTAAAAGGATATCTCTGCAAAGCAGCTTTTAATCTCCTGCCTGAAAAGCTAAAATATCCTCGGTGCTTAATTTTTTCCTGGCTCTAAGCTTCTCTTTTACTTCTTCCGTTTTCTGCCTTACTTTTTCCCGATACTGGTTATGCTCTAACTCTTTGCCTTCATCCCGGTCCAGCTGTTCTTTTTTCTTTATCTGATCAATATGCTCCCTTAACTGGTCCAGCTCAGTTTTAAGCTTGCAATGCTCTACTGACTGCTCTTTCTCAGTTTTTCTTAGAGCCCTTAATTCATCATATAATTTTTTTAGCTCCTCATGCTTGGCCTGTGAGAATTGTGCTTTCACATGCATCGCCTGATGAACTTCTTTAGCCTGGCTCTGGCTTTCCTTAAACTCAGCTGAAGCAGCCCTGACTTCCTTAATTAGCTTATATTGTTCCATTAACTGCCGGTGTTTTTCCTTGAGTCCCTTAATCTTCTTTCGCAGCTCCAGCTCTTTGGGAAACGGCATAACCTCCGTCTCAATTTTCCGCTCCAAGCCATCGATCATAGTCTTGATAGATTTAGAGCTTACATATTCCTCTGATGGCAGTTTTCTGCTTTTGTCTCTAATATCCTGGCTGCTTCGGCCTTTTTCTTTAACGACAGTGTTAAACTGATTCCGCTGCTGCTTTAACTCTTTCACTTCTGAAGTGAGGTCATCTCTTTCCTGGCGCATGAACTTAGTTTTAGTTATGGTCTGCCTAATCTTATCCCTGGTGAACCTGAGGTTATTAAATAAGTCCTGCTCCAGCTCTTTAAGAGAATTAAATTTAGCAAATGATTCTTTTAAATTA
>Ga0209542_10021565_pt1 | contig 10084 bp, 4 predicted proteins | sample RifCSPhighO2_01_FD_184028 | JGI IMG/M metagenome (GOLD analysis project Ga0209542, IMG submission 184028) | Soil microbial communities from Rifle, Colorado - Rifle CSP2_plank highO2_0.1 (SPAdes) (version 2) | ecosystem: Environmental > Terrestrial > Deep subsurface > Rock core/Sediment ...
AAGCTCTACGTTAATGGCAAATTTATCGCCCAAAACTCTGCCAATGCTTCATTTTTGGGTCTTGAGGACTTAGCTTCTGACTTTACCGTCGGCGAATACGACCCCGGTGACGCCGTAGCCACCAACACCGCCTTTACCGGCCGCATCGATGAAGTCAAGATCTACTCAGGCCTCCTCACTGACGCTGAAATCAAAATCGATGCCAATGCCGGATCCAACGCCGCGCTGGGAGGAGTCCTGGGTACCCACGACTCCGAAGGCTTCGGCGGCAACCCGCCAGTCGGGTGGTGGAAGATGGATGAGAATACTGGATCCTCCGCATATGATACATCTGGAAACGGCTCCACAGGATCTTGGAATGGAACTGGAAGCCACTGGGGCCCTGGAAAGTTTGGAAGTGGCGCTATATTCAATGGTTCAGACGATTACATTAGCTCCTCAAGCAATGCTACTTTCAATGGTGGCGGAACTTGGTCATTCTGGATATATCCTCAAACTAAATCAGGAAGTAATAGAACAGTCGCTTCAAATACAGGAAACGGGTGCGGGGCTTTTACAGAGCAGTCAGGTAATAATTTTCGCGTAGAATTTAATTGCTATTTCGTCTCCCAAACTGGCGGTTGGCTTAGCAGTTTTGGCATACCTGTAAATCAATGGAGCCATGTAGCAATAACCTACGACTGGTCTTCAACCTCCAATGTCCCAATAATATTCATAAACGGCATTTCACAAATAATGACTCAATCGCAAGCACCAATAGGAACCTCTCCGAGTCCTTCAGGATTTTATATGGGTGGAGTCGGATCGGGGACATTTTTGGGCAGACTAGATGACGTCAAACACTATAACTACATCCGGACACCGGCTCAAATCGCCTATGACTACAACCGCGGGGCGCCGGTGGCCTGGTACAAATTCGATGAATGCCAGGGCACCACTGCCAACAACGCCGCCCCTGCCGCCTCCGGAGGCGATTCCAGTATGGACGGAACTATTACTGCCGGGACGTCCGGCGGCAACAATGATTCCGCGGGATCATGCAATAGCGGAGCCGCCGACCCAACCAATGAAATGTGGAACGACGGTACGATAGGCAAGTACAACAGTTCATTGGGATTCGACGGTACGAATGACTACGTCAGCGTAGCTGACAATAATTCGTTGGACTCAACGTCCGATTTAAGTATCTCCCTTTGGGTTAATGCCAACGATTGGGCCGGAGGTGTCGAGAGGACTCTTGTGAAAAAAGACGAAAACTATATCTTAAGAAAGGACGAAGCTGCAGGCCTTGGCGGGACTGGACTTAAATTGTACTGGTGGGACGGTACCGATCTAGATGTGCATATTGTCTCCCTACCTTCCACCAGTGTATGGCACCACATTGTTGGAACTGTCGAAAACAATACTACCCGTAAAATTTACGTTGATGGTATATTGCAAAGCGGAACCGATGATCTCGATAACACTTGCTGTGGCAACAGGGTTTTAACAAATATTTTGGAGATTGGGAGCGGCTTAGGTGGTACCGAATCATTTAACGGCCAAATCGACGATGTCAAGATATTTAATTACGCCCTCTCAGCCAGTCAGGTCAAAAATTTGTTCAACAACGGAGCGGTTTACTTTGGTCCGGTCACCGGCAGCCCATAACAATTTCTAATTACTAATTTTTAATTTCTAATTAATGACTAATACCTTAATGAACAATAAATTTGACCTAGAAGAAAGAACGGCTAAGTTCGGCGAGGAAGTTATTATATTTACAAAAGATATACCTGTAAATGAAGTCACAAAACCTATTATAAATCAGTTAGTTAAATGCGGAACAAGTATTGGGGCTAATTATTGTGAAGCTGATGACGCGGAGAGCAGAAGAGATTTTAAGCACAAAATAGGTATTTGCAAGAAAGAATCGAGAGAAGCTAAATATTTTTTGCGGGTGGCTGCGATAGCAGTTCCTGAAATGGCAAATAGAGCTAGAAAATTATGGCAGGAGGCAAGAGAACATAATTTAATTTTCAATGCTATTTATAAGAAATTATAAATTGGTTATTGGGGTTTAGTTAGTAATGGTGGACAAGTCCTTTTGACTTCGTCACAGGTCAATTAGAAATTAGAAATTCAAGTATGAACTATCAAATCGATCAAAGCGGTAAGTTAGAACAGTTAAACACCCACACTGTTGTTGCGTTTTCAAATGACGCAAGCGGGGCAGTATTATTAAAAACTGCGACCAAGCGCTTAATACTATCTAAACTGCGTAAAAGCATCATACCTCACAAAGACATTCTCCCCATCTGGTTTGCAATAGTTATATTTTTGCTTCTTGAAAACATTTCTTCCCAGGCAATTCTTGTCATCGATGAAGAATATTCCGGAAAAGAAGCACTCATTGAAGAAACTCTGTTAAAGTTGTTTAGCAAAAGATTTTCAAAGGGCTGGAAAGGCAGCATTCGTTTCAAAAATATAGGAAAGGCTTCGCGAGCACACCAACTTGCCTGGAGCTTACATCGCAAAAATCGCGGATTAGTTCTAAGAAAACTAACTTATGGAGAGGTGATGAAATTTGTAAAATAAAAAAATCGGGCTTGTCAACCTCACTCTCCGAATTTACGGCGAGGGTTTGCTCTAAGTCCGATTGAAGAGATAATAACATGGATGCATTAAAAAGTCAATCAGAAAAGAGGGAAAATATAATGAAAACTATATTCACCCCTTCGGGTCTGAGCCTCAGGGTCGAAGACCCGCAGGGCCAGGCCTTTAAAGGTAAACCATGATATATCAAATCGACCAGTCAGGAAAGATTGAACAGACAAGCAAAAATACCGTTATAGCTTGCACTAACGGTACAAATACTACAATTTTATTGAAAAAATCTGAGAAACGAAGGCTACAGAAGGATTTTAAGGATATGGGTGTCCCAAAGTTATTTATACCTTTGACATTTGCAGTTCTTATTGCTTTATTAATAAATAGGGTTAAACCCACACATAAAGTTATTGTTGATCGTGAATACACTGGATATGAAAAATTCATCGGAGAAAAAATAGCGGATTACCTCAATCATCTTGGTATGAAAAACCAGCCGAATGTTTTATTCAGTCATGTCGGTAAGTTATCCCGGGCACATAAACTTGCATTCATAGTCGCGGTTGGTAAAAAAAAGTCCGATTTGGTTATAACCGAAAAAGAAGTTTTAAAAGTAATTTTGGGAGCTAAAAAAATCGAGACCGCTTAACTCAGGGCGGGAATGATTACCCATGGTTACCTGGAGGTCGGCGGTCTATCGATACAATAAAAATAACAAAAAAATGATCAAAAGTCAAGGTCGAAGTACGTCTCAAGGCAGTCCATGAGATAATTTTCAATTACCAATTTTTAATCAATGTTCTACACATTTACAATCTGAATTTGAAATAGCCGTCAGAAATTTAATCTTGATGAGGTGAATGAATACAACAATTTTGTTTGCAATTGTCCGACACCTCGCAAAGTGACTTTTGTGAGGGAAGTCTTGCAAACATAAATGAGTGACACCGAAGAACTATTAAATTTCTGTAGGCTGCCCTTCTTTCGTCTATTTCTTGGGCAAGCAAGAAATAGACTGTTAATAATTAAAAACATGATATACCAAATTGACCAGTCGGGAAAGATTGAACAGACGAGTAAAAATACTGTAATAGGTATATCTAATTCATTACAAAAATCGATAATCTTAAAAGCAAAAGAGAAAAGAGCTCTAAAAGACATTTATCGGACAGCTGGAAAACCTAAAGTATTCGTCGTTCAAGTATTTTCCGCTTTGATCTATCTTTTACTGGAAAATGCAAAAATAGAAAAAGGTGTAGTGTATATTGACAAGGAATATCCTGGTCACGAAGATATTATAAAAAGTTATATCAACCAGTTAATAGGCAAAAGAGCAAAAATTCATTTGGATCCACACAATATTAGGTTCACTTTGGTTGGAAAAACAAGTAACGTTCACTTATTTACTTACAAGGAATACAGGAAAGGAAAAGCAAATTTCAAAGCAAGGAAAGAAGATATTTTGGCTATGGCGCTAAATTATGAAAGATAATAAAAAAGATCAGGTACTTTGTGAATACTTAAGAGCCGAATGGTTACGTCTGGTCGGTATCCTACCTGATCTTATGCTGAAAATATAACACAAAATAATGATAAAGTCAATTAAAATTATGATTATAAAAACTATATTCACCCTGCCTGCGCAGGCAGGCTTTAAGGATCGTATCTTTAAAGGTAGAAAAAGAAAACTATTGGCAGCTAGGAAAAACCGTCTTCTCGCCCTTGGCGTTGTTGTGTTACTTTCCGTTCCCTTTTTTCTTTCTTTCCTCAAAAACAAAGGCCAAGGTGATATTTGCAAAACCCAGATGCAGAAGCTTGATAAATCTGTCATTTCAGAACTTAGTCAGGAAATGTATAAAGAATCAGGGATTAAGATTAGTCCTGAGCTTTCTTCTCAAACCAATCTTGATGATGAAAAATCTCAAAGCTTTTATGAGTATGAGATTGAAACTCCTTCTGAAATTACACTCGATGATTCTCAGGGCGGATATATTTTAATTAAAAAACCTAATCACCAATCTCCAATCACTAATAACACTTCCGAGTCTTCGGACGAGGAAGAAATTGCAATGCTCAGAGCACCTCAGGGGATAGATTCAAAAGGATATAGGATTGACTACAAATACGAGCTAAATAAGGTCGGACCTTATTACACGCTACGTCTTGTTCCAGCAAGGAACTGGCAGCTCTCCTGTGCTGATTACCCTGTAAAGATATTCCATCCAATAACAAAAGTTGAGTGGAATGAGGCACTGGTTGCGGTTGGAGAAAATGGACAAGAGGAAGGAAATGCCAAAGATGGTGATGTAATTGCAATTAAGCCAGCTGGCTGGAACTGGGGACTTGAGGAAAGGAAAAGGTTCGCCATCGTCAAAATTCCGAAAATTTCCAATGAAGATAAAGAGAAATACGCGGGCAGAACTATTCAACCGCAAATTGAGGATTACGGACCTGTTGAGTATTCCGAACAAGAAAAAGAGTATCTGTTTGATAAGGCAGGATTAGCCCTTTACGGCATCGACTATGCATCTTTATCAACTCCCGAGCAACTCGCCGATATTAGAAATCCAAACGTCAGTGCAGCCCCGTTGGATGCGACAGCTATCCAACCGGGGCCTATCCAAAAGAAACAAAACCCCCTTGTTTCCGTCATTCCGGAAAACACTCGCTTAGCATCTTGGCCCACCAATCACCAATCACCAATCACCAATCACTTCGTCAAAGAAGTCTACGCCGCCGGAACAATCACCAAGTCCATCGGTAGCGCCTCCCGGGATTACTCGACCATCGCCGCTTGGAACACCGCCTGCGGCGGGGCAACGTCTTGTGACCTGGTCGCCAACACCGAAATCGCCAAAGGTGAAATGTACGCCGATTCCACTTTTACTGAAACCGGCACAGTAATTAACGCCTTTACCACGAGCAGCGCCTCGTATTATCCCTGGCTGACCGCTCCGACAACAGAAAGACATAACGGCACCGCCGGAACCGGCGTAGTCCTTGATCCTTCAACAGCCTCTCACGGGCTACAAATTGCCGAGGCCAATACTCTGCTTGAATGGATGGAAGTAACACAATGGAACACCGGGGGTACTAGTGGAAGTTTAGACGGTATCAATATAACCGCTACTGATGTGACTATGCAATATGTCATTGTTCACGATGATGGAGCAACGGGTAATAACGATGCAGGAGGTATTCAAACCGATACAAATAGTATTACCTTCACAGTCAGAAATTCCATTGTCTACAACACCGGACGCTGGGGTATTTCTACGCATCAAGCAAGTAGTTCTAGTATGAACATAGAAAACGCAACCGTCCTTCAATGTATGCAAGATGAGGTGGAAACTAGGTATGGATGTATTGGTGGCGATTCTGCAGCGGGTGGAGGAGGAACATATAATGTCAAGAACACCATTGCCATGCCAGCTGCAGGCGATAAAGGAAATAACCTATCCTTTAATAAAAGAAGCACTTCAAGCTGGGGTACGTCTGACTTTAATATTTCCTTAGAAGACACTGCTCCTGGTTCAAACTCTCAGCACAACAAACTCGCTGCAAATCAATTCATCTCCACCACTGCTTCTTCCGAAAACCTTCATCTCAAAGCAGGTTCTGATGCCTACAACAAAGGTACAAATCTCTGGGATTCTGTTACTGACGATGTTGACGGAGATTCACGACCCCAAGGAGACGCGTGGGATATTGGAGCTGATGAAATTGCAGAAGGGGTTAATCCTCCGATTTCCCGCTGGAAGTTTGACGAGGCAACCGGTACAACGGCCGAGGATGACACGAACTACAATAATGATTTAACAATCTCGGGTGCAACTTGGTATGTTGATCCCAATAACCGTGCTAGACAATCAACTTACCTTCAATTTGACGGCACCAATGATCTGGCCAGCCGGACAAATGATGCCGATTTTAACTTCGGCACCGGCAGTTTTTCAATAACTGGCTGGTTTAGGCATCCTTCAACTGTCTCGGGACAAGATACCTTAATGGCCAGATTCGGTACCGCCGGCTGGAAAATCTATATGAACTCCTCCGGCTTTATCTGCTTTGGCATTGACGGAGATTCAACTTGGACACCGGCTGATGATGCCTGCACCACAACAAGTTTCGCCGACTCCCGCTGGCACCACTTTGCTGCCGTCAAATCTGGCACCTCATCCATTACTCTATATATAGATGGTTATCAAAAAGACCAGGACGCATCTTTAACCGCCAATGGATCACTCAATACTTCTTCAACTTTATATGTCGGCATCGACTCGGATGGAACCAGCAATCCCTGGACAGGCTTTCTTGATGATATATCAATATATAATTATGCCCTCTCCACTTCCCAAATTTATGTTGACATAACCGGCGGCTCCCAATCCTTTGGTGTTGATACCGTCGACCCCCTCTCCGATGGCCTGGTGGGGTACTGGAAGATGGATGAGAGCTCGGGCAATGCGACTGATTATTCAGGAGCCGGATTCGACTTAAACAACTACGGAACCGTAACTTATACTGGTGGAAAATTCGCAAACGGCAGCGAGTTTGTCCCGGCTTCAAGCCAGTATTTTTCCCCAGCTGAAATTACTCACGACAATACAACCACCGCTAGCACAGGGTCAAGCGGTGCCGGAATTGATAGCTATTCTTCTTTGGATGACAAAGATGGCGCCGGCACTGTGTCTTTATCTTGGACTGCCGGTACAAACGACGGCTGGTCTACAGTGGCAGTATCGGTGAATCCGGCTACTACTATAGCCCATGACAATACGACAACAGCATATCAGACCAGTGGTAGTAGTTTAACCTTTTCCAAAACCAACACCGGCTCTAACTTAATTCTTTTTGTCGCAATTGGGACAAATGGAGGTACTGTACCAACTGTTTCCGGTGTCACCTATGCCGGAGATTCTCTGACTAGTCTTGGTCAAATAATAAGCGGCGGTAGTCAATTCGAACGGACGAGTTTGTGGTACAAAGTCAATCCGGCAACTGGGGCCAATAACGTGGTAATTACGGCTGACGTTGCTGGACATCTAACTGCAGTAGCTACCTCATATACAGGAGTTGACCAGACCACACCGGTGGATACTCCAGTTACAAACAGCGGCGCATCTGGTAATCCCAGCACAGGCAATGTTTCAAGTGCAACAGGCGACATAGTAGTCGCTGCATTGGGCATTAATGATATTCCTTACGCCGATGTCACACCTGATAGCGGCCAGACGCAACGGGGAGAGACGAACAATGGCGGTGGCTTCACCTTCGCCAAAACCAATAGCGGCTCTAACTTGATTCTGTTTGTCGCAGTTGGTCTGAATCAGAGTCCTCCGGCTACTGTTTCCCTTGTCACCTATGCCGGAGAACCCTTGACTGAACTTGGTGAAATAATAAGCGGTGGTGGTCAATTCGAACGGACGAGTTTGTGGTACAAAGTCAATCCCGCTACCGGGACCAATAATGTAATTGTTTCTGCAACTAAAGATAGTTACGAGACTGTCGTGGCTACCTCATATACAGGAGTTGACCAAAACAATCCGGTCGATACACCGGTTACAAACAGCGGCGCTTCTGGTAATCCCAGCACTGGCAATGTTTCAAGTAGCGTAGGCGACTTGGTCATAGCAGCTTTAGGTATGAATGATATCTCCACTTCAAATGTTACACCTGACGGCAGTCAGAACCAAAGAGGAGAAACCAATGACGGTGGCTCTACCAATAGCTATTCTTCTTTGGATGATAAAAATGGCGCTGGCACTGTGTCTTTATCTTGGACTGCCGGTGCAAACAACGGCTGGTCTACAGTGGCGGTCTCTGTAAACCCTGCAAACTTCACTTCATTTCAGGATGTTCATTCAATATCTTTTTGGGTCAATCCTGATTCAAATACGAACTACTATGCAAGTCTCACCTCATCAGCTTACATCACCAGCTCCTCAGGCACATTATCAGCTACTGGGTTTACTAATCCTAAAATTTACGTCAACGGAGTTCAATCTGCCGCCATTACTGCAGATACCTGGCAACTAGTAACCGTGACCACTGATACCCCAATTGACGCCGACCAGTTTTTTGTTGGACGTCAAGGCAGTAATTACTTCGACGGCACCATGGACGAAGTGCGGCTTTATAACAGGACCTTTAGCCCGTCAGAAATAGCGCAGCTATATTCGTTCGGGCCGGGACCGGTGGCTTACTACAAGTTTGACGAAGGAATCGGTACTTCAAGTGTCGCGGATTCTTCGGGAAACGGCAATACAGGCACAATGAACGGATCAATGACCGCTTCCGACTGGGTGCCCGGCAAGTTTGGCAGTGCTCTTGACTTTGACGGCAGCAATGATTATGTAGACGCTGGCACGGGTTCATCCATCGTCAATGTTTTTGATGGAGGAGGTACTTTAGAAACATGGGTTTACCCCAAGACTCAAAGCGGGACAAAAGGCATATCTGGAAAAGTCTATGCTTTGTACCTCGAACCTTCAGGGAATAATTTTAGAATTGAATTTGACTACGACAGAGTCACAGTAGGCGGAGGCTGGCTTACGGACTACGTAATTCCGGTCAACCAATGGACACATATAGCTATTAACTACGACCCCATATCAACTGTAAACGATCCCACCATTTATCTTAACGGGGTATCAACTACAGTAACCGAATGGCAAACTCCGCAAGGAACAAGGACCGACGATACAGGTTTCCAACTGCTAATAGGCCAGGCAAATGGCAGTTTTAAAAAAGCTGTTCAAGATGAATTCAAGTTGTATAACTACTCCCGGACTCCAAAGCAAATCGTCGAGGACATGAATGCCGGGCACCCGGCTCCCGGCTCGCCTATTGGTTCGCAAACGATTTATTGGCCCTTTGATGAACAATACGGCACCACAGCCTACGATACTGTCCGAAACGAAAATGGCGTCGTTGATGCCAATACCGCTTGGAAATTGGAAAATAGTACCTCGGGTGGCTGCAAACTCAATGGCTGTCTGGAGTTTGATGCAGCCGGTGAAGAAGTCTTGATTACAGATGCCAATGACACGGATATTAACTTCAATGGCAGTGAACCTTTTTCCGGAAGTGCCTGGATTCGTGTTGCCACCATGCCGGGGACAACTGATGAAGATGCCGTCATCGCCAAATGGGACGCCACGAACTTAGCCGAAGTGCGGGCCTACAGGCTGTATCTTACCGATTCCGACGGTGATTCTTTAGCCAACCTCAACGCCCAACTCTACGACGAGTCTGCCAACCAGGCCATCACCGCCTCATCCACCAATGAACCCATCGCAATCAACACCTGGTATCATGTCGCCTTTACTTTTAACGGAGGTATTGCCGGGGCAGCCGGAGATCTCAAGGTTTACGTTGACGGTAGGTTCAGTGCCCAAAACTCCGTCAACGCCTCATTCCTGGGCGTGGAAGACGTGGCCGCGGATTTTACCGTGGCTGAATACGACACCACTGATGCCGTTGCCGCCAACAC
>Ga0209542_10021566_pt1 | contig 10083 bp, 14 predicted proteins | sample RifCSPhighO2_01_FD_184028 | JGI IMG/M metagenome (GOLD analysis project Ga0209542, IMG submission 184028) | Soil microbial communities from Rifle, Colorado - Rifle CSP2_plank highO2_0.1 (SPAdes) (version 2) | ecosystem: Environmental > Terrestrial > Deep subsurface > Rock core/Sediment ...
TTACCGGAACTAAATCAGTTAGTAGAATTAGTTGCAGCAGGAGTTTCGCCGCTCAGGTCAACATCTTGATCGGCAGAAGCGATAGTCACGCCATCCGCATCAAGAAGAACTAGATTGATGTGCACTCTTTTCAGATCGCTGTCAGGTATCTGAGTAGCACTATAAGCATAGCCACCAGAGACAGCCGACTCATCATGTAAGGTTTGGCCAGCTTTTATTCTTTGAGAACTGTAGCTGGCATCAAAAGACTTGTCCCCATATTCAGTATATCCTTCTAGGGTCATGATAAAGTGATGAGGCTTGATGGTCCCTGCTTCTCCATTAGTAATAGTATATTTTATTCCCTTAATTTTTCCCCAATTCCCCTTCCAATCCTTATAGACGCCGTCGATAGATAAAGTGACTCTTGAATAGGAACCGGCAATTATTTTCTCAGGCACATCATTTTCGGATCCATCAGAGGCAGTAGAATTTACCGCAGCAACGGTTTCATCCGCAGTTTCTGTTTCTGAAGCGGATGCGGCAGAATCTTCAGTTGCAGCAGCAGCCTGAGTTTCCGTGGCCGTACTTTCTGGAGCAGAATCTTTTACTTCAGTATCTCCTGTTACGAGCCCAGAAGGACCTGATTCATGACTAAACATAGTAGAAAAGTCAGGAAGGGAAAGCGAATCTGCGCCGGTACTCCAGCGGCCGAGCAAAAATATTCCTAACAGCAATACTAAAACTAAAAAGCCCTTTACCATTTTCCAAGGCTTTAAAGTAATGGTAATTTCCTTTGCTTTTTTTTCAGCAGGAGAAGATGAATGTGAATGCGAAGTTGAATGAGAGCTGGATGAAGAATGTTCTGCCTGAGGCTGATGAGGCTTCGGTAATTCTTTGAAAGGATTAATTTTTTCATGAGATTTTTCGTGAGACGCATCTGAATGAGATTCTTTAAAGGGATTAATCTTATGGGACGAATGGGGTTCTTCTGGTTTCCCTGGTGGGTTGTTGGTTATCATAGGATCACAGTAAAAATAAGACGATGGAGGTTATGATGAAGATCAGACCAGCGCCGATGAGGCCAAAAGCTATTTGTTCTGCTAGACTTAGATTTTTGAAATTTTTTACTCTGCTAAGCACAAAGGAAAAGAAGGCTGCTATTCTACGGTTAAAGAGAGCTGCCTGTTGTTGAAATTCACTCAACATTTGATTCAAAGCCATTTTGTAGGGAAAAGAAAATAAAAAGGGTTTAAAAACTTATTGCTTGTTGAAAAAATAATTGGCAGTTAAAACAAGAAATAAAAAAGAAGAAGGAAAAAATTACTGGCCTTCAGCTGCTGGAGCTAAGGGTTCAGAACCTTCTTTAGTCACTTTCAGATTGACTTGATGAATGTCTTTGGTAATACGCTCGCCGCAGACAGTTTTCTTGCTAAGCAAGCCTTTCTGTTTCTTTTTGTTACGATCTAATCCCGAACAGCCGGTGCTTTGCCCAACCATGATTTTCTTACGGGCAGACTGGATTCCTTTACGCATTGGAAATCCGCATTTATCAGATCCGCCAGTAATCAAGAATTCATATCCTGAGAAACCTAATTCATTGCCAGAAACGCTATCGCCGATAGTTTTATTCTGCAGCACTTCTGCAGCTGCGTCTTTTACTTCTTTTTGATAAGACTTTCCGTCTTTTGTCCCTAATACTAATTTTAGTTCCATGTTTTTCCTCCCGAGGCCAAAGATCCTGATGAATCATGAAATGTGAAAGCTATCACATTTCTGAACAGAAAAGAGATTATCTCTTTTCTAGATCACGCCTAATGGCTACCTCAGCTATGATTTTAGCTTATTTTGAGAAGAGATTTAAAAAACCTTTGGTATAAACTAGAATAAACCAAGAATTTACTGCTTTTCCAGACCATACAGTTCTTGTTGCAGATTAGTAAATTCTACTTTAAGCTTTTCTAACTGCTGTTTCTTGAACTCGTTAATCTGGTTCCTGCCCGCATCCCATTCTAGAGGCCTTATTCTGCGTTCTAGCTGGAATAGTTGTTCTCTTAGCTGAGTAAGTTTTTCTTCGGACATAATTTTAAAGATATGAACAAGGCTATATAAAGATTTAGGAGCTAAAATCATCTTTATAGTATTTTAAGGAAAACCTTTTTAATATACCCCTAAGCACCAACTGCAATGCAGGAAAAGACTTTAAAACTCATTTCTATCATCGTAATTATAATTGGCTTAACTTTTTTGTTCTTCTATGCGCAGAAATTAAAACTGCCTCTTACTCAAGACCTGGAAAGTGCTTCAGCTTCAGAAAAAGTATTGATGAAAGGAACAGTCAAGCATCTTCAAGTTACCGATAAAGGAATATTCTTTGAATTAGAAGGAGAGAAAGTGATTACCACCGATGTAATCTTATTTCCGGAAGGCAGCATTTACCTGCGCGAAGGCGATCACGTTGAGTTAAGCGGACAGGTAGAAGAATACAAAGGCAAGAAAGAAATAATTGTAGATAAGATTGTGTTGAAGTAAAGTTTTTCAAGCTTGATTAAATTTTCATGTTTTCAATGGCGTGAGTAAAAACTCCAACAACAGTATTGGTAAGTTCATGCTGGGCATCTTTCCGCCTCATTTCTAAAGTAGTTCTGCCTCTTGACTCAACATAAGGGAGATACATTTTAGGTTCAAAGTCAGGGATTTCATATCCAAGAGACTGTTCCTCAAAAACAGCAACAATCTTTTCTGATAAAGAAGCAATTTTTTCTTTATCTTTTTCAGTAAGTGGAAATGCTTGCGCCCCTTGAGATAGATTAACTTTCTTATTATCGCTTGCTCTTACATAGGCATCGACAAATTGTTCATTGCATACAATTGATCTTATGCTGGTATACATTTTTTCGCCACCTATATTCTGCCGCGAATCGATAAACGGCTGTAGCATACCTAAACCGTGTTCAAAGGAAAACATGTTGCAATCAATCATATCCTCTACATACAGAGGAATTAATTTGAAAGGCAAATCAGATTTAACACGGAAATCTGCTGGACCTCGAGTACCTTGCTGTCGTTGGGCAACTCTTTTGGGAATAATTTCTATTCCCCTTCCTTGAGAGCCGAGAATTGGTTTTATGACGAACTGGGATGCTGTTTGCAAAATTTCTTCTAATTCTTGTTCATGAGTAAATCCTAATCCCAGCAAAGTTGACTTCGGGATCATATCTTTAATTGCTGAATCTTTCAATACTTGATAAGTATAAAATTTATTGTTAGCAATAGCTTCAGTAAGATAAGGATTTACTAAAGGATGGAGTAGCTCTTCGTTATCTAAATTAAGCACTCCTGATTCCTGACCAGTATAAGGTTCAAATGGAAAAGCGCGGCTGTGGGAAACAGGAATTTTTTCCATTAACCAATCTATACGTGCGGTTGGAGCAAGAAGAACAGCAGGCGTTTTTTCCTTTCTTCCCAGAAAAGGGAATTTTGCAGTAAATTTTGCCCATCTATATTTGAGCGGATGTTTCTTTTTGTACTCTAAACGAAAATAACTCCCATCATTTACGGTTATCTTGCCGTACCTCTGTTGGAGCATTTGATATACTTGTTGTTCTACCCGATCATCACCATATATTTTTCCAAATCCCTTCATACCTGAACAAACGCCATTTACTTCCAGAAGATGGTATTTTCCTTCCTGATCTAAAACTAAATCCAAACCATATAAAGTCATACAGAAGCGCTTTTCATTATCGCTTTAAAAAGATTGAGAAATAAGAGTCGTTGAATGCTACTATTAAAAATAAAATAATAACAGAAAAAAATTAATGTTGAACTTTCTTAAAGCGTTCCTGCACTACATCCCAGTCTACAGCTTCAATAAATGCTTTGATGTAGTCAGCCCGATTCAAGCCATAATCAAGCATGAAGGCGTGTTCAAAGACGTCCATGATCAGCAAAGGAACTGTTCCCGCTAAATGGCCGACATCATGTTCATTGATCCAGACATTGAGCAATTTCTTTCCCGCCGGATCGTAAGTCATTACTACCCAGCCGATACCCCGCATCTTTCCGGTTTCCACAAAAGTCAGATGGCATTTTTCGCCGGAGCCAAACGTTTCTACCATTTTTTTGTACAGCGCGGAAGTTTCGGGCAGCGTAGTTTTTTTCTTGGTCATGTTGCCGAAATATAATTCGTGTAAGCGCATGCCATTAAATTCCCAGCCAAAACGACGTTTTAATTCTGCATATTCAGGAGTTCCGGTTTTCCCGTCTTTCTCCATAGCTGCAAATGTTTCCAAGAGCTTATTGGTATTTGTAACATACCCCTGATACAACTTGAAATGGTTTTGCAGTAATTGGTCGCTGAAACCTTTCAATCCCAATAAATTATCAAAATTTTGTGCTGTGTAAGTCATATTTCATTCACCTCAGATTTTTCCTACTAGATTCAACCCTGGTTTCAGGGTTGGTTTTCCTGGTTCCCAGCTGGCCGGGCAGACTTCGCCGCCGTGCTCGCGAACGAATTGTGCTGCTTTGATTTTTCGCAGCAATTCTTTGCTGCTGCGGCCGATGCTGTTATCATTCAACTCAAATGATTTTAAAATTCCATCTGGGTCAATGATAAAAGTTCCCCGCAAACTCAAACCTTCTTCCGCAATGTAGGTGCCATAATTGCGGCAGATTTGTCCGTTAGGATCGGCGACCATAGGAAATTTAATTTTCTTGATAGTGGGAGAATGATCCCACCAGGCTTTGTGGGTGAAAACAGTATCAGTGCTGACACTTAATACTTCCACGTTTAATTTTTTGAATTCTTCGTAGTGATCAGCGAGTTCCCCTAATTCAGTAGGACAGATGAAGGTAAAGTCTGCCGGGTAAAAAACTAAGACTACCCATTTTCCTTTGTAACCTGATAACTTTACATTTTTAATCTCATCATTCTGCAATGCTTTCGCTTCGAACTTCGGTGCAGGTGCGTTGATTTCCAATTTGTTTTCTTCCATGTTTTGTTCCTCCTTAGAACTTATCAAAATTAATGGTAACTGTTCCATTTTTTATTTTAGTCTGGCAGGCCAGCCGATGGGTTCGATCCCGATCCATGGCTATTTCCTCTTCGGTCAATTCAGAAAGATTTTCTGCTCCTTCAACTATATCGATCATGCAGGTCCCACATAAACCCTCTCGGCAGCCGAATAATACACCCAGTTGTTCGCAGGTATCCCTAATGGGATCTCCGTTAGGTAGTTCTATATGGTTATCGTTTGTTTTTACTATGGCCATGAGAATTAATATTGTCCTTTACAATCATTTTCACAGAGAATTATATATAAAACTTGTGGTAGAGAAAATAACAAACTTAGTTCTAATAAAGAGAGTTAGTTAGGCACATCCATGCCTAATTTTTCACAGATCTTGCGCTGATTTTCGGTTAAGCGCTTAGGATGCTTACGCACAAATTCTTCAAACTCCATGTCTATGTCTTTCATCATACCGCCACCTCTTTTCGAAAAATAATACAAGGAAGAAGATATTTATAAAATTTCTTTTTTCAAATTGGTAGTGAAAATTAGTTGTATTTTTGTAGTGAAAAAATTCAGGTCGAAATTGTTGAAGAAGATTAATAAAGGAATAATGAATATTTTTTAAAAGTAGATGTTTGGAGACAAAATGGAAAAACCAGAAAATAGATTACAGCTTTATGCAGCATTGCAAGAATACCATACCGTAACAAAAAGCATGGCGCGTATACCGGAGTTTGTGGGTAGGTTACAAGCGACCGATAATCTTGTTAGCTACGTAACAAACGAACTGGACCTTGATCAGTGTGAAGGAAGAAAACCAGTCCTAAGTGTTATCAGAAATGAAGAAAGCCCGGTAAGACTGGATCTTTATTGGAATCCAACCTCTAAACAATTAGATTTAGATTGGGATGATGCAGACCCATACAAAACTCCCCATAGAAAAACACCGTAGAAAAGAAAAAGTTTCCTTTTTATTTTTTATCTTCCATATAAGGCTCGCTAATTTTCCAAGCAGAGTCTATTTCTTCTTGACTACGAGATAAATAATTTGAAGCTAAATACAATTTTGATGCTAATCTAGGTTTGCCGTTAGCCATATCTTTATCTGCTTCGCTTTTAACCTGGGCAGCTAAATAACATAAGAATTCTGTCAATTTATCGTAGCGCATATTTTTGACATCCCGAGCTAAATCTTCTAATGAACCAGTATATCTTTCCACATGCGTAGGATGCTTTTGTTTTTTTTCAGACATCAGCGTAAGGGTAATGATTTTTCTGAAGCGTGATGATAGAATTTCAGCAGCAAAGTCAGGAAAGCGAAAGCGCTTAATCCGTAGGCAAAAATGTAAAATATATTGGAAAGAGCGCCAAGGATGCTGGAAGCTCCCCAAGATGAAAAGAGCAAGTCTCCGCCCAGAAATCCGATATTGGCGAAAAAGAGATAGAGCAGATGAATTTCAAAGGAATCAAGATGTTTATAGTATAATAGCAAATTAGCAGATAGAATCAAAATCAAGGAAGTCAGCAAAGGATAAAGATATCCTAGAAAAGTTCCATCAGCAAGGGCTGCATACAAAAGTACTCCTCCTACCAGAAGTGAGCTGATCGCTGCCCAGGAAAAGAAATTCTGCGTTTTACCATATTCCTTGTGGAGTGAACTACTCAAAGCAGCAAAAGAAACCAGCATAAACAAGGCGCCGGTAATCCAATAAAAATCGGGCATGCCTGCCGACGGATTTTTCTCAAACACCCGAGCGGTGAGATACCAGGTCAATTCTCCCATCGCAAACAAAGCATACCCTATCAGAAGGAAGAAAAAGATGAAAAACTTATGATCAGAGAAAAGTTCTTTTAATTTATTACCAAAAAGCTTGTTTACTGCAAGAATACCAAACACAACAGTCAGAAAAGCGAATAGGAGAGTTACGAGGTATAATGCATCCAGTAATTCTAACACCATCTTTATTCAGATGAAGAAAACGAAATATATAAATGTGTTGGTTGAGAGAAAAGAGAGCAAATATTTTTAAGTTATGACCTAAGGAAACAATTATGAATGATTTAGATCGGGTGCTGGAACAACAATATCAGCTGGAACGCCGCTATAGAGGTTTCCTTTCTTCCTTAGATAGTTCTAGAACTACTACTCTTCGTGCTCTTGTTGAAAACCCCAGCAGGGCTAGAGAAAGGTTAGCGGCAGAGTGGCTTGATCATTCGCGCCTGCTGCATAGATTGGAAGCCACGGCTAAATTCTTTAATGGAGTTGCTGATCATGAAAGAATTCCAGGTTACAAGGGAATCCCACTCATTTTTCTACAGGCCACAAATCCCGCAGAAGACAAAGCAGAGTTCAAACAAAGATTAGAGAAGTATACTCATCTTCAAATGACCTATCAGCATCTTCCGCCAGAAACTTTTTATCTGCACACCGAAACAAATTTCTTTCCAGTACTTCAGGGAACCTGGCGCTCCGGACAAAGAACGATTACTGCACTTCATCCTTTCACTAGTAAAGGTCAAAGAGTTGTAAACTGGAAAGGAAGAACCTGGCGTGATAAAGAGATGATAGTTGGATATCGGATTCCAAGTTATCCAATTTTATTAAATGTATCTGAGCAGAACGGAACAGATTATCTTACCAGAATTATAGTTCACGACCTCGGACATGGCTTTCTTCCTGATATCAACTTATATTATGAATCTCTGCATAATGTAACTATGCTTTACGCTATGCAAATTGAAGTAAATAAAGAACTGGCTGATCCCTGGGAAAAATTAATACAAGCTGAATGCAGCAACCCTTTTTTTTTTCTTGATGCAGCAAATTATGTTAATAAGTTAACTGAGAACCATCTTTCTCCTCTTCAGCAAAGAGTAAAAAAGCAATTTACCAGTTGGTATGTCTCTGAAAATTTGAGAGGCAAAAAAGTTGCTGCGACCAGGGAAGAACAGCTGGAAAAACTGTGGGGCATCACAAAGGAGATGGACGCCAGCACCAGAAAAGAAAAAGTAGTGGAAACAATAGCAGAGATGAAAAGAAATGGTTTTGCCAAGTATCAGTAAGATCAACTTAATAAAAAAATCAAAATTCAAACAATCTTTTCTGTTCCCGTTTGCTTTTCAGCAACTTGCTTTCTTTCAGTAATACATTAATATCAAAGCCGAATTTTCGTTTAATTAATTCTTCAGCATATTTCATCATTAGTTTTTGGTCGGCAAAAGCTAAGGGTTTTTCCTGCAAACTTTTTCGAGTTGCTTCCCGGCAGACCCATACTCCCAAGGGAATATTGTATTCAGGAGTGATGAACCTGAGAGCTAGACAACTTCCCTGCCGCTTGAGTTCTTTCATTTTTTCTAAGACGGAAATTCGGCAGGCATAATAGCCGCCGGCAGTTTCTTCAGCATATTCTTTGCGGCCATCATAATTTTCGTAATCAGTAGAATACATCAAGCCATTCTTGCTCCAGGGATTTACGGAACTGGCTAAATAGGTTTCAAATAATTCATAACTCCACACTTCCGGAAAATACAAGAGCAGATAATAATTGCCCCAGCCGCCCCCGAAATAAGCTACGTATTCCCCTACGGGAAGATCTTTGATCTCTTTGATCAATTGTTTTCCTACCGTGTCATCAACGGCGGTGATACTCCATCTGGTCGGCACTAGTTTTCGATTTTGCTGCAAACCAACGCTGCCTACAGAAAGTAATTTATTCAATGAACTTTCTTCAAAACCTTTTTGATAAAGACTGATAATGGCAGGAGCAGCTTTCAGGTCGGTATCAGAAACAACTCTTTCCACTCGCGAGTCGACCGCAGTATTAGCAGTGATCCTGGCATCTTTCATGGTAGCCTGAGGACCAAACGGAATGATTTCTTTTTCCGGACGGAATTGCAATTGCGGGGCTTGCTTGAGATTCACTTCTAATTCTACTGCTTTTTTGGCCATGCCCACTTCTTGGATGATGTCGAGGAATTTTCCACCCTTCTGAATTTCTTTCACACTAGCTTGAGTGCGGGAATTGACTAAGCCATAACGCAGACTGGCAATATTTCCGATCGCTGCATTTTCGCTGCTCCAGAAACGGGGAGAATCATACTGAGAAGTATCGCCGGAAAATTGTGGACTTAAAACGCCGACATTGACATGCGGATAGCCAAATCTGCCTATGAAAGGTGCAGGAGCGCTGCCTTGAAAATCAGTCTTAAAAGATTGATTTATTTTCAGTTGAGGAATTTGTTCAATGTCTTTATATTTGACGCGGCGGATCTGCATGAAGAAAGGAGAATAGTTTATTTTTTAAGAATTTAGATAATTGTAGATATCTTTTTAAAGAACTATCTTTTTACTTTCTTAACGCGGACGTGCTGAACTAACTCCCCTAACAAATCTGGAAATATTTTATAATTCCTTTTATTGAGTAATGAAAATGAATATAGGTAAAATATATCCCATCGATTTGAATGAGCAGACAGCATATCTTGCTGGCGTAATTGTAGGGGATGGACATATCTCTCGTGCTACCAAATCTAAACAAGATAAGTCACCAGATTATAAAATTACCATTGAAGTAGTAGATTCAGATTTCTTGAGCGTTGTTGCGTCTTTGATTAAAGAAGTTATAAATACCAAAAGTGTTGTTAAGAAAACAAAGCCAAGGATAGGAAAGCAACAAGGGTATTATTTTCAGTTTAGAAATAAAAGCTTTTACCATTTCCTAACCCATGATTTGAGTATTCCAGCAGGTAAGAAATGCTTTTCTGTAGAAATTCCAACAAAAATTCTAAGCTCTCCTGAATTACAACGTCATTTTTTGGCAGGATTATTTGATACAGATGGAGGGATTAGAGGTAAGACTATAGGTTTTACTTCGGCAAGTAAAAAGTTAATTTCAGATACAAGTAAAATACTTTCTGACTTAAACATACTCCATCATACAGAATCATGGAAAAATAAGAAATATAATACCAATTATTATGGAATTAAGATAAAAGCAAAAGATAACGATAAGTTTTTAAATGGCCTACCTCTGAGAAACAATGAAAAGCTCAAGAAAGTTTTTCGTCATGCGGACGTGCTGGAGCG
>Ga0209542_10021567_pt1 | contig 10083 bp, 12 predicted proteins | sample RifCSPhighO2_01_FD_184028 | JGI IMG/M metagenome (GOLD analysis project Ga0209542, IMG submission 184028) | Soil microbial communities from Rifle, Colorado - Rifle CSP2_plank highO2_0.1 (SPAdes) (version 2) | ecosystem: Environmental > Terrestrial > Deep subsurface > Rock core/Sediment ...
CTTCCAGGCGAGGCGCGCGCCGCCACCTGCTCTGGGGTGCGGTGGCGCTTGCAATCCTTGTCCTCGGAACGATCGCGCTTATCGGACTTCGTCCAACGACCGTCACCGTTACCCCGCGTTCCCACACGATACTCTTCGATGATACGGCGCACTTCGTCGCCTACCCCGCGCAAATTGCAGCCACTGGTACCTTGTCTTTCGCGATCGAGACGAGCACGCTCGAGGATTCGCAAGTAGTCGCTGCAAAAGGCACGGAGCACGCCGAGGACCGCGCGAGCGGCTCGATCACCGTCTTCAACGAGTACTCAACCCAAAGTGTGAGGATCGTCAAAGATACGCGCTTCCAAGCACCCGAGGGATTGATATACAAAACCCCTGCGGAGATAGTGATACCAGGCAAAAAGGGCACGACGCCCGGTCAAATTACCGTGACCGTGATCGCCGAGAAAGCGGGAGAGCAGTACAACGTCGGCCCCGTCGCGCGCTTCACGCTCCCCGGATTAAAGACGAGTCCTGACATGTACGCAAAAGTGCACGCGCGCTCCACGGTCGCAATGACGGGCGGATTTCTCGGCGAGCGTTCGGCCACCACGCCGGGAGCGGTCGACACTGCCCGCGCGGAAATTCGGAACAGACTTCAAGAAAAGGCGTTGGCCGCCGTCTCTGCACGCGCCGACGAAACGACACTCGCCTTTCCCGAACTTTCGCATATTACGTTCGAGGGCCTCCCACAAGCCGTCGAAGAAGGAGGTGTCCGCATTCGCGAGCGCGCACACGTAGAGCTCGCGCTCTTTCCTGCCGACAACTTTGCCTACATCGTAGGCAGGAGCGTTTCTGCTGATGCCGAAAGGGGAGACGTGATACTGAAAGGCGGCAAGGACTTTGCGGCACGTGCCGATACGGAGCCGGGAGCGTCGTTTGCCTCCTCACCGCTCTCGTACACGCTTCGCGGCAGCGCTCAATTGATATGGAACGTAGACGAGCAGGAGCTCTCCACCGCACTCGCTGGCCGCGAGGAGGCCGCTTTTCAAGCGATCGTTGCGCAATTCCCCGGCATCAAAGAAGCGCATGCTCGGATCGAACCATTCTGGAAAGATTCTTTCCCGTCCGATCCGAAGGCGATAAAGATAAAGGTGCAGGAACCGAAGTAGGCGATGAGTTCCGCGTATTCGAGTTGACGTAATCATTTGAAACTGCTATTCTTTCGCGCGCACGGTATGCCCCGTACCATAACTCTGCAGAACATCGCTGTTCGTAAGGCAAGCTTGTAGTGTTGTGGTACGGGATATGCAGGAACCGCAGGTTGTTGAAGGAGTAGTCGAGGAAGCGCTCCCCAATACCCTTTTTCGGGTGAAAACCAAAGACGGACAGACGATTCTTGCCTACTTGGCAGGAAAAATGCGACTTCACAGAATAAAGGTGCTCGTCGGGGATACCGTTTCCGTGCAGCTTGATCCTTATGGCGGGCGCGCCCGAATAATCAGGAGAGGTTAGGAGAATCTCTACACATGAAAGTTAAAACTTCAGTCAAAAAAATTTGCATGCACTGCCGAACCGTGCGCCGCCGCGGGCGCTTGTGGGTTATTTGCGACAATCCTCGCCATAAGCAACGACAAGGATGATACATTAGCAAATTTATGCGTATCGCAGGAGTCACCATACCCGAAGGGAAGCGTCTCGAGATCGCTCTCACTGCTATTTATGGCGTTGGTCGACCGCGCGCCCGCACGACGCTTTCTTCTCTCGGTATCGATCCCGGCAAGCGGACGCAGGAGCTCTCTCCAAAAGAAGAAACCGCACTTCGCGAAGCGATCGAAAAACACAAAATAGAAGGCGAGTTGCGTCGTGAAATTTCTGGCACCATCCGCCGTCTCAAAGACATCAAAGCACATCGGGGATTGCGACACGCAAAAAAACTGCCTGTTCGCGGTCAGCGCACCAAGACGAATTCGCGTACGGTGCGCGGGAATGTCCGCAAGACGATGACGAGTGGCAGAAGGAAATTGGAGAAAACATAAACTATGGGAAAAAAACGCATCATCAGGAAATCGGGAGGCACCGTTGACCAGGGGCTTAAATCGCGTTCGCTTGCGCGCGTCGCGAAGAAAAACATCGCCGCTGGAACGTTGCACATTCACGCAACCTACAACAACACGAAGGTGCTTCTCTCTGACAAGGAGGGAAATACGATCACGTGGTCTTCTTCGGGGGGATTGGGATTTTCCGGTGCAAAAAAAGGCACACCTTTTGCCGCCGCGAAAGTGGGAGAACTCGTTGGCGACAAAGCCAATATCGTCGGCGTTAAGGAAGTGGACGTCGTGATCCGCGGCGTCGGCGCGGGCCGCGAATCGGCGCTGCGCGGTTTTGCAGGAAAGGGGATTGAGATCACACGCATTGCAGACGAAACGCCCATACCGCACAACGGCCCGCGCCCGCCCAAACCCCGCAGGGTTTAATCCTATGTTGCCCGTAAAATCAAAATACAAAATCGCGAAACGTCTCGGTTCGGCTGTTTTTGAACAAACACAGACGCAGAAGTTCGCGCTTTCGGAAGCTCGTTCCAAGAAAATCCGACCTCGGTCGCGCGGCGCTTCTGACTACGGTCGCCAGCTTCTCGAAAAACAGCGCATGCGCTATACCTACGGTCTTTCCGAAGCTCAACTGTCGAAGTATGTGAAGAGTGCATACACGACGTCGGATCCGGGAACGATCCTGCATCGAATGCTTGAAATGCGGATCGATTCGATCGTTTACCGTTCGAGTTTGGCTCCCACGAGACGCGCTGCCCGACAAATCGTTTCTCACGGACACATCCTCGTGAATGGTAAGCGGACGCGTATTCCTTCAGTCCAACTCAAGAAGGGCGATTCGCTCTCGATACGCGAGGGAAGCCGGCGAAGTCCGCTCTTTTCAAAAGAAGGCGAGGAAGCCGAGGGCGGACGGAGCATTCCTCAGTGGCTCTCCTTCGATACCGGGGCGATGAAAATTGACGTCGTTGGTGAACCATTGTATAAACCTTCTGAAACCACCTTGGATTACGCGGCGGTGTTTGAGTTCTATAGCAGGTAGGATATACTTGTGAGCAATTTTTAGTAATTTTTGACAGCATTGTATTTTTATGTCTGATTACCACATCGCACTTCCTTCCAAACCGCGTGTTGTTTCCGAATCAGAACGGAGCGGAACATATGAGATTGACGGTCTTTATCCCGGCTACGGCTACACGCTCGGGAATTCGCTGCGGCGCATCATCCTTTCGTCTCTGCCGGGAGCTGCGATAACGCACGTAAAAATCCCCGGTGTCGCGCACGAGTTCTCGACAATCGAGGGTGTCAAGGAAGATGTCATCACTATGCTCCTCAATATTCGAAAGATTCGTCTCAAGATACTGACCGACGAGTCCCAGACCTTGACGCTCTTCATCAAAGGCCCTCGTGTCGTCACCGCCGCCGATCTAAAAGTACCGGGACAAGTGGAAATACTGAATCCGGAAAGTCACATCGCGGAATTAACTGGCAAGACGACGCTTACTCTCGATTTGCGCGCCGAGCGCGGACTGGGATACATCCCCAAGGAGGCCCACCAGAAAGAACGCGTCGAAGTGGGAACGATCGCTCTCGATGCGATTTTCTCTCCGATCCGTCGTGTGAATTATGAAGTCGAGAACATGCGCGTAGGTGACAGAACCGATTTCAATCGTCTCCGCATCCTCATTGAAACCGATGGCACGCTTGCGCCACGCGAAGCCCTCGAGCGAGCGATCGAAACGATGATTCATCAGCTGAAAGCGATCGTTGGTTTCAAAGAAGAAGAGATCGAGGAATTCGGCGCGCACGCTCAAGGATCTGTTCGCACTCTTCAGCGAGAGGAGAAATCGGCTGCGGTAGATGCTGAAATTCTCAAAACTCGTACGGCAGAGTTAAACCTTCCGCAACGCGTCGAAGCGGCTCTCGATGACGCCTCCATTCGCACGGTAGGCGGTCTCGTACGAAAGCGCGAGGACGATCTTTTGGCGATCGAGGGCTTGGGCCAGAAGGGCCTCCAAGAAATAAAACGCGCGCTCTCAAATCTAGGATTGACGCTCAGGCAATAACATGCGACACCACGACCGCAATAGAAAACTCGGCCGGGTGAAACGGCAACGGAGTGCGCTCCTGCGAGGCCTCGCGCGCTCGCTTGTGCTCTCTGGAGGCATCACGACTACGATCGCTAAAGCGAAAGCCCTGCGGCCTTATGTGGAGCGTCTGGTAACCATCAGCAAAAAGGACAATCCCGTAAGTCGTCAGAGGATTCTTGCACAACTCGGCTCTTCCGAGGCAGAAAGGAAACTTCGTGAACTTAAGACCCGTTTTGCAAAACGATCGGGCGGTTATACGCGCATCATTCAGCTCGGACGAGTGGGGAAACGTGTCTGTGAGATGACGCGCATCGAGTTTGTGGAATAGATCGAACTTCAAAATGACACACCAAAACCAAAAAATTGAATACGTCATCGACGCTTCGGGCAAGACCCTAGGACGAATAGCATCCGAGGCCGCTAAAGCGCTTATGGGAAAAACCTCCGCCGACTACACGCCTCACATTCGCTCGGTGGTCCGCGTAAAGATTGTGAATGCCTCGAAACTCTCCATGCGCAGCCAAAAACGGACGCACAAGATCTACGAGACGTACTCGGGCTATCCGAGCGGCCGTCGAAGAGAAAGCTTTGCTGCCCTATCGGCACGTCGCGGCATCGGCATCCCCGTTCGCCGCGCCGTAGAACGCATGCTGCCACGAAATACCTTTTTGAAAGCACGGATGAAAAATCTCGAAGTAACCGAATAGAACAATATGAGTGCAAAAATCCAAAACTACACAGGCGCGGTAGGACGACGAAAGACCGCAACTGCACGCGTGCGCATCGAGAGCGCGAAGAGCGCTTCAATGGTGGTGAACGGAAAGCTCGCTGAAGAATATTTCCCCCTGCCCTTTATGGTCAAGACTGCGTACGCGCCCCTCCAAACGCTCGGCGTATCGTACGCTGTTTCGGCCAAGGTTCACGGAGGCGGCCTCAAGGCACAGGCAGAAGCGATTCGTCACGGCCTTTCGCGCGCGATCGCAAAACTGATTCCCGAGCAACGCAAAGATCTGAAGATGCGAGGGTATCTCTCGCGCGATCCGCGCGCCAAAGAACGCAAAAAATTCGGTCTCAAAGCAGCGCGAAGAGCGCCGCAGTGGAGCAAGCGTTAGACGCGCACCAAACAACACGGTACGCACGTGATGACGTTAGTTTGCGACAGTTTTGTGTTATAATCTCGCCGCTATGGCGAAGGATGACGTGGATTTTGAACCCGAGGAAGAATTCGGGGATATCGGTGCGGCGACCGCGAAACTCAAAAAACTCAAAGACGAGCTCGTCCAGGTGAAGAAAGAACGGCAAGAGTACCTCGACGGCTGGCAGCGGTGCAAGGCCGATAGCGTAAATACGAGGCGTGAGACAGAAACCCGCGCAGCTCGCGGCGCCGAACTCTTGCGTGAAGCGCTCGTTCACGACATTATCCCTGCACTCGACAGCTTCGACATGGCCGCCGGAAGCGAAGCGTGGGCGGAAGTGAGCGACGGCTGGAAGAGCGGGATAGAGCTCGTGCGCGATCAGCTTTTGGACGCCTTGAGACGCCACGGTGTCGAACGATTCGGAAAAGTCGGTGATGCCCTCGATCATTCGCTCCACGAGGTGGTCGAAGAACGTGACGATATTGTGGGTGAGGCGAGAACCGTGGCACGGATTTTGCGATACGGTTATAAAACGAAGGACCGGATCTTGCGACCGTCGCAAGTTATCGCAAAGAGATGAGAAGAAGTTGAGGAAGTTAAACTTGCACAACCATTCTACGTATGCAAGAGTGTGTCAATGCGCAAAGAGCCATACTCTGTTGGTTCATATGTTCACGTATACAACAGGGGTACACGTCGCATGAATATTGTCAGGAATGATGACGACCGTTGGAGATTTCTCAAACTTGTTCGATACCTGAATGACGCAAATGTTCCCCGCAATTGGGAACGAGATATAGGACCGGAACATATACGACAAGGATTTGTGAGACCGGATCATTGGGATAAAGCCCAACCTTATGTTTCTATCTTAGGGTACTGTCTGATGGACAATCATTTTCACTTTTTGTTCCGAGAGGCCGAAGAGGGAGGTATAAGTCGATTCATGCAACGCCTATGTACGAGTATGTCCGCGTACTTCAATGCGAAATACGATGAAGGGGGGACTCTGTTTCAAGGATCTTTTCAAGCTCGAACTGTCGAATCAGACAGACAATTGCAGTATCTGAACGCATACATTCACATAAAAAATCCGCTTGAGCGATATCCAGGTGGGTTGTCGCAGGCAATTGAGAACTTCGAAGATGCCTTCGAGTGGGCCCGTCAATATAAATTCGGAGGACTTATCTCTACAATGTCAAATGATTTTTCCTCTCTGTTGGATCATGCGGCTATCGCAGATGTAATGGTAGACGGGCACAAATTTAAGGAATTCGCGCATGATGTACTGCTTGGCAGAAAAATTCCTATCGACTGGGATCGACTCGCAATTGACGAATGGTTGTAGTGATGGCATGGTTGTGCAAGTTAAACTTGCACAACTTTATGGAGAGACTATAATTAAATGGTAATCGAAAAAATATATATGGCAAAAATTCTCGGCATAGACTTAGGAACGACGAACTCCGCGATGGCGATCATCAAGGCGGGCGAACCGGAGATCATCGAAAACGCAGAGGGAGCGCGCACGACGCCGTCCGTCGTCGCGATATCGAAGACAGGAGAACGGCTCGTCGGATTGCTCGCGAAGCGACAGGCCGTGACGAATCCCAAAAACACCGTCTACCAGATCAAGCGCTTCATCGGACATTCGTTCGATGAATCGAACGTCGCGAAAGACCGGGCTGTTGTTCCTTTTGAAACAAAAAAATCCGCGAACGGTGGTATAGAGGTCAAAATGGGAGACCCTTCGACAAGCTCGGGACAAGCTAAATGGTATAGACCTGAGGAGATCTCCGCGATGATTTTGCAGAAATTAAAAGCGGATGCCGAAGCACGCCTCGGCGAGACGATTACCGAAGCGGTCATTACAGTTCCGGCGTATTTCAACGATTCGCAGCGACAAGCCACAAAGGACGCAGGCAAGATCGCAGGACTCGACGTCAAGCGCATCATCAATGAACCAACAGCGGCGGCGCTCGCGTATGGTTTCAATAAGAAAAAAGATGAGAAGATCGTTGTCTTCGACTTCGGCGGAGGAACGTTTGACATTTCTGTTCTCGAGGTAGGGGACGACGTGATCGAGGTCCGCTCGACGGACGGTGACGCGCACCTGGGCGGCAAGGACATCGACCAAAAAATCATTGGCTGGCTCGCGGATGAGTTCAAGAAGGAATCGGGTATCGACGTACGGAACGATCCGCTTGCACGCCAACGTCTCGACGAGGCAGCCGAAAAAGCGAAGATCGAACTTTCGACCGCGCTCGAATCCGAAGTGAACATTCCCTTTATCACCTCCGATACTTCCGGCCCGCGCCACCTCCTCATCAAGTTGACGCGTGCGAAGCTTGAAGAACTCGCAAACGAATTTATCGAGCGCGCGATGACGATCACGAAACGCGCCGTTGCGGCTTCTCCCTTCAAACTCGGCAATATCAACGAGATCATCCTCGTTGGAGGACAAACTCGCAGCCCTCAGATCCAAAAGGCCGTCGAGTCGTTCTTCGGAAAAAAACCCCACATGGGCGTCAATCCCGACGAGGTCGTCGCAATCGGCGCTGCGATTCAGGGTGGAATCCTGCAGGGCGACGTGAAAGACGTGCTTCTCCTCGACGTCATCCCGCTTTCTTTTGGCATCGAAACCCTCGGAGGAGTCGCGACGCACTTGATTGAGCGCAACACGACTATTCCGACTTCTCGTTCGCAAGTTTTCTCGACTGCCTCCGACAACCAACCCTCTGTCGAAATACATGTCGTGCAAGGTGAGCGCCCGATGGCAGCCGACAACAAGTCGCTCGGCCGCTTTAACCTCGATGGCATCCCTCCGGCTCCACGCGGCATGCCCCAAATCGAGGTAACGTTTGACATTGATGCAAACGGTATCTTGAGCGTTAAGGCGAAAGACAAATCCACGGGGAAAGAGCAGTCGATTCGCATCGAGGCTCGTTCGGGCCTAACAGACGCGGATGTAGAGAAAATGAAGAAAGACGCTGAAGCGAACGCCGAAACCGACAAAAAGAAGAAAGAATTGGTGGAAGCGCAGAACAGTGCGGATCAAATCGTCTACGCCGGGGAGAAGGCGCTCAGGGAGCACGGAGAGAAGGCGGGCGAAGACATCAAAAAGAATGTGCAGGAGAAGATTGACGCGCTCAAAGCGGCTCGCAACGGCTCCGACGCAGATGCCATAAAATCTGCTTCCGACGCGCTCTCGAGCGCGATGAGTGCAATCGGTGAAGCGATGACAAAGGGCGGGCAACAACCGACGGGCGATCAACCTACCCAACCCGATAACTCCGGTCATTCGGGCGAGAAACCGCCTGAGGAACCGCCAAAACAATAGAAAATTACAACTTGAGACTTTTTGCTTTGCTCTTTTCCCCCCACGCACATATAATAGACAGACATGAAGAACTACTACGAAGTTCTGGGCATCTCGAAAACGGCGACGGAAGATGAGATAAAGACCGCATTCAGAAAATTGGCGCACAAATACCATCCCGACAAAAAAGGTGGCGACGAAAAAAAATTCAAGGAAGTAAGCGAGGCGTACACAGTGCTCTCCGACAAGAAAAAGCGCGCCGAATACGACACCTACGGCAAGACGTTTGCCGGTGGAGGACCGTCCGCCGGAGGCGGATCCTCCTTCGGAGGACGAGGTTTCGGATTCGACTTCTCCAACTTCCAGGGTTTTCAAGGTTCCGGAGGCCAAGGCGGCGTCGAATTCGACTTCGGAGATATTTTTGGAGAATTCTTCGGCGGCTCGCCTCGAGCGCGATCGAGGGGGCGCGACATTTCAATAGACATCGAACTCTCGTTCCGTGAAGCGATCTTTGGCACAGAGCGCCGCGTTCTTATCGCAAAGGTATCTACCTGCACTTCCTGTAACGGTTCGGGTGCTCGAAAGGGCTCGAAGACCGTCGCTTGTACTTCCTGCAACGGAAAAGGGAATATCCGCGAAACCCGTAATTCGTTCTTCGGAACCTTTACGTCGACGCGCACGTGCCCCCGCTGTCACGGCAAAGGAGAAGTGCCCGAAACGCCATGCGACATCTGCCGCGGAGAAGGCGTGACGAAGCGTGAAGAAGAAATTCACGTCGTGGTTCCCGCTGGCATAGAAAACGGCGAGATGATCCGTATGCCGAGAATGGGAGAGGCCGTTCCCGGAGGCGGCGCCGGAGATCTCTACGTGAAGCTTCACATTCGTGAGGACCGCGCTTTTTCGCGCGAAGGAAACAACCTCACAACGATCCTTCCTCGGTGGCGAGTACCAGATCAAGTGCCTCGACGGAGAAGAGTCTGTGGTGGTCCCGCCCGGCGTCGCGCATGGAGAAATGCTTCGCATACGCGGTAGGGGAGTACCCTACGGCAGAGGATCGCGTGGCGATCTCCTCGTGCGCGTTGAGATAGAGTTCCCCAAAAAGCTTTCGCGTAGTGCTCGCGAGCTGGTAGAAAAGCTGCGGGCGGAAGGAATGTAATCAGCGGCAGGATATAATTGTATGGTCGCATGAGATTGGCGACGCTTCTATGAGCTTTGAGACAATCACATCGTATGTTGCGAGTGTTCCAATCGATTGGATCATCATAGGCGCTTTTACGATTTTCGCGGCCTTCGATGCCTTGCGCTCTGGAGCTCGGCGCGCGTGTACGCTCGCGCTCGCGCTGCCTACTACCGTATTGCTCTCTACGAGCATCTCGAAAGCTGCGATCCTTGGAAGTGTCACCGAACAGTTTTCAAATTCTGTTTTGGGAGCGATCCTCTTCGGAATCGTTTTTGTCATCGTGTACATCCTTATCGCGCGCATCGGGCTTGCGTGGGGAAACGAGGGAAGG
>Ga0209542_10021568_pt1 | contig 10082 bp, 10 predicted proteins | sample RifCSPhighO2_01_FD_184028 | JGI IMG/M metagenome (GOLD analysis project Ga0209542, IMG submission 184028) | Soil microbial communities from Rifle, Colorado - Rifle CSP2_plank highO2_0.1 (SPAdes) (version 2) | ecosystem: Environmental > Terrestrial > Deep subsurface > Rock core/Sediment ...
ACCAATAAAGTAAGAACAAAAGCTATGGTATACTTTTTGATACTCGTTTTCCTCTCTAAATCCCCCATACAAAAGGCGCAGAAGAGGTGGTTTATATTGTTTTTGGTCGGATTAAGTTTGACATACATCTTTCTAAGCTCAAAAAAGAAATATTTATATTTAAGCCTATTAAAATAATGTGGGAGACATAAATATGCACAAAGACAAAGATATTGAACAAGAACACATAGAAAAAATACAATCCGAAGAGGAAGATGATTACTCGGACGATGATTTATACAATATTAATTCTTGGGGAGCAGATTTGTCGTTTAGGGAACTTCTCACTATGTACGATGAAGAAGAACTACTCAAACCAGAGATACAGAGAAATTATGTTTGGGAAAAAGCAGAAGCTAGTAGGTTCATAGAATCACTATTGATGGGTCTTCCAGTGCCAAGTATATTTCTTGCTAAGCAGGGAACAAAAAAATTAATAGTAGATGGATATCAAAGAATTATGACTGTTAGGGATTTTGTTAGAGGAGTTTTCTCAAAAGATAATTCCGTATTCACCTTATCAAGTAACAATAAAATCAATCCGCGTTGGCGTGGAAAAACCTTTGAATTACTTTCTGATGACGATAAAAGAAAAATAAAAAGCTCTACGATTCATGCAATTATTTTTGAGCAAAAAGAACCAAAAGGATCAGATACTAGTCTTTATCAAATATTTGAAAGAATAAACACGGGCGGAAGAACTCTCACTGCACAGGAGATTAGAAATTGTGTGTATCATAGAGAATTAAATAAACTAATAATTGATCTTAATAAAAGAGAAGACTGGAGAGATCTGTACGGTACACCTCAGCCAGACTCTCGCATGAAAGATGTTGAATTTATCCTAAGATTTTTTGCGATAAACACAAAAGAGGTTTTGGAAAGTAAAGCAAACCAAATTTCTTTAAAAAGACAACTCAATCTTTTTATGGGAGATAAAAAAAATAATTCTGGGCCCACTATAAATAAATTTGAACAAGAATTTATTCAAACAATGGTTTTCATTAAACAAAATATTGGGAAAAATGCTTTTCATAATGTTTCTTTTGATAAGGAAGGGAATGCTAAAATAATAGAACGTTTTCACCCAACTATTTTTGATTCAATAGCGATAGCGACTTTAAGAGCTATTTCTTTAGGTAAATCTTCAGGTGAAAATCTTCAACAAAAAAGACTGCAACTACTAAAAGACACTCATTATAAAAATGCTATAAGCATAAGAACAACGAACGTTGATCACATTAAAGTAAGAATTGATCTGGCATCGCAATATTTATTTGGGATTTAATCATTAAAATGCAAAATCTTGAAATAAAAAGAATTCTTGAAGAGTGTCAATTAGAATTAGACGAGATTAAAACTATCTTATCGGCATCGGAAATAAAATTTGATAAGCTTACAAAATATCTCACCAATTATGCAGTTATTCGTGCTTGTAGCACTATAGAATTTTGCTGCAAAAAAGCAGTTGCAGATTTTTTTGAAAAAGGACAAAGTAAATATATCCGAGAATATCTTTCCAAAACTATAAGGAAAAACTCATCAAATCCTTCCTTGGATATGATAAACTCAACTTTGAAATCTTTTGGTGGTTCTTACAATGATAATTTTAATAGGGGAGTTAAGAAAAAAAAGAAGGAATATAATAGTTATTTGCAAAAACTGCGTGAGGCTAGAAATAACATTGCTCATGGATACAACATAAATATAACTATTAGTACAGTTATGGAGTATTATAAAAATTCCGAAGAAGTAATAAAAATATTAGATTCAGTTTTAATTCAGTAAGATATAATTCCTTTTTAGTGTTTACTTATCCTTTCTAATTCCAGAAATTCTTCTTCTTGCCGATGAACATAAAGCCGATGTAGAGCCATACTGCAGTGATAAAGAATCCATAGATAAAAAGATAGGTTATCAAGGATACGAGGGTTCGGCCATGGTTGGTGATTCTTTCTTTAATCAGTTTGTAAGAGTAGATCATGACAAAGAAACTGATGGCCATCAAGGTAGCAGCTATAAATAATCGTGAGAAAGGCCAGGTGAGGATATGAGCTTCAAAATGAAAGTTCCTGATCAGGGTAAGTAAATCAAAATTGATGTCTTTCAAGTAGGAAAAAGTGCCTATGGCTTTGGCCAAGAGCGCTTGTAAAAAAGTTCCTACCAGGACAATGGCGATAATTCCGGACAAAATAATGGTAGGCATCCGGACAATGCCGAAGTCGCCGTACTTTTTGTTGAAGATCAGGCTGCGATATTTGATGCTGTTATCAACTGAACCTTTGTACCAGCGGGTGCGCTGGCGGAATAATTTTTTCCAAGTAGTAGGAACCAGCGTTTCCACCACGGTATCAAAGGTCTGCATAATCTTGTATTGGTGCTTCTGCAGGCGGATGGCTATTTCCAGATCTTCAGTAATAGTGGTTTCATCATAACCGCCGAGGTCTTTGATTATTTTTGTTTTATAGACACTAAAGGGACCGGGAGTGACGTGAATGCAGTCTATCTTAGCATTTAAGAATTTGTAAAACATATTGACGACGTATTCATACCATTGCACTTTTTGTAGAATACTTTTGGGATTTTTAACTTTCAGCAGCGGACAAACTGCAGCGATATTCTGATCTTGGGCAAAAATAGGAAGCATGGCTTTCAAGGCATTGGGAGCGATGAATGAGTCAGCATCGAGACAGGCAAAATATTCTCCCTGTGCTTTAGCCAAGCCTACATTCATAGCTCTCCCTTTTCCGGGAGTTTCCTGGCTGATCATAATTATTTTTTGGGCAGGATTTTGAGCAATAAACTTTTCTACGATTTCCGTGGTCCGGTCGGTGCAGGCATTAGGAACAACAATAATTTCTATTCTATCTTTAGGATAATCAAGATCTACCAAGGATTGCAAAGTGGCCAGAATAGATTTCTCTTCATTATGAGCAGGTACGATGGCAGTGAAGGAGGGAAATTGCGGGCTGGGTTTTGTTTCTTTTCCTTGCTTTTTTTCTTCTCGCGAAAATAAGACCAACAACCAAAAGATAGAAAGAAAGAGGAGCAGGAAATAGGTTACGAATAAGATTACATCAAGGAAGGTAATTATCATTTCTTTGCCTCAAAAGACCACACTTCAGCATCATTGGTAAAATAAAGCAATTTAAATCTTTCGTTCTGCAGCAGGAATAAGAATCCTTGCTGGGAAGGGAGTTTCTGCTTCATCTCTTCTGAAATATAGATAATAGAGACTTTATTTTTTTCTAAGAGGGGAAATAATTCGTTGATATATTCTGCCTTAAAGATCTGCTCGGACAAATCGTATTGGTCCTGATAATTTTTATGGAGAGCAAAGACTGGTTTTCGCTGGGCGAAGTAACTGATGTAATAACTGTTTTCCGGCGCGGAGAGGACCACGGCATTTTCGTCAGTATTGCGTTCTATCCATTGCAGCGCTTTTTGATCCAGGGAAGTGGGATGATAATCTGAAAGCCGATTTACATATGAAACTGTGGAAAAGGCCATTCCCAACAACAATAAGAGTACTACTGCGTTTTTGAGAAAAGATAATTTCCAGTTTTGTTCCAGCAAGTAGAGGAAACCAGCGGCAGCAAGCATGACCATAAGCAGGGAGAGAAAAAAGACAGTGTGAGTGTTAATCAGATAGGCCGTGACTGAGATTGCCAAAGCCGGGATGATGACGAGAAGATTTTTTTTCTTCCAGTTGGGAATAATGCCAATCAGAGCCAGAAGAATAGAAAAGAACCCTGCGCCGCTGAATGCGCCTAGCTCGGAAATAAAATCAGCTGCTTTAATTTGAAGCAAAAAAGGTCCGATAAAAAAAGGAGCGCCCAGCAAAGTAGCATTGGCGATCAAAATAGCAGCAATAGAGATAAGTAATATCATGGTGAATTTTTCTTTACTTTTTTTGAGGAGATAACTATAACTTGCAATTCCAGCCAGCAGGAGCAAGGCGCTAAAAGTATCAATAGCGGCAGCCAAAAGGAAGGGAATAAAAGCCAGATATTTTTTCTTTTTTTCCAAGAGCATTAAGTTTGCGCCCATGAGCACTACCAAGAGATAAATCGAATAGGAAGAAATGGAAACAGCAGTAAATAAAAAAGTCGGCGTAAGAAGGTAAAATAAAACCATGAAAAAGATTTTTTTCTCAGCGATTTGCTTTTTTCGAGCCAGAGCATAGCCTAGCAGTACTGTGCCTAAGGAGATAAGCGGGGGAAGCAGGAAGGAAAGTTGCTCAGGAATAATCCTGAAAAGTAAAGTTAGGGGATGGTATCGTAGCTCGGTCCTGGCAGAAGAAAGAAAATAATAACTTTCTCCACCCACCAGCAGCGGTTTTTCATGCACAGAATTTGAAAAGAGGGTTAAGCCTGAGAATATAATTAACAGGGAACAGAGATATATTTTTTGATAGCGAAGGATATGGCTGAAATACGGACTGAGATGTGAATGATCCTTTGTTGATGTTTTGTTATTCATAGTTTAGTTGTTTGTGGTGGTGTAAATTGGTATTTTAGTATGTATTTAGGTTGGCCCTAATTGACATTTGAGTTTGAAGATAGTTGTTTCATTTTGATACAAGGTCTCGAAACAGGATCGGGTAACGTAGGGCAGTTCTCGCTTAAGTTTATATTTTTCTTTTGCTGAAGGTGTAAGAACAAAATATTCGATGCCATAACGTCCGGCTAATTCCAAGACTTCAGTTCGGAACTTAGTAGTATATAATGAAGTAAGAGCTTGAAAACGTGTTTCTGCATCATGAACTAACATAAAGCGGTCATCCATCAGATTTTTCCTTTTGGCATAATAACTAACCAGATGTCCTTCGTCTAAGGTTGCTAGTACCGTGGTAGAAGGCGGCGTGTTTTCATTGAGCCATTTGAAAGCCTGGACTTCTTCCGGAGAAGGTACATCCTGCAGCCGGGCGGTGTTAATTGCCGGTAATACGGTAGAAAAAAGTAAAATGAAAATAGTTAATGGTAAGAGATATTTCTGATATTGAGATAATTTTGTTTTTTGCATGTAGGTCTCGATATCTTGGTAAAAGATGGCAAAGAGAATGGCTAGCACTACGCTGAAAAAGGCCAGCGATTGCTTGAAGCGGATTAATCTCAGCCAAGTCAGGATGCTGGTAGCCAGTACTAGACTAATCAGCAGGAATGATTTCTGATTTTTGAGTTGGAATAAAGAACGATAGACCACCACTGCTCCGGCCAGGAAGGGAACAATGCTTACTAAAACTAAGGCTACCCCGAGAGAAAACTTAGGGAAATATTGGGCAATGATGGTTGAGGGAATATTCTGCCAAACGAAGGAAATGCCTTCGTCTAAAAGTGATTTTTTAAAGAACAGGAATTGAACCCAGAGATATAAAAAGAGTGAAAACAGTATCACTTCTACTTCTTCGCGGTAAATTTTTTTTCCTTCCATAAATGAGAGCAGGGTATAGATACCTAAGCCCAGCAGCATGATCCCGGCTAAGGAGCTGGTGATAGAAAGAAGGAAAAAAACGGCAGTATAAAGGTAAATGTGTTTCATCAGTTTGGGATCGTTTTTCTTTGCTTCTTCTTCAATGTTTAAGTAAAGATAGATCGCGGTAAAAATCAAGGGAAGGAACAGAGTATTTACGGTAAAGCCGTTGGTGAAAAAAAGAATAGGCAGGAAGCCGGCAATAAAAGCGGCAATGAGAGAACCAACTTCATGATTGGTTATTTTTTTACTGATCAGATAGGTAATAGGAATGAGCAGAGCAATAAGCAGGTTGGGCAAGATTTTAGCGACTAGTGGAACCGGAAGGAAGAGGCTGAAGAAAGCTGCAAGGTAGTAAAAGAAAGGCAGAAAGGTTGTTTCTCTTCCACCATAGGAGAGAGGATCATGATAAAAAGGCAATCCTGTTTCTACAATATGTTCTACTTCCCGCAAATGAAAATAAGATTCATAGGTGAACTCGGGAATCATAAAGGCAAAGATTAAGCGTAGCAGTAAAACAGCTAAAAAGATACCTCCTACTACCATGATTGGCTTTTTCATAAGCGTAAAGGTAGTAAGGATTCGGGTTTTATAAAGTGTTTGGATAGGATAAGAGAGAATGATAGAAAAAGAATGTGGTTAAGACGACTTTTTCTACACACAAATATTTATTAAGTAAAATTATCTCATTTAACTATGGGTATGTTAAATCACCTCTTTGGCTCAACTGAATCTATGGCAAAAGAGATTGAATTAGATGAAGGAGACATAATCAGGAATTGGAAAAAGTATCTTAAAACAATTTCTAAAAAGAAAGAAATTATTGAGAGATTACGCGTAGACAGAAATTTTCAAAGCGATTTACAAGAGTTAAAAGATTTATTAGAATTAGAATTAATAAATCTCTCTAATGAAGAAAAAGAGGAATCAGAATTAGTAGCTGATTTAGAAACAATAACACATTCTCAAAAGATAAAAAGGGTCCAGAAGTTAGAGCAATGCTTAGGATATGCAGAGACAAAATACGAACATGTTTATGAATTACTGCGTCAGTTGAGTTCCTTCTTGCAAAATCAACTTCACTTAGTAACAGCACTCCAAGAAAAATCAAAAGATATTAAACCACTTCTTTTCCACCTCAAGCTCCAATTGGAGCTGGAACTAAAAGTATTAAAACAGATTGAAGAAATAAAAACGTTCCACCATTTATTTTTGGCCTTGGTCAAGGGAGAGCACATCATCCGGAGCATGGATTCAAGAGAGAAACGACTTCTCAAAAAAATGCAGAAAGGGATAAGTAAAATATTCTCAAATGAGATTAACAAAGGAATAACTTTTGAATGGACTATGACTGTTTTTAATGCGATTGAAGATAAGGTTCATGAAGGAGTTGCCAATGGGGTGTTTGATGGTTATCACCCCGACATAGATTTTGAGTTTGTAAATAGATCTGAGTTTGTTGCTTTGGCAGTAGAAACTATCCAAATCTTAAGGAAAAGGAAAGTTTCTGAACAAATGATTACTGCGTTTGTACATTTATTTCGAGAATGGTATAATCACGAAAGGGGTTAGTTTTCTTAGAAATCTTTATATTCCTCTTACTTCCGCCATAGTCTATGGTCAAAATTTCTACCGGAGCAGCATTTCTAGATGCACTACTGGAAGGCGGTTATGATTCTGATATTCTGACTACTATCTTTGGACCTTCCGGAGCCGGAAAAACGAATCTTTGTCTGTTGGCCGCAGCACGAATTGCAGAATCCGGCAAGAAGGTTCTTTTCATCGATACAGAAGGCGGCATTGCCGTGGAAAGAATAAAGCAGATCAGCACAGATTACAACCTGGTCTTGGACAAGATTATTTTTCTTAATCCAGTTACTTTTGTGGAGCAGAATGATATTTTTGAAAAGGTAAAAGTCATGGCTAATGAGCAGATAGGAATGATTGTAGTTGATTCTATTTCCATGCTTTACCGTTTAGAATTAGGAAAGAGTGATGAAGTGTATGAAGTTAACTCTGCTTTAGGAAGACAGATTGCATACCTGGTGGAAATTGCCCGGAGAAAAAAAATTCCGGTCTTGATCACTAATCAAGTCTATGCTGATTTTGATCATCGCGATGAAGTCAAGATGGTGGGCGGAGATTTGCTAAAGTATGGATCGAAATGTCTGCTGGAGATAAAACGTGGTGAAGAATTCCGGGAAATCATCTTGCGCAAGCATCGTTCCCTGCCGGAAGGAAAAAGAGTAAAGTTTAAAATAGTAGAGCGAGGAATTGAGCAATCATGAGCAAAAAACTAGAAGCAATAATAGGTGTAGGCGCATTTTTATCAGCCGTAACAAGCAGTGTGGCGTATGGGATGTCAGATGCTAAAGGACATCCTATACCAGGTAGAGAATATGTTTGGCCATTACTTGGAATAGCAGTATTTTCATTTGGTGCTAAACCGCGAAGTCAAAAAGAAAAAATTGACCTTCCTGTAGGTGCGGTTTACACTTCCATCACCGCCGGGATAAGTGCCGCTTCTTATGCGGTTGGATACCTTCTTGGCAGGTAATTTATCCAAATATTTATAAATAATCTTCAAAATAAGATACCTAAAGCCGACGTTCATCTCAGAGTTGATGGACATAGCTGTGTGAGGCAAAAAATAACACAGACAAGAAGTGAAGTTATTACTTACTTATTCTTGTTTGTATCATAAAAATATAGGAGAAAAACAATATGGCAGAAGAACAAGAAACATTATTATTGGATTCCAATGAGTACTTAAAGTCGGGTATTCACATCGGAACTAAATTTAAAAACAAGTACATGGCTAATTTTATTTACAAAACTCGTCCGGATGGATTGAGTGTTCTTAACTTAAAAGAAATTGATAAACGCTTGCGCTTAGCAGTAAATTTGTTATCAAAATATGCTGCCAAAGACATTCTAGTAGTCAGCAGAAGAGAAAATGGCTGGAAAGGATTGAAGAAATTGCACCAGCTTACCGGGATCAGAGTCATCACCGGTCGATACCCTCCGGGAATTTTGACTAACACCAACTTAGAAACATTTTGGGAGCCGAAGATCATTGTAGTCTGCGATCCATGGACTGACAAAAATGCAGTTCAGGATGCAGCCAAGATGGGAATTCCAGTTATTGGCCTTTGCGACACTAACAACCAAGCTAACGATGTTGATTTAGTTGTTCCTTGCAACAACAAGGGAAAGAAATCAGTTGGCCTGGTCTTCTATGTTATTGCTAAGGAATACATGAAAGTGAAAGGAATGCTCCTGGGCAACGAAGAAATGTCGGCCAAGATGGAAGATTTCATCGAAGAATAAATTTTTATATTATTCTTTTCCTTGTTTTTTACAATTATTTTGTTTTGCTATCCTTTATTATCTTCCATAACTTATATAAACGATTTTCTTTCTGTCTAAAGCATGAAGAAGGTTGTGGTTATTGGCGGCGGCACAGGTAATTTTACGGTTCTTAACGGCTTAAAGAAGCACAATATTGACTTGAGTGCGATTGTTTCCATGGCCGATGACGGTGGCAGTACCGGCATTTTACGAGATGAGTTAGGTGTTCTTCCTCCCGGCGATGTACGGCAATGTCTAGTAGCGCTATCTGATTCCAGCCGCCTGATGCGCAGCCTGATGAATTATCGTTTTGAGCAGGGCAGTTTACAAGGGCATAGTTTCGGCAATTTACTTCTTTCCGCATTGGAGAAAGTTACCGGCAGTTTTGACCGGGCCGTAGAAGAGATGGGCCGGATCATGGCTATCAAAGGAAAAGTTATTCCAGTCACCACCAATAAAGTTCATCTGAAGATGATTCTCCACAATAATAAGATTCTGGAAGGCGAGCATGAGATTGATATCTCTGCAGAAATCGATAAGGGCTTTCAGAGCATTTACTTGGAACCATTTCCGGAAGCAAATTCACGAGCTATAGATCAGATCATGACTGCAGATTTGGTAGTGCTGAGTCCAGGAGATTTGTACACCTCACTGATTCCTAATCTTTTAGTTGATGGAGTAAGCAAAGCTCTCCGCGAGACCGGGGCAAAAAAAGCTTTAGTGGTAAATCTTATGAATAAACGCGGCCAGACCACAAATTTTAAAGTTCATGACTACCTGCGGGAACTGAAACGTTTTATCGGCAAGGATGTTTTTGATTTTGTTTTGGTAAACAACAGTAAGTTTCCAGAAGATTTGATTAAAGTGTACGAGCAGGAGGGTGATCCGGTGTTGAATGATCTGAAAAATGATTCCCGGGTTATTGCGGTGGACTTGTTAAGCAGCGAGATTGTTCAGGCCCAAAAAACCGATGCGCTGAAACGAAGCTTACTGCGGCATGATTCACAAAAATTAGCCAATGAGTTGATGAAAATTGTTGATAGTTTTTGACTTAGATGATACCTTAATCGACACTTCAGGAGCGCTTATTCCTTTGAAGTTAAAGATGTCGCTGCAGGCTATGGTAGAAGCTGGCCTGAAGATTCCTTCTTTTGAAAAAGCATTTCAGGAATTGCTGAAGATTGATGAAAGATCTGCTAATGGCAAGGAAACGCTGACTA
>Ga0209542_10021573_pt1 | contig 10081 bp, 7 predicted proteins | sample RifCSPhighO2_01_FD_184028 | JGI IMG/M metagenome (GOLD analysis project Ga0209542, IMG submission 184028) | Soil microbial communities from Rifle, Colorado - Rifle CSP2_plank highO2_0.1 (SPAdes) (version 2) | ecosystem: Environmental > Terrestrial > Deep subsurface > Rock core/Sediment ...
GGGGAAGCCGGAGGAAATCGAGGCGGTGAAGGCAGACCTCCTGAAAATTCGCGCTTTCGATAGGGGGAGTGAGATCAAAATAAAGCGGATCGAGGGTGTTCGGAAAGCGCTGCTCCATGAGGAATGCGATTTCCTGAAAATCGTGTGCTTCCACCCTTCGGATGTCACGAAAATCCGGGAGGAGGCGAAAAGGTTTGGAGAAACATACGAGCACGGGATTTCCTATACGAAAAGGTACCTCATTGATAAGGCGCTGACCCCATGCAACCTGATGGAGTTGGAGGAAACGGACGGGCGCAAAATAAGCGCCATTTCTGAAATTATAGAGGAGCACCCATCCGAGCTCCCATATAATTTGATTGCCCTCGACATCGAAACCTACAACCCTAAAACCGTCCCGAACCCGGTTTCGGACCCGGCGATAATGATCGGATGGGCTGATTCAGGCGGCAAGGGGATTTTCTCATTCCAAAAAAAAATCAGGGATGTTGATATCGAGATCCTGGATAGCGAGAAACTGATGCTTGAGCGCCTGGGGGATTTCCTGAAGGAAAAAAAAGCGGACCTGATTTCAACATACAACGGCGACCAGTTCGATTTGCCGTACCTGAGGGATAGGGCAAAAGCGCTGAAGGCCGAAATGTACCTAGGAAGGGACCGCTCGGCGCCAAGGAGCAAATCGCTTGGGCTGCGCTCGCTTACAACACTTAACGGCAGGATACATTTCGACGTTTTTCCAGTAGTCTCATTCCTTAATTTCATCGGTGCCTACAAGCTCCCCCGCCTCACATTGGAGGTCGTTTACAGGGAAATACTCGGCGGGACCAAGATGGACGTGAAGAAGGAGCAGATATGGCAGATATGGGATTCAAACGATCCGCAAAAGCTGAAATACCTGGCCGAGTATTGCGAAAACGACGCGGTTGCGGCCTATCGGCTCGCAAGCCACGTGCTTCCCCTTGAAATCGAGCTGAGCAGGCTTACCGGAATGACCCTGTTCGATACTAGCAGGAGCACGCCCGGCCAGCTTGTTGAGATGCTCCTCATGCGCGAGGCGTTCCGGAGCAGCGAGATCATCCTCTCAAAACCCAAATACGAGGAGGTGCAAAAAAGGAGCGCAAATCCAGTTGAGGGCGCATTCGTGAAATTGCCAAATCCCGGGGTATATGAGAATATTGCCGTTTTGGATTTTCGTTCCCTATACCCCTCCATAATCATTTCGCACAACATCGACCCATCCACATACAACTGCAAGTGCTGCACGAAAGAGGAGGCGCACATTTCGCCGCAAGGACATAAGTTCTGCAAGAAAAAGAAGGGATTAATCCCAAGGGTTTTGCAATTCGTGCTAAGCTCGCGTTTTGAAATAAAGGACGAAATGAGGAAAATGAAAAAGGAGGGCAAGGGGGAAAGCGCACTTTACAAGGACCTAGATGCAAGGCAATGGGCATTGAAGATTGTTGCGAACTCCATGTATGGCTACCTTTTGTACGCAAGGTCCCGCTATTATTCACGCGAGGCCGGGGAATCCGTCACCGCCTACGCACGCGAATACATCCAGAAAACCATGGAAAAGGCAAGGGAATTTGGGATGGATGTGCTTTACGGGGATACCGACAGCATATTCATGCTATACGGGAAGCCCGAAAACGAGGGAAAGGTAGTTGAATTCCAAAGGAAAATCAACTCCGAGCTGCCGGAGAGCATGGAACTTGAGCTCGAGGACATTTACCCGCGCGGCATATTCGTGAGCAAGAAGCAGGAGGAGAAGGGCGCAAAGAAGAAATATGCGCTAATCAGCAAGGATGGGAAGATAAAGATCCGGGGATTCGAGCTCGTGAGGAGGGATTGGAGCAAGATTGCAAAGGATACGCAGCGCCAGGTGCTTGAAATCATATTGAGGGAGGGGGATGTGAAGAAGGCAACGGACCTTGCGCGCGCAAAAGTGGAGGAATTGAAGGCGGGGAAGGTTCCCCTTGAGGAGCTTTCGATTTTCACCCAGCTGAAAAAAGCGGTTGGGAGCTACGATATCGTCTCGCCGGAGGTTTCAGCGGTGATCAAGGCACGGAAGGCGGGGTTTGCAATGGAGGACAACCCGGTCATCAGCTACGTGATTACTAAGCAGGGGAAAACTATTTCGGAAAAGGCGACAATCACGGAGATGGCCAAGGATTATGATCCGGATTACTACATCAATAACCAGGTTCTCCCTGCGGTCTTGAAAATCCTCTCCGCGCTCGGGTATGATGCGGAAAACCTGAAGATGAAGGGCCAGCAGAGCAGCCTTGGCGATTGGTAGGGAAAGAAGATCGGAATTGGAGATCCTTGGCGATTGGCGATATTTGAAAACGTGATTGCGGGAATAGCAAATCTACAAAGTTGGGCGGGCTGATAGGATAAATAATATTGTTGTTTGGGAAAGTTAGTGCAATAACAGGAATGTGATGGGTACATATGGGCAAAATAATTGTACTTTTACTGCTATCCTTGCTCCTATTTGGTTGCCTTCGGAATGGCGACCAAAAGGCCGCGGGAACGCCGACCCCTTCCCAACTAGATGGTGAAAATTCGGGCGCCATTGCCTCAAAAAGCGAGTTCGACGGCTTCACCGTCCCCTATTTTGATTCAATGGACACGGACAGGAAAATATTTTCGAGGTATTACGATTTCCCCCTCCTGAATGGCAAGGACAAGTATTTTGCGATGATCAACTTCATCCCCAAATCGATCGCCAAGTCAAGTGCGCGCATTTTCGTATCCGGCGAAACGAAAACGCTTGATGAGGACCCTATTCTCCTTACTTACATCAGGGTGCGCACCAAAACCAGGGTGGTCGTGCAAATACCCATTGAGGGGGAAGTAAAGGAAAAGCCGGTTTCCATCATCCTTGTTGTCGAGCATGACTTGGAGTCAGATCAGGAGGAAATGATTGTTAATTTCCTAAATGGCCTTAGGGATGTGCCCTTGGAATATGAAAAGGCAAAAGAAGTGCAGGAATTGATAACCAGGGAATTAAATGAGAAGGGGGTTAGTGGCGAGTCGCTGAATGGGCTGAGGGAAAAACTGGGATTGGAGGGAGTAAAGGCCCCGGAGGCCGTGCTATTGATCATGAGGCATCCGGCGGAGGAGGTGGCAGAGGAGCTGAGCAATGCAGAATTCTGCGCAGATGGAAAATTAAGGCCCGGATTGCTGGCGAAATTCGAGGGGGCGGATTCGCCCTACTTCCAATTTATTGAAAGCGGGTGCGCCGTTGCGTTCCCCGCGCAGCCGCTGCCCCTGCCGGAAAAGCCCTTCTATGAGAGCATGCTTGTTGTGAAGGAGTATCGGGGAGCGGAGAAGGAATACAGGATACTGATCCATGCTTCCATTCCGGATTGGGATATTGAGTGATTGCGATGAGAATCTTTTTCATTCTGTTAATTCTGATGGCTGCACAGATTCAAGCTGCGGATCCATCGCCTGCACCATCCGGGTATACGGCCTCGGAAATCCGCACCTTCGAGATCCATAGGCACATCCTGGATGACCGTTTCGGGAAGGATGCGGTCGAAAGGGATAGGGATTTCTTCCTCGCAGTTACTAGGAACGCAAGGGCCCTCAAGCACACCGAAAGCGCATTCCGCAATATGCCGGCCAATTACGCGGAGAACAAGGATTTCCTCCTGAAGGTTTTGGGCATGAGCGCAGGCGAGGACCAGACGGGGCCGATATTGGGGTCTTTCGATGAGCTGCCAGATTATGGCAAGCACCAGGAGTTCTTTTTCGAGCTGCTATCTCTTGTGCCAAGAAACAGCTATTTTCAGACGCTATGGTTCCTTCAGGAAGACTATTACGAGCACAAGGAATTCCTGCTTTCAATAGCCAGGATGCGCGAGGGAGAACTCGACGGCCTTGCGGGCGAATATTTCGAAATACTGCCGCCGGGTTACGGAAGCCACGAGGATGCCTTGAAGGAATTGTTTTCGGACGATATTGAGGAAACGCAAGCATTATTCTGGAATTTGCCGACAAATTACTTCGTGAACCCGAAGCTCGTGAAGCTGGTCTGGGACCGGAAGATGCGCGATTCTTTCAGGGCATTTGACGGGGGCGCTGATTCGTTCAGGTTTTTTGATGCAGAGGAATATACCCCTGAACTCATCCCAAAGGCGCAGCTTGGGGGGAAAAGCGCAGATGAAATAAGCAGCATGCTGGCGGGCATCTGGCTGGAGGATATACAAGCAACCGCAGGCATTATGCATCGCATCACTGTTGAATCAAAGGAATCCACTGAACTTCCACTTGCAGCGCTATCCAGCTCACTTCGAGAAATGGGGAACAGCAGGCAAGAACACGCATTCATCAATTTCGTGGTCCAAAATTCAAATAATTACGGTTTTGATTTCAATATCCTGCATGATGATAATTTTGCAAGGACGAAATTAGGGAATCTGATGTCGCCGGAATTGATATACCTCATCACGGGGACCGCTGACGAGATTTACACCAGCAGCTTCCGCTCCCTATTCGACATCGCCGCATTCAAGCTGGCCGGCGGCGAAGGCGTGCTTGATTTCAACGAAAACAACAGGACCCCAAGGCAGCGCAGCCTGATCCTGAAAGGCGCGCCAATGCTCTTTGCGCTGGGGAAACGGCAATACTATTCAGCCTACCTGCCCGAATTCCTAGGGAAGGCGGCGTATTTTGGCAAGCTGGAGCTGATGCTTCCCAAGGATGAAGGGGGAAAGGGGGAATATTTTGACATCGTTGTAGGCGGCATAGGAGAATCAAGGCGCAACCTGTTCCATTATTTTCCCCTTCTGGAAAATGGGATGATAGGGAGTGCCGATAAGAGGGGATTGGCAAAGAGGTTGATTGCAGCAAGGGAAAGGGCCGATGTTGGATCGGAATCTTTTGAACTATATTCCTATGCACTTAGCGTATTCCGCAACATTTTGGAAACCGGATCCGAGGAGGAAAAGCGGATTGCCGGCGAGCTGCCAACGCTCCCGATGCCCTTTGCACCCTCCGAGCTCATAGTGGGAATGGGGAATGAGCGAAATATTAATGTACTGCTTTATTTCGCCCCAGGGGGCGGGCTCAGCTCGGGACACTACGATATCGCAAGGAAATATTTCATTGAGCAGGGATTTGCCCTCATGGCTGAGCAGAAGGGCGAGGGTAAATGGAAAATCGAGATGGAAAAGAAAATCCCTTATTTCAAGGGAGGCGAAATCACGGCATCACTTATTCTCGCGGCAACGGATGCCTACCCCATTAAGAATTTCAAGGGTGGGATAATTTCCCATCGCGGGCATTCCTCAGAAGTGGAGGGCACATTCCCATACACCTACCATTTTGCAAACCCCACCTTGGTTTTCCTGGGTTCTTGCGGGGGGTTTGGCACGTTTGGGGACATTTCGGGGAAATTGGATGGCAAGCTCGCGTTCATGGGCTCAAGGGGGGTGGGAAGGGGGTTCATTAACAATGAAATGATAACCGAAATAATTAATGCCGCGGCAAACGGCAATAGCTGGCACCAGCTTGACCAGAAAATTGACAAAAGGGGCGCTAATTTCAGGGAGCTTGCGCTTCCGGATGAGGCGAGCTTTCGGCTGCTTTTGAAAAAATAGGAATCTGGTTTAGAAGGGCCTGCGCTTTCTGACTATTTTTAAATGGGAATACACAAGTATGACGTAACGTAGGGAAAAAAATCCCAAAAAGGGAAATAATCAGACCAAATTCCTTCGGTCGACGACCATCACGTCCTTGACATCAAGCACCGCAGAGTAGGGGATGGTGACCATTCCGGCGCCCTCGCGCTTTGCCTTGGTTGCAAGTGACGAGTCAGGGTTAGGTTCGATCAGGACCGATTCGAGCTTGCCGGAAAGTTCACTTAGGTACAAGTCAACAACCCGCCCCAATTCCTCGCCATCGGTTGTTATGACGCGCTTTCCTGCAAGTTGTTTTGCGATTGCGAATTTCACCATGTCGGTACCACCTATCAGAAGAAATCAAATCAGCGAATTAATTGATGAAGCGCAATTTAAATACCTTTCGAACGAGGAGAAAAATGAATTGGAGAATGAGGATTGCACGGAACAGATCGGATAAAACCAGCCGCATTGAGATATCCCGCCATAGGGGCCCGCCTTATGGTTGTTTTAACCAATCCTTGATTATCCGCTTTTGGCCGCGCCGATGCTCAATTACATAGCCGGTTTTTTCATCCAAAGTATGCATGCCCCGGTTGGGATCGTATGGTCCGATATACTTCTGGTTGAACAGCCACCTTCGCACCTCCCGAACAACACGCTCATGTTCCTGGTTGGTAAGGACGACAATCCGAAGCTTCTTCAGGGAGGTGTTTTGCGCATGGTCACCCAAAGCGGATAAGGATGCATGAACACTGTCACGGAGGGAATCTGGCATACCACCCCTAGCGAAGAATACTGCCAGATCCTTATTCAACACTCCCGTTCCGAATGCAGGTATGCTCATTGAACTGAGACCATATTCGTTTGCCTTTGCAATCGCGCCAAATATGGCTTTTCGAATGATTGGGCCATCAGTGGCATCAAGCGCGTCACGTTTTGAGGAAAAACCGACAGTATGGATCACGTTTTGTGCTGGGAGGGAACCGGCAGTAGTCAAAATTGAATGGCCGGGCGGAAAATGCATATCACTAATTTTTGCCTTCGGTCTGGCTTCCTGCCATTCGATATCTGACTTTGCTGCCACTTCACTAAATATTTCAGGCGAAATCTTATGGACAGCTTCCTGCAAAGATCCGGGAAGTAGAACAGGCCGGAAAGAGCCGTTTGCTGGCACCACAATTGCACCCGTCCGCTCGCGGGTCAGATCGCCGTGAACCACCTGGATTTCAATCCCTTTGAATGGGAATCGGACGATCCGCTCATTTGTCCGTAGGGTATTCCACTTTAATTTTCTCACCATGAGTTTAGATTAGATCTGGTAAATAAAAGGTTTTGCTTAGTTGCACTAAGAACAGGCGATGCCGCGATTGATATGAAGGACGAAGGCTTCGGCTAACCATCTACCGGTATTTCCGGCTAAGCCCCTATGCTTTGAACACGCTCTTCCCGCCGGCAACAGGCTCGAAAGTTGCCTGGAAGAACCGGAGGGCAGAGGGTTCGTATGTGAACTTCAATCCCTGGATTTTATCCCTGTTTTTAAATAATTTGATGACGGAATCCGCAACAATATCCATGTGCGTCTGGGTGTAGACGCGCCTTGGGATTGTGAGGCGGACCATTTCGAGCTTTGGGGTGTTATTTTTGCCTTCCTTGTTTCTGCCGGCGGATACTATTCCTCTTTCCATGGAGCGGACCCCTGAATCTATGTAAAGCGCGGCTGCAAGCGCCTGCGCCGGGAATTCCTCCTGCGGGATGTGAGGAAGGAACTTCTTTGCATCAAGGAAAATTGCATGGCCGCCGGGCGGCTCCACAATAGGGACGAGCGCTTTCATCAGCTTTTCCCCCAAATACCGGACCTGCATGACACGGCTCCTAATGTAATCGTAATCAACCGAATCCTCAATTCCCCTTGCCTCCATGTCCCTGCCGGCCATCCCGCCATAGGTGTGCAGGCCCTCATACACAACGACCCATTCGCGCGCTTTTTGCGCAACTTCATCGGAATTGGTCGCAAGGAAGCCGCCGATGTTAACAAGGCAATCCTTCTTGCCGCTCATGGTGCAGCCATCCGAGTAGGAGCAGAATTCACGCACGAGGGATTCGATGGACTTGTCGGAATAGCCCTTCTCGCGCTCCTTGATGAAAAACGCGTTCTCAACAATGCGGGTGGCATCCAGGTAAATCGGGATCTTGTTCTTTTTGCTCCATTCACGCACTTCCTTCATGTTCTGCATGGAAATCGGCTGCCCGCCGGCCATGTTGACGGTAGCCGCAACGCAGATGTAGGGGATTTTTGACGCGCCCACCTCATCCAGCAATTTCTGCAGTTTTTTCAGGTCCACGTTCCCCTTGAAGGGGTGCTGATTTTGGGGGTCGTGCGCCTCGTCGATGATGATGTCGCGGAATGTGCCCCCTTGCAGCTCCTGGTGGAGCCTGGTTGTTGTGAAATACATGTTTCCGGGAACGAAATCGCCCTGCTCGATCAGCGCTTTTGAGAGCAGGTGCTCTGCGCCCCTTCCCTGATGGGTCGGGATAAGGTGCTTGTAGCCGAAATATTTCTGCACATTCTTTTCCAAATAGTAGAAATTCTTGCTTCCCGCGTACGCCTCATCCCCAAGCATCATGCCCGCCCATTGGAAATCGCTCATGGCAGATGTGCCCGAATCTGTGAGCAGGTCGATGTATACATCCGCTGAGCGCAGGAGGAAAGTGTTGAAGCCGGCATCTTTTGCGGCCTTTTCCCTAAATTCCCTTGTAGTCATCTTGATGGGCTCGACCATCTTGATCTTGTAAGGCTCCGAAAGCTCCTGCGTACCAACCATGCAACCCACCTCGAATCAAAGGAAAAAAGAATTTGATGGAATTGGTAAAAAGGATTTTTAAACCGTAAGGGCGATGGAATGACATTTGAATTTGACGAATTATCCGCCAATATGGAGGACGCAAGCTATTGGCCTTCTTTAATGGTGCAAAAAATTAGAGGATGGCGACGGGATTCAACTGCGCCGGTTTCCCTTATGAACGTGCACGCCCCCTTCTCCCACCATAAATTCGCCAATCGCGAATTGTGGCTTTGGCCACCATAAGGCCGGTTTCCTCTTCAATTCGTTTTTTCAATGCAGCCGCGGTCCCCTTGCCCCTTAAGGCAATTTTCAGCGCAAGCACCCTTGGATTTGGTATTTTTTCGCGCTTGGCTGGCGGGAACCTTGTGGGCTTGGAATTTGCCCAAATGTACCTTAGAGTCCGGTCATCTATGCCGGTAATCCTGACAAGATGCGAAACTGGATGATCGGGCATAAGGTTCCTAAGAGCAACTGCATGATGGACATCCTTCTGCCTTTGGAAGGCCTGCTGTACCTTCACTCCAAAAAGATTGCGCAGATTTTTTGATATATCCCCGCGCCGCCTCCTTTGGAGCGGGAGAACTTCACGCTCTTCAAGGATGCTTTGGGCGAGGGCGGAAAAACCCGGATGGCCAAAAAAGGAATGCGACCGGACCCACCGGTAAAGCGCATAGCGCCTCTCAATTCCAGCAAAATGTTCCGGGGGGCAGCGGTGCCTTAGCCAGAACCTGCTTTGGGTGAGCCCATCCCTCAAAACCAGCCTCATCTCGTTGATTTTTTGTGAATGCATAGCGAAGTTATCCTTGGGGGAAGGCACCGTCCTAGGCCTTCTTCCGGCTTTCCTTATTCCTGCTTCTGACGGCACGTCCATCGCAGCAGGAGGGGCTTTTTCCTTCCTTTCCCCTTTTGGCTCTTCGGGGGATTTTGGAACGGCTTGCTCCAGCCGTCGAACAATCCTCATGGATGGAAGATGGGTCCGGGGATTATTATTGATTGTGGGGGGTTGGGCATCCTAAGAATGCTCTATCCAACAATAAATTGGTTGAAAAAAGCTCCGTCGCATCCATGCAAAAACTAAAAAGCGGGACTGCAATAGTAATGTTGGCAAATATGGGAAAATTCCTGGGCGGCGTCCTTATCGGGATGGGAATCGCCTCATTCCTGTTTTTCGGGTTCATCTACTTGCAGCTGGGGCCGATGGAAATAGGGCTCAGGGATGCGGAGTCGTATGTGCAGTCCATGTACGAAGTTTCGCACAGCGGCGCATATTCGGAAATAACGGGATATATCGACAAGGTCAGGACGGCTTCCGAGCAAATCAAATCCATCCCGTTGATTGGCGGGCTTTTCGCTGGCACAGACATACCGGCTGCATCTGATTCAATTGCGGATCTGCTAGAGGATGCGAAAGCGTCCTCGGAAAGGCTCTTGCCGGCAATTAGGGCGCTCCTATTCCTCATCTCAATTTCCCTTCCGGGCATATTGCTCTCAATTTTGATGATGGCGGGGGGCTTTTGGCTTTCCGGAAGGAAGGATTGAGATCGAAATCAGGTCCTGGCTTGGTAATTGGAAGGTCGGAATAAAAGGAGGGCGTGCAAAGGA
>Ga0209542_10021574_pt1 | contig 10080 bp, 12 predicted proteins | sample RifCSPhighO2_01_FD_184028 | JGI IMG/M metagenome (GOLD analysis project Ga0209542, IMG submission 184028) | Soil microbial communities from Rifle, Colorado - Rifle CSP2_plank highO2_0.1 (SPAdes) (version 2) | ecosystem: Environmental > Terrestrial > Deep subsurface > Rock core/Sediment ...
CGAGCGGGTCGTACCGGCCTCCGAAGGCAAAGGAGATGCGGCCGCCGGTCTCCGCATCTATCGTCGATATCTCATATAGGGAATGCGCCCAGCAATCGCGGCTTCCCAAGACGTGCGGAGAGAGTTCGTAGGAAAGCCCGGACATCTCGAGATACTCAAGTATCTCCCAAAATCTGCGGCGCTCTTCTTCCGTCAAGTATTCCATCGCCTGCGGCGCGCGCGATATTGCCGGGTGCCCGCGTTCGATAAGTTGTATTAAGGTCCCGAGAGGATCGCTTGCCGCGCGCGGACGAAGTGACGGACTTATCGATTCGATGTGTTTGCGAAGATACGCTGAAATATCGCGCACGTATCGATTTGAAGATTCGACGGAGCCTATGTTGTTGATGGAAAGCACTCGTTTCTCGATACCCGCTTCTTCCGCGATGGCATTCGCGACCACGATAAGAAGCGCTTCGGAGACTGCGGATGAACTGCCTATCACATGCAGTTCAAGCGCGAGTGAAGGCATGCCTGTGCGTTCCTTCGCGGAACTTCCGCCCGTTCTCCAAGCGAGCAGGGTGCGTCCTGAACCGCGCGCGCGGATAGCGCATCGCCGCGCTCCGACGGCGAGCGGACGCTCTTCGCGTCGCGCGAACAATATCTCCGCTTCATTTTTCTTTTGCAGTTCTCCCGCTCCTCCGCGCGGACCCGGCGCGCTGTCTTCGAGAGGAGCGAATCCGTAATATTCAGCGATGCGAATAGCCGAAGAAAGGAACGAAGCAGTATTCGGATGTCGTGTGTCCTTAAGTCGGATCATGGAAAATTTTCAATTAACAATTTTCAATTTCCAAATAAATCCCAATGTTTTAATTCTCAATGTTTAAAAATTCGAGAATTGAGGATTTTTCGATAATTACACTTTGAAAATTGCAAATTGATTCTTATTCTTCGTATCTTGCTTCTCCAGGCAGTACATCAATGACGTCGAGCGGATAGAGACGGACGAAGGCGCGACCGACGATATTGTCTCGCGGAAGCGTTCCCCATATACGCGAATCCGCAGAGACGCTGCGATTGTCGCCGAGTACGAAATATTCGCCCTCTTCCAACGTGACACGCATGCTGTTGCCTCCATCGAGGTTCTCCGGATCGAGATACGGCTCTTTCAAACTGAACCCGTTCGGATGTTCGTCGTTCTGTATCCTCACTGAATTGCCGTTCAGTATGACCGTTTCGCCCGGAAGTCCGATGACGCGCTTGATGAGCGACTTTTCCGGATTGTCGGGGAGGTCAAACACGATGACATCGCCCCGCGACGGCTCGCCGAGCTCATATGAGACGCGATCGACGATGAGGTAGTGCCAGTTTTCGAATGTCGGGTCCATCGAAGCGCCCGAAACGACATACGGAGCAGCGATAAAGAACCGTATGAAAAGCGCGAGACCCAATGCGAACACTGTATACAGTAAAAGTGAACCTGAAGTTTCTGAACGTTTCCCCATTGGACCCGGTGATGAATCTTTTTGCATCACAGGATCATTCATGAAGACGAATTGTACCTGCCGTATGGGATTGACACCAAGTTGTAGTAGTGTTGCTTCGGAGATTTTTAGAGAAAAAGCTCTTTTTCGTCGCATATTTTTGGACTCGCATAATTTTCTACTGAAAATTTGCTCATACTCAGCCCACAGGCTTGCGTAAGACTCCAAAAACACGCTCCTCAACGAGCTTTATCACCTTTATCCCTCGCTTTTTGTGTTTTTTGAGGGAATCTCTGATAGAATGGCGCGTCATGGCATGGGTCATCGTTGGATTGGGGAATCCGGGAGAGAAATACGACTCCACTCGGCACAATGCAGGCCGTATGGCTGTCGAATATTTCGCGAAAGCGAAAGATTTGAATGGTTGGCACGAAGACAAGAAGTCGAAATCGCTTACCGCAGGCGGAATGGTAGGGAAAATAGCCGTTGCGGTAGTGCTTCCGGACACATTTATGAACAAATCGGGCTCTTCAGTAGCGAAATTCGTAAAATCAGCGAAGGCGGCGGAACGGCTCGTCGTCGTGTACGACGACCTCGACCTGCCTTTAGGAACATTCAAGCTTTCATTCGATCGTGGAAGCGGGGGGCACAAGGGATTAGAGTCCGTCGCGCGAACATTGAAGACAAAAAAGTTCACGCGCGTGCGCATCGGCGTCTCTCCGTCAACGGCAGCTGGAACTTTGCGCAAACCAGAAGGTGAGAAAGTTATTCTTAACTTCATTCTGACGAAGTTCCGCGCGCACGAACTTGAAGAATTGAAGCGCGTGTTCAAACGCGTCGCGGACGCGCTTGAAGTGACCGTCACCGACGGCCGCGAGAAAGCGATGAATGTGTTTAACTGAGTTGCACGCGACGCGCATCAAATACTTTTCGGCGTCGCTATCTCCACCTGCTGGTGGAGCGCTGCCTCTCGCGCCGCCGAGCTGCGAGACACGCCGAAAAGCGCTTGCCGGGCATCGCTACGCAACGTGGGGTGTGTGGCTGGAAAGAATCCGCCTGTGTTAGTTGACAGGCTTCAGGGTCATCCGTCTGTCCTTCGGTTCGAAGAAGGTGATGGTGAATGGATACACTTTTCCGAGTTCCAACTTTGAACGCAACTCCTGTTCGTTCGTGAATTCGGAAATGTGCACGAGTCCTGCAACGCCCTCTTCGATGGAAGCGAGCGCGCCGTGCTTGTTGTACTTGATGATGACCGCGTCCACTTTCTGGTCCTTCTTGTATTTCGAAGCGGCGGCTTTCCATGGATCATCAATGAGCGCCTTGATAGAGAGGGAAACTTTTCCATCCTTTATCTCTATCACTTTTACCTTCACGTTGTCACCGGCTTTGTAGCGTGTTTTCGGATTCTCCACGAGCGCCCAATCCATTTCGGAAATGTGCACCAATCCCTCGAGGCCCTCTTCTAGTTTTACGAAGACGCCGAATTCCGTGGCACCCGTCACGATGCCTTCCATGACATCGCCGATGTTGTATTTCTCGACAAGTGATGCGCGCTCGGAAGGAGCTGCGCCTTTTTCCGAGAAGATAAGTTTTCCTTCCTTCGGATTCGCGTTGATTATCATCACCTCAAGCTTCTCACCGACGAGCTTTTTCAATTCGACGAATATTTTGTCTTTATCGCCGTCCGGGACGCGTGGATAGTGCGCGGCGGCAAGCTGGGACGCAGGAAGAAAACCTTGGATGCCGTTCCAAGCGATAATGAGCCCGCCCTTGTTCGCCTCAGTAATAGGCAATTCGAAGACGGTCTTTTTCTGTACAGCCATTTCCGCTTCGTTCCAAATGAGCGCCTGGCGTGCCTCGCGGAGGCTTAACTCTATGTATCCCTCTTCGTTCTCGGAGCCGACGACTTTCGCCGTTATCGTGTCGCCAAGGTGAATGTTCTTCAGCGCTTCGCGCGCCGAAAGATATTCGCGGCCGTAAATGATGCCCGTGCCGAACGGGGGGAGGTCTATAAAGACCCGCGCGCGTCCGACGGCAATGACCGGGCCTTCGACGACGTCTTCTATCGCAGGCGGCTTCGCGCTCCCGCGAAGTATCTCCGCCATCGGCCCTTCTTTCTCCGGCACCACTTCTTCCGTTTCGTTCTCGTCGTTCACTATCGCACTCTTAAGTTCTGTCTCTACCATTGTTGTGTACGCTCGGGCTATCCTGCCTGCGCTACCGTGTCTGGGAGCAGGGAAGCGTTAACCGAACGCTCTGTTAATTAATAATCGGATTACCTCATATTAGCTTCTCGGCTCGGAAAAGAAAACGAGTTTTCTCTTCGCTCGCTCTATGTCGCCAATAATAAATCCCGCTAATGCGGGACGTTCAATATATACCAAGGTAAGTAAAATAGCAAAAATTTTTGGGGGACCGGCCGCACGCGAGCGTGTTATGCCGCCGGTCCCCATCCCTAGATTGACCAATTCATGATCACCCCCATGTCGGAGGGACGACATGTTGCAGAACCTGATAGAGCCTTGAGCCCTAGGGTCAAGAACATGGTGTCCTTTCGGCCGCCTATCCGCGCTGGTGGCGGCGCCGGCGACAGATCACTTGTTCGCGTTGAGCTCGGCCGCGGTCGTCGACATGATGTCGAAATTCGACGCCGTCAGCTGGATCGGTCCGGAGGTCTGGGCGAGCATCTGCGCATCGCACGCACAGATCAGCTCGGTCAGGCCGAGACGGAAGGTAGCTTTCATGGCTTTTCCTCCGAGGTGACAACACAAGCATCTCTTCCTCTTCGGAAGTGCTTGGCGAGGTCTTATCACTGTGGCTTGGAATCCAAGGTGCCTATTCACGACACTACTATTCAGCAATATATGTAAGTCAAACACTACGTGTGAATCAAATTTCGGGCGTGCCCCGTGAGATAGATGAAATCCATATCTCACATGGGGTATACTATTGAACATGATTCTTACGTACCATTCTGGCGCGTGCGTGCGGGCGCAAGCGGGGGATACGACGCTTGTATTCGCCCCTATTTCCAAGCAGTCAAAGAATTTCAAGCAGACGAATTTCGGCGCCGATGTCGCGCTCGTTCCGCTCAATCATCCGGACATGAACGGCGTCGAAGAGGCGGGACGCGGCGACAAACAGCCGTTCGTCATTTCCGGTCCTGGCGAATATGAGGTCAGAGACATGACAGCCGCGGCCTTTGGTTCAGGCTCAAAATGGGATGGTGAACCTCGTACCAATACCATTTATTCCGTCGAGTTCGACGGGCTTCTGATGCTCTATCTTGGCGCATTAGGGGAAATGGATATTCCTCCGGAAGTTCTCGAGATGGATTCGCCCGACGTCCTCATTCTTCCTGTCGGAGGGAACGGCGTTCTGACGCCGGCAGAAGCGCAGAAGCTTGCGGTCAAGCTTGAGAGCAAGATAGTCATACCGATACTATATGATGACAAAACGCTCAAGCAGTTCTTGAAGGAGGCGGGCGAAGAAGGAACGAAGCCGGTTGATAAACTGACCTTGAAGCCGCGCGATGTCGTTGGCAAAGAAAGTGATGTCATCGTCCTGGGTGCATAGCAATTCTATGGTTCTGCAAAAAGCCGTTAATAACATGAAAGATCGTCCAAAAGACGAGAGAAAGGTCATTGCGGGAGGCATCGCAATTTTCGTCGTGGTAGCGCTTTTCTTCGGATGGGCCATTCTGTTCCTCAAGAAGATACAAAGCGGAGAACAGCGGCTTGAGTTCGGCGGAGGTGCGCAAGATGAATTCCTTCCTGAATCCGTGCGGCAAGCCCAGAAAAATTTGATGGAAGGATTTTCGAATCTTGAAGAACTCGAAGCGATACGCGCCGAATCGACCGCGCGGCAAGTTGAATCTGGAGGCGGAGTACCGGACACAGGAGCCCCAGGCAGTGGAGATCCGTTCGTATTACCTGAATAGTCAGTGATCCACTATGGCCGAAGACGATATTCGTGCAGAGCGGTTGAAGAAGCTGGAGCTTCTCAAAGCGGCGGGGATGGAAGCGTATCCGGCCGAGTCTCATCGAGATATCAGCAACGCCGACGCGCGTGCAAATTTCGACGAACTCGAAAAGAGTGGCAAGAAGATCCATATTGGTGGAAGAGTCATGTCTCTGCGTGGGCAGGGTGGGATCATGTTCGCCGACCTATACGATGGCACGGCGCGTTTACAGGCCGTTCTTCAAAAGGCTGATATGGACGAGGCGCTTTTCAAACTCTTTTCGGAAACCGCAGATATCGGAGATTTCGTTGAAGTTTCGGGTACATCTTTCAGAACAAAACGAGGAGAACTTTCGGTTAAAGTGGAGAAGTGGCGGATGCTTTCCAAATCTCTGCACCCCATCCCGAGCGAATGGTTCGGCCTGAAGGACGAAGAGAAGCGTCTGCGGGAGCGCGAGATAGACATCCTGATGAATCCCGAAGTTCGCGCGATGTTTGAGCGGCGTGCGAGATTTTGGCAAGCCGCGCGCGAATTTTACCGCTCCCGTGGTTTTCTCGAAGTTGAGACACCTGTTCTCGAAACGACGCCGGGCGGCGCCGATGCGCGCCCCTTCACCACACATCACAACGCACTCGACATCGACGTCTATCTCCGCATCTCCTGCGGCGAATTGTGGCAGAAGCGCCTTCTCATCGCAGGATTTCCGAAAGTATTCGAGATAGGGCGCATCTTCAGGAACGAAGGACAATCACGCGAGCATTTGCAGGATTATACCCAGCTTGAATCATACGAAGCTTACAGCGATGCGAAAGCCGGCATGCAGTTCGTGCAGGAACTATACAGGCATATCGCGAAGGAGACGTACGGGAAATATACGTTCGAGATAGGGGAGCACACGGTAGACTTCGCCGACGATTGGAAAACGATAGATTTTTGCGGGTCATTAGAAAAAGAATTCGGCATCGACCCGCTCGCGTGTTCCGAAAAAGAGGCGATACAGGCCGTACGCGATGCAAAAATTGAGTACGGAGAGACGCTCAACAAAGCGCGCGCGGTAGACCATCTTTGGAAGAGTCTCCGGAAAAAGATCTCTGGTCCGGCGTTTCTCACAGGCGTGCCGGTGTATCTTGAGCCGCTCGCGAAGCGCTCAAGCGAGAACCCTGAGACCGTCGAGCGCATCCAAATACTCATAGCAGGCTCTGAAGTCGGAAAAGGATACAGCGAGCTCAATGATCCGGAGGACCAGCGTGCGCGCTTCGAAGAACAGCAGAAACTCCGCGATAAAGGCGATGATGAAGCCCAACGACTGGACCTTGATTACCTTCGAGCGATGGAATACGGCATGCCGCCGGCGTTCGGTTTTGGCGTCTCTGAGCGGCTCTTTGCATTCTTAGAGAACAAACCTGCGCACGAAACCCAGCTATTCCCGCTTCTTCGTCCTCGGCAATGACTAAATCCGTAGTATTCGGCGGCGGATGCTTTTGGTGCACGGAAGCGGTATTCGGAATGCTAAAAGGCGTATCAAAAGTAGAACCTGGGTACGCTGGCGGCTCGGTCGAAAATCCTTCCTACGAAAAGGTAAGCGGGGGAGACACAGGGCATGCCGAAGTTATTCGCATTACATACGACCCAGCCATCATTTCATACGAGGACTTGTTGACCGTCTTTTTCGGCTCGCATGACCCGACTACGCCGAATAGGCAAGGAGCGGACACTGGAGAACAGTATCGCTCCGTTATTCTTTACGAAACGGATGAGGACAAACAAGCGGCGGAGAAGATGATAAAAGAAGTGGACGCATCTTTGAAAGATGGCACGCGGGTCGTCACACAACTTATTCCGCTCGGGAAATTCTTCCCGGCTGAAGAGTACCACCAGAAGTATTTCGAAAAGAATACGAACGCGCCATACTGCCAACTCGTCATCGAGCCGAAAGTGGAGAAGGTGAGAAAACGCTTTGCTGAACTCGTCCGGCAGTGAAATATCCGACTGTACATACTCTGCGACGAGCCCCTTTATCCCCATACTTAACCTTTCGGTTAAGTATGGGGATAATAGCGATTTTTGTGCGGAGTTTGATAGAATCGTTCGCATGAATAGAGGTGAGTTCGAAAAACTAACTGCAGAAGGATTCGAACGCTTGCCCGAGTGGGTACGCGCGAAAATAAAGAACGTCGCGCTTTTAGTTGAGGACGAACCCTCGAAGGAAGACAGGGAAGCCGAAGGGTTGGCGGATGACGAGACGTTGCTCGGTCTTTACAAAGGAATACCGCTTTCAGCGCGGGGGGAGCAGTACGGCGTCGGGATGACGATGCCGGACACGATAACACTCTACCAGAAACCCATTGAAGAAGCGGCGCTTGAAGACGGCAAAGACGTACGCGATGTCGTCGCCGATACGATTTGGCACGAATTCGCGCACCATTTTGGGATGGATGAGCATGAAGTGCGGGAGCGTGAAAAACAGCGTGGCGCTACGGAGTAGTTTTTGATAGAGTCAGTTTGCTCGAAACCCCGACGAGCTCTCTCGGGTAATCCTTAGACTTCGGTTTCTGCGACTAGCTCAAGAAGTCAAAAAGAAGGGAACCGTGAGAGAGTCAATCTTTGCGCAGTTTCGGATTGAGTCGGGAAAAGCGGGAGAACGAGCAGCCCGCCAACTGTGGGTCGCAACTGCGGCCCATTTTTTTATGCTATAACTTCCACATGGCGAACCTCTCAGAGATATTGAAAGAGCGCGGCTACGTTCAGCAATTTTCCTCAAAAAAGCTTGATGAAATAACCGACGGGCCGAAGCGAACGGTCTATCTCGGCATCGACCCTTCCGCGGATTCGCTCCAAGTCGGCCAATTGCAGGCATTTCTCATCTTGCGGCATTTCCTCGAGGATGGTCACAAGATGATTCTTCTCATCGGAGGCGGGACAGGCATGATAGGGGACCCGGGCGGCAAAAATGCCGAACGTCCGCTTCTTCCTCCCGAACAAGTTCGCACGAACGGTGAAGCTATCGCCGCGCAAGCAAAACAACTTTTTGGCGGGGCTGACTTCATGCTTCTCAATAATGCGGACTGGCTGGAAAGTCTGAACCTCATCGAATTCCTCCGCGATGTGGGAAAACATTTCTCGGTAAATGCGATGCTTCAGCGTGATTTCATAAAAGATCGCATCAAGAATGCCGAAGAAGGCATTTCGTACACCGAATTCTCCTACGCGCTTCTCCAAGCGTACGATTTTCTTCATCTGCACAAGGAGTACGGCTGTGATGTTCAGGTCGGAGGTTCCGACCAGTGGGGGAACATAGTATCAGGAGTGGATTTCATCCGCCGGAAGGCAGGCGACGTCGTGTACGCGTTCACGTGGCCGCTCCTCATTAATAAGGCGACGGGCAAGAAATTCGGGAAGAGCGAGCAGGGAACAGTGTGGCTCGACCCTAAGAAAACTACCCCCTATCAGTTCTATCAATTCTGGCTCAACGTCGAGGATGAGAACTTAAAAGAGTATTTGCTTAAGATGACGATGCTTTCCGAGGCGGAGATAAGCGTGGCGCTCGAATTGCATAAGCGTGATAAGAGGGAGCGGCACGGTCAGCAGTTGTTAGCGCGTGAAGTAACGACGCTTGTGCACGGGGCGGAGGAAGCGGCAAAGGCGGAAAAAGTATCACAAGTGCTTTTCGGCGAAAGCGGCGTGTCTTCTCTCTCGAAGGAGGAAGCGGAAACGCTCCGAAGCGCAGCCCCTACGTATGAGGTGGAGGAAGATGCTCTTATGGGAGACGTGCTCGTCGGCGCCGGGCTCGCCGCCTCAAAGAGAGAGGCGCGGCAGTTTTTGGAAGAAAAAGCGGTGAATCTCAATGGGAGCGTCATCAAAGACGAAAAACGGACGTTCGTACGAGCGGATTTTCACAACGGCCTTGCTCTTTTGAAGCGGGGGAAAAAGAACGTGAGCATTTTGGTTCTCAAGTGATACGATGATGCTATGGATAAACCGAACGAAGGAAGTAAAAAGTTCGCGCACACGCACGGGCACCCTCCGCGTGTAGCCGCGCGGCTTGAGGGCAAGGTGAAGAACGTCGGCATAAAACCGAAGAAGAAACAAAGGAAAGGGAAAAAAGCCCGAAGTTCTGGTAAAGTGGGTCGGTGAACAAGTTTATCCTTAAGAGCGAATATAAGCCTGCAGGCGACCCCAGTACCACAAGCCCTTCGGGCTTGGCTACGGGGCGGGACTCATTTCACGTGTCTGTATGAGTTTAAAGGACATATTCGACTTAAAGAGTGAGTATCGGCCTGCAGGAGACCAGCCCGTAGCTATTGATACGCTCGTAAAAGGCCTCAAGGCTGGCAAGCGCGACCAGACGCTTCTTGGGGTAACTGGCTCGGGAAAGACTTTTACGATGGCAAACGTCATCGCCAAATGGGGTAAACCGGCCCTTGTCATCGCGCACAATAAGACGCTTGCGGCGCAGCTTGCCGCAGAATACAGGGAGTTTTTCCCTAACAGTGCAGTTCACTACTTCGTTTCCTACTACGATTACTATCAGCCGGAAGCCTACGTTCCCGTCACCGACACCTATATCGAAAAAGAAGCGCAGATAAACGAAGACATCGAGCGTCTGCGGCACGCGGCGACGCAAGCGCTCCTGACGCGTCCGGACGTCATCGTTGT
>Ga0209542_10021575_pt1 | contig 10080 bp, 15 predicted proteins | sample RifCSPhighO2_01_FD_184028 | JGI IMG/M metagenome (GOLD analysis project Ga0209542, IMG submission 184028) | Soil microbial communities from Rifle, Colorado - Rifle CSP2_plank highO2_0.1 (SPAdes) (version 2) | ecosystem: Environmental > Terrestrial > Deep subsurface > Rock core/Sediment ...
AAATGGGGCGAAAAAATATGCTTAACCTGAAAATACGAAACCATGCGTAAAATTAAAGAAAATACGAACAAGACCGTAATGCTGGCAAGCACCAGATTGCGCGATTCAAAATATCGCAAAGCAATTCCAGCAACTAAAAAAACAGAAAGACCCCACAACCCTATTATGCGGTTGCGCCGGGCAAAATACTTGCCACGTTCATTCTCAGGCACCAAATCTCCAAGCCATGAAAAAGACGAAGGGTCCTTGACTCCGCTAAAGAACACAAAGAGAGAATAAAATATAACAAGTAAAAGAGGTATCGAGGTTGTTGCAATATTATTCCAGAACAAAAAAGGTATTGCAATAATCGGCAGAAAAACAAGTGCCTGCAGTAAAGTGTATCGCAGATGAATTGTCCTGCGCGAGTACCTCTCCATAAGCTTGTTTCCCCATAAATTACCTAATGGCGACAGCAAACCAGAAAATGCGCTCAAGACACCTACAAGTGAAGCCGTATTCCTTGTTATCTCCTTCGCGAAAGGCACAATGAAACCCGAGCCTAAAGTAGCAGAAATTTCAGAAAGCGCCCCTTGTGAAATAAATCTCTTCCGTGCGTGCTCCTTCGAGTGACCCACATAAGCAGAATCATTCGCCTCCTGTTTAACCATAATAAGAATAAGAAAAAACCATTAATAAAACTACTGGGACTGCCGGGATTTGAACCCGGATTGCGAACCCCCGAAGCTCGAAGGCTACCAAATTACCCCACAGCCCCATGCGCCGGCCGGGAATCGAACCCGGGCCATCACCTTGGGAAGGTGAGATCATACCATTAGATCACCAGCGCTTCAAAAACACACAACGAATAAGTTTAAAAATTAACCGATACCTAGAAATAAATGAATTTAGCTGAACTGGTAGACGACAAAACAGCGCTCTTTGAAAGACCAAAGACACTAAAAGCGATACAGCAAGAAGGAAAGTTAATTGAAGTAACACGTTTCACAGATATCGTTCCCGCGTTGGCAAATCGAAGATCAACAGAAGCGGTGCTAATCCATACCGCAAAAATAATCCCTGATGATTTTTATAGCGCAGCAAACTTCTCAAAACGAGGACCGTTAGTATACTTGGACACATTTGCACAAAAAGATGGAAACGCATTGCGAGCCGACGAAGAACAATTGAAGAAAGAAGAATGGAGTGACTTGAAAGCAAGAATTAGAGCGGAAGAAGAATACAGGGGAAAAAGTAATGATGGCCCGTACACTGGATGGGCATGGGTCGACCCAGAAAGGCAATGGCACGTAGTGCATCCAACAACCGCAATCGAAGGACACCGGCTTCTTATGTGGGCAATAAAATCTCGAGACATCAGAGGCAAAATCGAAATCAAGCCATATAGCGCAGCAGATAGTAAAGTTAAGACGATTAAAGTCAAAGTTCCCTCGCGCTCTGAAGACAAAAAGCACGACATAACAATAGAGCACGTAACTGGTGCGCGGGACCCAGAAAGATTTATTGAATGGACAAGATTAAGAACACGTCATGAATGTCCGCATAAAAGAAATGATTTTACTTTCAGATGGCCGCAAATGGTCACATATTGCCCGCACGACGTGGCAGCTTACGCAGCTTACGCAAGAAAAATAGCTGAAGAAACAGGCCAAGTTATACCTCAGCCATTCCCGCTTTTCACGGAGCCGATATTGAGAATGCATACTGGTGCGCTATATCATGCGGCAATAGTAGAAACAGAAATCAAAGGAAACAAACCTCGTTCAAGAACAAGACCTCTAACATTCGCTGAAATAGATGCATTGCATATGGATGCGTGGTTAAGATACGGAAATAAACAAACATTCTTCGTTCGTTCACCAACAAAACAATACAACACAGGTCCTCCAATAGGGGAAAGGAAACGCATGCGCGATTATAACTGGGGAACCGATGCGCCAGGCCTAAAATTCGGCAACGACTAAACCACACCTTTATTAACCTCCAAAAGTTATTTTTCGTATGAAAAACACATTTTACATTACTACAGCAATAGACTATGTAAATGCCAAACCGCACTGCGGTCATGCATTTGAGAAAACCCTAGCCGATGCTATAGCTCGCTGGCATCGCTTGCAAGGCAAAGATGTTTTTTTTCTTACGGGAGTAGATGAAAACGCACAAAAGAACGTGCAAGCCGCAGAAAAAGCAAAAATGCCTGTAAAAGAATTTATCGATAAAAATACCTCCTTATTTATCCAACTATGTAAAAAACTTAACATCTCACATAGCGAGTTCATTAGAACAACTGCTAAAGAGCACGCCATTATTGTAAATAAAATATTAAAAAAAATAATAGACAGAGGCGATATCTACAAAGGGAATTATGAAGGACTATATTGTATTGGATGCGAGACCTATTACACAGAAAAAGATCTCGTAAATGGAAAATGCCCCGAACACAATAAAGAACCGGAATTAAGAAAGGAAGAAGCATATTTCTTCAAACTTAGCAAATACAAAAAAGAGCTACTCGATATAATCCCTAAATATGTAGTGCCTGAATCAAAAGCGCACGAGGTCTTAGCAAGAATAAAAGAAGAATTAAATGATATTTGCATAAGCAGGAAAGGAGCAAAATGGGGTATAGATTTTCCAAATGATAAAAACTATAAAATATGGGTATGGATAGACGCATTAATTAATTACATCTCTGGCCTAAAAGACAAAGAAAGCAAATATTGGCCCGCACAGTTGCATGTTGTGGGAAAAGGCATAAATTGGTTCCACTCTGTAATTTGGCCCGCTCTTTTGCTATCGGCAGATTACAAGCTACCTGAAAAGCTTCTCGTTCATGGATATTTTACAATAAACGGTCAAAAAATGTCAAAATCCCTCGGAAACACACTTGATCCTTTAGAGCTCCTAGATAAATATCAAACAGACGCTATAAGATATTCCCTATTAAGAAATTCTGTCTTTGAAGATTCAGATTACTCAGAAGAAATAATAATTGAAAGAAATAACAACGAGCTAGCGAACAAGCTCGGAAACCTCGTCTCGCGTCTATCAACTCTAGCCGAAAAATACCCCCTAGAAAAAACCAACACAAAATCCTCTTTAAAAATAAACCTAAAAAACATGGAAAAACACATGCAATCTCTAGAGCTAGACAAAGCCCTGCAAGAAATCTTCTCATTCATAGATTCAATCAACACCTATCTCCAAGAAAACAAGCCCTGGGAAACTCACGACTCCCAAGCCCTCTACAAAGCCTCAAACGCCCTCAAAGATGCCACTATCCTCCTCTCCCCATTCCTGCCGGAAACCGCAGAAAAAATCTCTCGTGTTTTTAACTTCGAAATCTCGTTAAAGTCCCTAGAAGAACCTCTTAAGATAGGTAAGATTAAAAAGTCCGACATCTTATTTAAGAAGATATGATGAAACTAAAAGGCAAAGTCGTTTTAATCACAGGAGGAAGCACAGGAATTGGAAAGGCAATTGCCAAAGCTTTTCTCGAAGAAGGAGCAAAGATAATCGTATTTGGACTCAACAAGCCAGATTATAATGCAGAATTCTACAAAGTTGACATAAGTAAAGAAGAAGATATAAAAAAGTCTTTACAGAAAATAACTTCAATCGACATTATCGTTAACAATGCAGGCATAGCTAGAATATTAAATATAAGTGAAACGACAACAGAAATATTAAACAGCATATTAGACATAAATTTCAAGGGCGCATTTTGGACATGCCGCCATGCCCTTCCAAAATTAAAAGGGGGCGGTTGCATAATTAACATAAGCTCTATTGCAGGAATAAAAAGCTTCCCGGATTATGGAGCATATTGCGCAAGCAAAGCAGCACTCGTAAGTCTAACAAAAACCCTGGCGCTTGAACTTGCTCCAAGAAAAATAAGAGCCAACGCTATCGCGCCTGGAGTCATAGATACCCCTATTTTCAGCAAGATGTTCGAATCAAAAGATAAAGCCAGTGCACAACTCAAAAAATGGATCGAAGAAATTCCGCTTAAGAGAGCGGGCACACCAGAAGAAATTGCGCATGCAGCAGTCTTTTTATCACAAAATGAATTTGTAAATGGGATAGTCCTCTCCGTAGACGGGGGGGAATGTGCAATATAAGAAACTATAGAAAAAATGGGAATACCTGAAGACACGACACCAAAAGACACAATCGCAGTAACCTTCGAGGTCAAGAAAAGTGCAAAAACTTCCAATATTATCGGGTAAAGAGGTTATTAGAACCCTTATAGAAAAAAACCCTCAATTTAAACTATTAAAAAATTAGCAAACTATTAATAAGGAACAAGTTATACGATATTATGGGGTCATCACAAAAACTTCTGCCAAGTCTAGCACTTATCTGCGGCATGGCTGCAAACGTTGGAAGTTACCGCGCCACGCACCAAGCTCCTGAAAACGTACCAGCCGATTTAATAAGAATAAACAGCGTAAATTACACAATAATTCCAGAAACACCACCCCATATCGACATCAATAGATGCTGGTATCTCGGTTTAACTATGCCCTGTAGTATATTGGGTTCGAGTCTAATCGCAGCCTACGTCACAACTAGAAGAAGCAAAAATACACTTTCCTAAAGATGCCACTCCCTATAAAAGAAACGCGCCATTATGAAGACCGAATTAGAATAGATATAAATTCTTTATTAAGTGATATCCAAGCCGTGCCTATCGGAGACCCTAATATTGAAAAAATAGAAGAAGATAATGGGAAAGAAAGGCTAGTATCCCTAGCAGGAACTTATCATGCGCAAAATACTACTATAAGAATAGAATATATACCTGGAGATTATCTAGATATTGAAATTACAGGAAGAGCGAGGGCACTAGAAAGAATTAAAAACACCCTTGATAGAATATTTCGATAATCAAAATGCCAGAAACCCTAGAAACACTATCCGCAGAAGATGCATTAAAACTAGTTCTTGCCCAACTCCCAGAAGGAGCAGCAGTAAAAGACATTAAGGGGCAAATCGAGGGCTTACTAACAAGAGAAGAATATCAGGGTTTGCAAGAATTATTTCCCCTACACCACGCTTACCGAGATTGTCGGATAGTAAGTGATGGAATAGACACCCTTAGATTAGGAGGTACAATGGCCCTCGGCTCAGATAATAGGATGAGAATTCTCCATCATAAATATATAACCTCGCAAGCTGCTCGGGTTAAGAAAGGGATACCACAAAGACACAGAAGAATGCTTCAACAATTAGGTAAAGAAATAAAATATGACCTCAGATAAAATCCCGTTCGCAGACTGGCAGAAGCTAGACCTTCGAGTGGGTAAAATCACACAAGTCGAAGACCATTCAAAAGCCGACAAGCTCTACGTTCTAAAAGTCAGCTTCGGACAAGAAATCGGGGAAAGAACAATCGTCGCAGGCTTGAAAAAGCACTACACAAAAGAACAGCTTAAAGGCAAGCACGGCATCTTCATTGTTAATTTAGAACCCGCCGTGCTAAGAGGAATAAAAAGCGAAGGCATGACCCTCGCCGCAGTAAGCGATGACGAGTCAGTTATAGCCATTCTTCAACCTGAAAAAGACATTGAGCCAGGAAGCAAGATAAGATGACAAGAGCAGCGTATGTCTGTACAAATTGTCCCAAGGGTCAAACCCTATATGCTAATCTAAAGGGTATGCAGCGTGTAGTAGAAACTAGCTGCTTAGGAAACTGCCAATATGCACCTCGTGTTATCATAGCAGCAAGAGGAGAAGAAATACAATTGGGTTCAAGAAGAATAGGCGAACCACTCAATATAAAACCCCTAGGAAAAAATCCAAAAGCAACAATAGAAGCTCTATTGAGAAAATCTATCTAGAAAACATCCTTGAAAACAAATTGGGCTCTTTATAATGCAAACCGGCAATCTTTGCAGCAATCCTCTTATAAGCCCTGGCGGCCTTGCTTCTGGGATGCGTATGAAACAAAGCATCCTTCTGTCTAAGCGCCGCGCGCATGTTTTTATCTTCAGGAACAACCCCTAAAATAGGCAAATCCAGCATCTCTTGAATATTATCCAGTGGCATCTCGTCACGCACCCCGCTAACTCGAGTCACTATAACCCCGAGCACTTCCTTTCCCATCTCCTCGGCAAGTTTAGCAGTCTTCAGAGCGTCAGTCACAGCCGGAATTTCAGGATTAGTCACAATCACGAGCTTATCAGCAGCTTCAATGCTTGAAATAGCTTCCTCTCCCAATCCCGCAGCAGAGTCATAAATAACATAATCTGCAAGTCTCCGCAGAGACTTCCCAATATCCTTCAGCTTTCCATGATTCAAGCGCCTAAGTTCCTTAACAGAAAGCGAACTAGGGATAATCTTAGTCCCGGACTCGTGCTCATAAATTGCATCCACGACTTTAGCTTTCCCCAAAAGAACATGGTTCAAGTTTACAGGCACTATCGGCGCCCCCAAGTGCAGCCCGACATTAGGCGTAGTCAGGTTTGCATCAAGCACAATAACTTCCTTCCCAAAAGAATTTAACGCAGCACCCAGATTAATCGCGGTCGTGGTCTTACCCACTCCCCCCTTTCCTGAAATAATAGTAATAAGCATAGCCGTACAAAAAACCACAACCATCGCTGTGGAATGTAAGACTTTATTTGAGATAACTTATAAACCTTTCTAAAATCTCCGAATATTCCTTTAACTTGTCGAGATTGACATTAATTTCCTTTTCCTTGTAAAATACTTTCAGGTTAACTCCTTTGCGAAACTCGTTTTCGCGTACTTTTTCCAGCGCCTCAATATCACGAAACAGTTCGTATAGTTCCAAAGTCTCAGCAACAGGAGACACCCCGACATAAATCCGCTTAAGCTGCACTAATCTTGCCCTAGGAGCGTCAGGAACCGGCTTCCATTTTTTCTGTTTCTTAAGTTTCTCGACAAGCCGCGCCATTCCCAATTCAATCATAATCTTCCATCTCAAGAGCAAATTAATAATCACATCACATGTCTTCGTATATTTCAAACTGACATATAAAAGGTGGTCTGCGCTAATTTTCTCCTTAATGACATCGTCCATACATAAAAGTTCACTCCGTAAAGTAGAGCAGTTAAAGCGAACGCGTATATAAATACCTTTCTACATTCGTTAAACAACAAACTCCCCGTTTCTATAAATCACAATCCTCTCTCCATTCTCCAATTCCGCAGTCACTTCCCTATTTTTACTAGAAACGATATCTGTGTGCACAACAGAGTCGTTATATCCCGCTTCTTCCCAATCCTTGTCGCTCATCTTGGAAATGTCTTCAGGATAGGAATCCTTGTACGCTGAACCTAAAGCCACATGTGTATTTCCAAACTCTCCTCCAAAATTCTCATCAAACAAAGTCTCAGCCATGAACTTATCAATTCGAGATAAACGCTTGTCAGTCAGAGAAAACTCTCCAATCATATCAGCTCCTTTAGTAGCAATCATCTCCCTCAATACATCTTGTCCTTTGCTTGCACTCGCCTCAACAACTCTTCCATCCTTAAATCTCAAAAACACATCCTCAATAAGATTGCCATATCTATAAAGAGGCATATCAAATCTCGCGTGCCCTTCAGTCATCCTGCAATCAGGAGAAATAAAAACTTCAAAGCTCGGCACATTTCTCCCGCTCCCTCCCAGCCATTTTCTTCCCACTCCCAAGCCCACTATCAAATCCACTCCCTCACTCTTAACATGCAATTTCTTTATCTTCATCCCATTCAACTTCTCCAAAACCCTATCTATCTCCTTATACGCTTCTTTCCATCTCTGAATCGGATTATCATCATCCAAGTAACAAGCTCTAATTATCTGTTCCCAATATTCCTCAAGTGAAATTCCCGCTTCCTTAGCCATCGCCTCTGTCCCATACAAAGCAAGCGTCCATGTAAACTTCCCCAAATTCTCCTTATCATTCCTCCAATCCTTATATCTCTTATACGCAAGCGAGCGTTTCATAATTTTTCCAGGAGGTATCCCCTCAAGCTCCTTCTTATTAGTCTCCGCAATAATAGAAATCGAATGGTCCGCTTCATCAACTTTCCCTTTCAAAAACTTCTCTGGAAAAAAATCAAGCTGGTGCTCCTCAGCCATCTCATAAAAGTGCCTAGCAGTATCATCAGGGATAAAACTCGTAATGTAATGCGCCCCAGCCCGCAGCACACTCCGTTGCAAACTCAGAAGCAATAGCTTCGCGCATTCCGGCACCTCCAAGAACACCACCTCCCCCTTCTTCACTCCCTCCCCGCCATTAAGCGCAAACCGAACAAGAACGTCAGCATATCTATCCAATATCTCCTTGCTAGGCGTGTATGTCATAAAAACAAGCACAAATAAGAATTAATAAAACTATCTCTGCCTTAATCTTCTTCTAATCCTTCATTCAACTGAGCTTCACTTTCTTTAAGAAACTTCATTATATAATTTGCAGTTTCGTATATATCTTTCTGAACCAATTCATTTGGAATCCTTAGAGTAACATAATCTTTCTTAAAAGAATGATACGTTCTTTTTAAGTCCGCAAGAGCTTGTTTCTTACTTTGGTGTTGTTTTCCATCAACTTCTATGTTAACCCTATGCTCCGGAATTGCTATATCAATGTGCTTATATCCGTCCCATAACTCTAATTTTGCATCAAATCCGTTTTTAAGAAGTATTTCATATAGTTTTTGTGCTTCAGGGGTTGATTTTTTCTTTCTTTGTTCATGTTTATTCTTTAAATTAGTATAATCTTTTTGACATTCTCTACACAAAACCTTACCATATTTACCAATTGAATAATCATATACTTTCTTAGAGATATAATCTTGACACTTTGAACAACCCATGAAAAAATATAAGAAGATTATATTTAAATCTGCCTCTCAATAAAACCCCTCACCTTCTTCTCTATCTCCAAAATTATCTCTTTAGCCCTTTCCTTGCTATGGTTGTGCAAGTCAGGCACGTTCCACCTCTCAACCTTGCCTTTAAAATTCTTATTATCCTCAAATATCCAGCTAGGCACATCATCTGCAACAATAACAACTTTATCAGCCCATTTAATCAGCTCGCGTGTTAATTCTTGAGGCCTTCCCTTCAGCTCAAATTCCAACTCTTCCGCAGCTTTCACCTCAACCTTATCAAGCGGATAACTCCCAGCAATAACTCCTGCACTCTTAGCCTTAATTTTTCTATTCAAATTATTCTTATTAAAAATATATTCCGCAATCTTGCTTCTAAACCTATTATACTTGCAGACAAAAAGCACGTTCATCCACAAGAAAAAGAAATATTGTTAATAAAACTATGTACAATTACAAGGACTTTAGAATTCCATTAAGAAATCCAGCTGTTCTCTTGGAATATTAATAGATAGGCCATAATTTATTGCATCCTTCCACGTTTCTTTATTTTTAACATCCAATACAAATTTTCTTCCTTTGAATAAAACTATTATCTTATCCTCTTTCCAAAAGTGAACATACCAACTTTGCTTCAAATGCGAGTGTATTATTTTAATCTCTCTTTCAGAAAGAAAAGCATTGTAAATATGCCATCTTTTTGCTGAATCTTGTTCAGAAGTTATCCTTACTTTAGCAACTTCAAGATTATTTAAAACTCTGCTATCATCCAAGCTTTCTTCAACAATGCATCCTTTCCATTTGTTCATTATTCTTCTTAACTAACTTAGCGAAGTAATCGCTTCGGCTAAGTCCCCGCCATTTTCCTCAAGAGCCTTTCTCACATCGTCCTCGCTCTTTCCAGTCTTTTCCATAATCATTTTCACATCATCCTCGCTAACGCCCTCTTCACCGCCCTCTTCATGCGCCTCGCCAGTAATCTGCCAGCTCTCCTGCCCCTGCATCATAATCTTAACAACGTTCGGCTCTTCAATAACAACTCTTGTCCCATCAATTTTATCAATAGTAACTCTAGAAGCTTCAACTTCTTCCTGCTTAATGCCCATCTGTTTCATAACAGCCTGCATCTTCTTAGGGTCCATTCCGCCAAACATAAAAATCTCTGGAAAAAAGATTATTTATAGCTTTCTACTCAAAGCCTCAACAACTTCCCTAAGATGGTTAACTCTTTGCACG
>Ga0209542_10021577_pt1 | contig 10079 bp, 10 predicted proteins | sample RifCSPhighO2_01_FD_184028 | JGI IMG/M metagenome (GOLD analysis project Ga0209542, IMG submission 184028) | Soil microbial communities from Rifle, Colorado - Rifle CSP2_plank highO2_0.1 (SPAdes) (version 2) | ecosystem: Environmental > Terrestrial > Deep subsurface > Rock core/Sediment ...
GGCATTGCTTGCCGCCTTTGCGTTGGCGCTCTCCGGCTCTCTTCCTGTTTTACCGCAGTCGCTTAAGGTCGCTCTGCAGAGTGCCGCGTCGTCGCAATCCGCCGCGGTCGCAACATACACTACTCCCAGCACCTATCAGTGGACAGCTCCCGGCGGCGTGACGTCAGTTACTGTAACCATAGTCGGCGGCGGCGGAGGCGGCTCAAGCGGCTCATGGAGCGGAGGCGGATGCAATGGCGACGCAGGCCTCGGCGGCGCGGGCGGCGCTGGCGGATATATTTCCAATCAGGTGGTCTCGGTCACTCCAGGTCAGGCGTACAACATTGTTGTGGGCTCCGGCGGCGCTGGGGGCCCCAGAACCTGCGGTTACAGCGCAAACAACGCGTATCCGGGCGGCAACTCCTCTTTTGGCAGTGTTGTGGCCACAGGAGGCGGCGCGGGCGTGTGGTACGCCGGCGGCTCGGGCGGCACCCCGCAAGTTGCCGCTTGCACAACCGGCGGAGGTCTCGGCAGCGTTACAACAGTTTGCCCCTACAACGGCACCTCTGGCAATTGGTACTGCAGTTATGGGACCACGGCAGGCACCAACAGCAGCGGCTACGGCTCCGGCGGCCTCTCGTACTGCGCAGGATGGGGCCAGGCCGGCACCGCGGGCTACGTTTCTATATCCTACGAGGACCCGTGTCCTGCCTCTATAGAAACGCCGTGGCAGTCAAACGGGCTCCTGTTGTCTCCCGGCACCACGCGCAAGGTGACCCAGCTTAGCAACAACTTTTGTCTGACCAACAACAGCGGCAATACATACTTTGTCCCCGCCAACACAAGTAATGAGCTCCAAAGTTTTATCAACGCGCTCGGCTCGCTGAATGTGACCAAGTTCTAGTTATTTTTTGTCGACTCTCTCTACCCCGTACCACAGCAAAGCTGGCTACGGGGCAGGCTCCCTCGCCAATTATTTCTTATCGACTCTTTCCACGTATTCTCCGGTTTCCGTATTAATCCTTACGATGTCTCCCTCGTTGATAAAGAGGGGAGCGTTGAGCGTCGCGCCGGTCTCCAGCGTTATGAGCTTGCTCCCGCCCTGCGCGGTGTTGCCCTTAACCGCCGGCGGCGCTTCTGTCACGCGCAGTTCCATCTTGATGGGGATTTTTATGCCGATGATTTTTCCTGCCCCGAGTTCGCTCGAGGGGTCGGCGAACACCAGCGCCTCCACTATCATATTGGGCTTCATAAAGTTTGCTCCCGCACCGATTGTTTCTTCGCTCAGCATAAAGCGGTCGGCTGGATTTTTTTCGTCGCAAAACCACTTCTCGCCTTTGTTGGTATAAAGGTATTTGACCGCCTTGGTGGAGAGGTCGGCCTCCTGCGCCTTTTCCGACACGTGGAATGCCTGCTCGGTCACTTTGCCGGTGATAAGGTGGCGCAGTTTTGTCTGGTTGACGGGCTTGCGCTGTTGTTTGCGGAAGACATGCGCGTCCAATACCTCGTACGGCTCATCGCCGACAAGTATTACCTTGCCTTTTAGTATTTCATTATATTCGAGCATCGCCAGAGTCTACCAAAAAAAATCCTATGCTGCTATATCTCTATGAAAACCGGTATGATGCCGACCGTCACCGATTTTGGAGTGGCTCCGGTGCATGAGAGCGTGATAATGGATGAACCATTGATTGCGCCGGTCTGCACGCTCCCGCTCCATGTCGGTGCGGTGTTTGCGGGCATCGATTTGGAGAAGACGCCCGCGGGATTTGAGGTTATAGAGCAGGCCGTACCCGCGCCGGATATAAGCCCCGTTACGCTCCAGGTGACCGTGCTAGAGTTGCCCTTTTGTACCCGCAGAGGGGCGGCACTGAGGGACATGGCGGGAGGAATAGGGACGCAGATGCCGTTCTTTGTTTCGTAGCCGCTGATGCAAGACGAGCAGAGTGGAGGCACAGCACGCGGGTCGCTGCAGGTGGTAGGCAGCACGCACACGCCGTTTTGTTTAACATAACCGATGTCGCAATTACAGGCAGGGTAGTTTACCTCGTGCGCGCCGGCGCATTGAGGGTTAGGCAGGACACACACGCCGTTTTGCCTGACATATCCCGTTTCGCACGTGCAGGCGGGAGGATTTATCTCATGCGCGCCGGTACAGACAGGTTGAGGTGGATTAACCGTCACGTTTGCGGTCACCGGAGCTACCCAGCCGTTGTTGGGGTAGGAGGGGTCGGTGTTGTGGCAAATGTATGAGTACTGCTTATCGGACGTCAGAGGATTGGTGGTCACCGAGCCGGATGTGCCGACCGGAGTGCCGGGATTGGAACCCCATTGTCCGCCGGAGAGGTAGCAGGCGTCGTAGCCGGCTCCGCCGGTCGCGGAGTAGGTGAGCGTCTGCGTGCCGTTGTAGGCAATGGTGCTTGCCGCAGGGGCAAGGGAGAGTTGCGGGGTTGCGGGTTGTCCGCTCACGGTTATATCGACGGTCATCGCCGGGAGCGGGTATTGGCCGCCGCTGCACGAAAGCGAATAGGTGTAGGTACCCGCAGTTGCCGGAGCAGTTATTGTTTTAGTATCAGTAATATTTGTGCCGGAAACAAAGTTTTGTCCGTTGCCGGAGACGCCTGATGCAAGCGGGTTAATGCGGTAAAGCACGTAACTCTCCTTCCAACAGTGGCTGTTCCATTGGTCGTAGTGGCAATAGCCGACCTCTACCTGGCGCGACGGCAAGCACGACCACTGTAATGTCAGCGGCGTACCGGGAGCTACGGTAGGCACCGTACCGACGGTCACAGGTGTAGAGTCGATATGTTGCAGAGTGTACTTCCATGCATGGCATTGGCCGTCTCCGCCGCCGCGCTTATTAAAGGCGCTGTTTGCGTCGCCTGCCGCGCCTCCGCCCGCCGTATCCAACTTGTCTCCGTTGGCAAGGCTATAGCCGGCAGGGAATGAATAGGTTGCCGGCGTGCCGCCGCCCCCGCCCATGTTGGCGTCACCGGTAAACCGGCCGCCACCCATGCCGACAGGTCCACCGCCGGAAGTGTCAGAGTAACAGTACGTCGCAGGTCCTGCATAGGTGGGCGATGGACCGCCAAAGCCTTCTCTGCCGTTTGGAGACGTACCTCCGGAGTAGCAATCGCCGCTGGTTGGGTTGCCGTTGTCGTCGGCGCCGGTGACGACCATAGTTGTTCCGTCGGGACATCCGAGCGTGCTAAACGGCGGGCCGAGAAGCGGACCTTCTGCAAATCCGGTAGGAACCCACGTACTTTTGACGTATACGGACTTGCCGTTTGTAGAGCCGGTCGGATTGAGGCTGAAGATGCCGCTAAAAAACGAGTACGCCGGCGCCCAGTTGCTGGCGCCGGCGCAGTTGGGGCCTCTTGAGCCGAACTTTCCATCCAATACAATCCAACAACTGGTGTAGTCGGGATAGGTTTGGCCGGTAAAGTTGGGCGGCACGCCTTGCGCGTCGCCGAGCGCGGTTGCCGCGGCGTTGGCGCCGGAGTCAAATAATGAGAGGACGCTTGCGGCGGTTGCCGCAGGCGAGTTGACGATAGCTTTCAGATCGGCGCCGTTTAAAAAAATTGCCACCCCTGCCAGCAGAGCCGCGCCGGCGCACAGCGCGGCGACGGAAAGCTCCTCATCGCGTGAAAAAAAACTCATGGTTATTGTGTCTGCTTAAGCGTTGGAGGCGGAGGTATGATCTGCACCACAATCGCGGCAATAGAGCCGTCTGCGTTCTGCGTGCTGGAGGTTATCGAGACAATAGTCCCCACAGAGATATCAGCCTGGCTCTTGACGCTATCGCCGGCAAGGAACTTCGTTTGCTCGGTGGTGCGCACGGTTATCGACTTGTTTCCGATGCCGAGGATAGTAAAGCCATCGGCTGTTGTACCGGTAACGGTGCCGAACGGATTGACTATGGGTACCGGGACCGGCTGTTGCGCCCGTGTGTTAAAGGGGGCGCCGGTGTAGGTTATGACCGCGTATGACAGAATGCCTACCGCGAACACCAACACTACTATCCACCCAGTTTTTTTATCCATAGCTTCATTATATACCCCGTGTCGCCGCACATGTATGACATGTTGATAGTGATGATATATGCTGTTGGCATGGAGTACCTAAGCAGGGAAGACGCGCTGGAGGGCAAGCCGGACGAGGAAATTCTTGCCTTATCGGTCTCGCACCCGTCTTTGTTTGCCGTATTGGTGCGCAAGTACGAGGAGCCTTTCCTGCGCAAGGCCATGAGTATTGTGCGCGGCAGGGAGGAGGCCGAGGACGTGGTGCAGGAGGCGTTTACCAAAATCTACCTTAATGCAAAAAAGTTCAAGGTGGTGGAGGGCGCAAAGTTTTCCTCCTGGGGCTACCGCATCCTCATCAACACCGCGCTTACGCACTACGCGCGCGCCAAGCGCCGAGGCAACGCCGAGTTCGGACTCGACGAGGAGATCTGGGCGCTTATCCCCGACAAAAACCTCCGCCAGTTTGAAAGGAAGGTGCTTCTGGATGAGGTTGCCTCGGTATTAAGCAGAATGCCCGCCTCCCTCGCCAAAGCACTCGGGATGTTTTTCCTCGAAGGAAGAACACAGGAGGAAATAGCTAAGACGGAGGGCTTGAGTGTCGGCGCGATTAAAACGAGGGTACATAGGGCAAAAGCCGAGTTCAAAAGGATACACGAAACTATTAATACTAAGGTCTAGTTAAAAGACATATGGCAAGCAAAATTGAGCAACAGGTGATGGCGGGGGTGGGGGTTATATACGCTGTCCGCCAGATGGCAAGCGCCACCGCGCTTAAGTTGTATATTTGCGTGCTCTCGCTGTACGGTATCGGGCGTTTGGTATGGGTCTCGAATGTGTTTGAAAACTGGGCAAATGTCGGCCTGCAGGGGACAGCGCAGTTTATGACCTCGGCCGTGCTCAACACGCATCTGCCGGTCCAGCTGACACTTATAGTTTTGTTTGTAGCAGGGATTTCTCTCCTTATTGACATGACGCGCTCAATTACTGCGCCCCGCATGCAATTGGTCTAACATTTATTTATACGCGCGGTCGCGGTTATCTATTATTTCAACCAATACGCGGTGCTCGGGGAAATTGAGTGAGAATATAATCCTTACCTTCCCAACACGAACGCGGAAGTGCCCTGCCCATTTTCCAGTTAGTCTGCGCAAATCAACTGCGACTGGTTCTCCGCCAAATCTCCGTAAGACTTTTTGTATGGCTTCAGCAACAAACTCGTCTGGTATGTGGCGTTGCGCCAGAAATTTCTCTGCTTGCCGCGAGAGCGATATACTCCAGTTCATTTATGTTCGAGTACGTAATGTTCGCACACTACGACGCGACGGTCTTTTGTAGAGTTTTTCTATCTCGCGCTGCTCTGTTGACGAGATGAGTGGAACATCAAACACGCTCATCAGGTCGAACTCTTCCTGAAGCGCCTCCCGCACGCTCTCGCGGGCCATTTTTTGTATTTCCTTTTTAAGCGCGGTAGTCATGCTCACAATATAGCATATCTCTTGTTTTCGACTATCTGTGACCCAAAACCCGCCAGAAAACCCTTATTTCTAAGGCTATTTTATGCTATTGACACAAGACACGTTAGGGTGTATAATTGCAAGTAGCTGATGGGTATGGGGTTCGCCCATGTCTGCGGCTCTTTTACAAGGAGAACGACCATGTCCAAAGGCATGCTCGGAATGCTTCCGCTCTCCGCAGTGCGGGGACCGAAAGATGACCTCGATAATTTGCTTGCCGGTACGGACGGTGATGCGGTGCTGACCGAATTCAAGAAATTCGTCAAACGCCAGCCTTGCTGGACTATTCCCGGCACCACCCAACCCAAAAAACTCCTCGAGCTCGTGACGACCGTGTCGGTCGCCGCCTGCGAGAAGTTCGTCGCGAAGGAACACTTTAAGGTCGACACCGGCCGCAAGGCCAAGGTGAAGATCGCGTTCCTCTGGGATAACTTCTCCAAGCACTTCCTCCCCAAGACCGAGGAAGGTGTGCTTGCCGGCGAGATCAAGGTCCACAAGCTCCTGCAGTCGTCGCTCGATGCGCCGATCATGACGGAGTTGGGCGATCCGCGCTCCTACTCGACCACCCTCGCCGACTTGTGGGGAATGCTCGAGAAGCAGCCGAATGGCGAAGAGGGCGCGCTGCTGGTCAACGGCTACGCGAACATCCTCTACATCCACGACACCGAGGGCAACCTCTGGGCGGTCTACGCCTACTGGGTCTCCGGCTTTGGCGGTTGGTGCGTCAACGCCGGCTCGGTCGGGGACCCGGACGGGTGGAGTGCTGGCATCCAGGTCCTGTCCCGCTGATTCTTACGAACTTAGGTACTTAGCTTCGGCTTTGAACCTAAGACACTTTGACCCTCTGAAACTTTGCAAAGAAATTTGCGGAGAATCAGTGGGTCTTTTCTTTTGTATACTGTGTAGTGAGGACTGCTCTGGCGCGACGTGGTAAAAGATTTCGCGCAGCGCCTCGGGCTATCCGTACGGCCGGAATTCTGCCGGAGTAATCTTGCGGGAGTGCGCATGCGGAGGTTCCAAAAAAGATTAAGAATCGGTGCGCGGTGCTCTGGGACTTTTAGGTCCCGCATGCGATACAGCCCGGAGCAGTACTCGGTGGGCAGTGGTATAGATGGCGCGGCGCACAATACGGCTCTGGGCGGTCAACGCCAACTGGAACTCCGACAATGGCGGTTGGAACGTCAACGCCAACTCGGTCGAGAACCCGGACAGGTGGAATGCTGACAACCAGGTCCTGTCCCGCTACTCTTTTCTTTCCCCGTGAGATAGGCGAAACCGCCATCTCACGGGGTTTTCGATAGCAGTCCTTTGCGCCAACCGCCGACCATTTTCCCCACACTCTCAACATCTGTCGCAAGCAAAATATAATGTTTTTGTTCGAGTAAGGCGCACTCCCACGCTATTTGAAGAAAAAACCTTAGCATGTCCGTATTTTGTAAAACTTTTCCTAACAACGCTATTTTTCCGTTTCCTGATGTGTATGAGGCCTCCCTCAACTCTTCCAGTACATTTAAAAAAGCATCATCAATCCGCTTTCCTATGCCAAATCGCTCATCCCGCGGCATGTTGCGCCGGATAGGGAGCCACTCGGTGTAGACTTTCTGTGTATGCTCAATAACCGGCAAAAAATCTCTGCGGGGGGGGGGTCGTCAAAGAAGGATTTTCTCTCATACCTACGAGAGTATCATTTCTGTCGAGAATTTGCTCGAAGCGTGGAAAGAGTTTTTAAGAGGCAAGCGTAAAAAGCATGATGTGCAAGAGTTCCAAGCGCATCTCATGCACAACATCCTGGTTCTCCACCACGACCTAGTAAGTCAGACTTACAGACACGGCGGCTACAAACATTTCAAAATCGCCGACCCCAAGCCTCGCGACATCCACAAAGCTAGCGTACGCGACCGCCTGCTCCATCATGCACTGTACCGCCAGCTTTACCCGTTCTTCGACCGCACTTTCATATATGAAAGTTACTCTTGCCGCATAGGGAAGGGTACGCACAAAGCAATGAATCAGTTCCGTCGCTTTGCCTATCAAGTCTCCAAAAACCACACCCGCACCTGCTGGGTGCTCAAATGCGACATCCGCAAGTTCTTTGCCAGTATCGACCACGAAGTGTTATACATGATTTTGCAAAAACACGTAGTAGACCGGGATATCCTGTGGCTTTTGCGCGAGGTGGTTGGCAGTTTTCCAAAAGGCCTGCCGCTCGGCAATTTAACCTCTCAACTTTTGGTAAATGTCTACATGAACGAGTTTGACCAGTATGTTAAACATAAACTAAAAGCAAAACACTACATACGCTACGCTGATGATTTTGTGTTGCTGTCCCACGACAAACAAGAGCTTGCAGAAACACTTCGATATATCGAAGTGTTTCTGCGCGAACGGTTAAAACTGCAATTACATCCCGACAAAGTTTCTGTCACCACTGTGGCTTCCGGGGTTGATTTTCTCGGCTGGGTGCACTTTGCCGACCATCGGGTACTGCGTACAACCAGCAAGCGGCGGATGTTTAGGTGCAGTGCAGGACTTGAGGAGGACAGCCCAGTCATTCAATCTTATTTAGGTCTGCTATCGCATGGAAATGCAAAGAAGTTAGCAAGGGTAGTCCTTGCTACAAATACATAGGGCAGTCCTATGTGTTTATTCCGCTTCCGCTGGTTCATCTTTGTCTTCCGCGACCGGTTTGCCTGAAGCGTTGTTAGCTAAACCTTTTCTTATTTCCTTCAGGAGTTCGTGGGCTATTTTTTTATTCTCGCGCAAAAACGTGCGGCTGGCGTCGTAGCCGCGGCCGAGCTTTTCCTCGCCGAAGGCGTATGAGTTGCCGCTTTTTTGTATGATGCCGAGCTTCTCGCCCAGCGCCAACAGCTCGCCCTCGGTCGAGATGCCCTCGTTGTACATGAGGTCAAACTCCGTGGTGCGGAACGGCGCCGCGACTTTGTTTTTGACCACTTTAACCCGGTGCCTGCCGCCGACCACCTCCTCGCCTTTTTTAATCTGCGCAATGCGCCGGATGTCGAGCCGCACCGAGGTGTAGAACTTGAGCGCCTTGCCGCCGGTGGTTGTCTCCGGGTTGCCGAACATCACGCCGATTTGCATGCGTATCTGGTTGATAAAGATGACGATGGTTTTAGATTTGGAAACGATAGCCGTGAGCTTGCGCAGGGCTTGGGACATCAGTCGCGCCTGCTTGCCGACCTGGTAAGAGCCCATGTCTCCCTCTATCTCGTCTTTTGGCGTGAGCGCGGCAACAGAGTCGATAACGATAATATCCACCTTGCCCGAGCGCACCAAGCCCTCGACAATTTCGAGCGCCTGCTCGCCGGTATCCGGCTGGGAGACCAACAGCTCGTCTATTTTGACGCCGATTTTTTTGGCGTACTCGGGGTCGAGCGCGTGCTCCGCGTCGATAAACGCGCAGACGCCGCCCTTTTTTTGCGCTTCGGCTATTGCGTGGAGCGAGAGCGTCGTTTTGCCCGATGACTCCGGTCCGTAAATTTCCAAAATGCGGCCGCGCGGATAACCGCCGATGCCGAGCGCCCAATCGAGCCCGATGGAGCCGGAGGGGACGGCGTCGACATCAACCTTGGCGGTGTTGCCGAGCGTCATGATGGCCTCGTCGCCGAACTTTGTTTTAATGGCGCGTATCGCGGCATCGATGGCCGCGTTGTCCTTGCCCTCGCGCGAGCCGACTGTTTTTGCGGGAACCTCTTTTTTTCCTTTTTTAAACGCCATAATTTATGCAATAGTTCACTACGTTAAAAGTAATAGACTTGCTCGCGCGGCGGCCGAACCGGTCGACCGCCGCCACGGTGACTACAGTATATCCCGCGGGCGGGGAGAAGCGGTACACAAAGACCCCCTCTTCATTTGTGTACGACGGCGCGTCGTTTATCGTCAAAAAAGCTATATTTTGAGCCGTCCCGACTACGGTGACAGCCGATGTCGAGGTGGCCGAGCCGTCGGCGGGGGAGTCGATGGTAATCTCCGGCCCCTCCAGCAGTTTGCGTGCCTCGAATAACCCGTACGATATAACAACAAGTACAATAAATACAATCAACGCCCGTTTCATACTTCGTCCGGCGTCTGCTTTGTTGTACTTGTGGTACTTGTTGTTGATCGTTCTAGTATCTCTCTCGGTTTGGCTCCGTCGCCGGGGCCTATCACGCCCTTTTCTTCCAACATGTCGATGAGCCGCGCCGCGCGCGCGTAGCCGACGCGCAGTTTGCGCTGCAAGTAGCTGGTCGAGGCTTTGCCGGCATCGAGCACGGCGCTGTGCGCGGCGGCGTACATGTCGTCGTCAATTTCCCCCTCATCGCCAAAGTCGCCGCCGGTGCCGGAGATACCGACGCCGTCGTCGCCCTTTTGCGCCAGCGACATTTCGACCGGCAGCTCCGGCTCGTTGTGTTTTACAATAAAATCGACGACCGCTTTTACCTCCCTTTCGCTTATAAACGCGGTCTGCAGGCGCACCGGCTTGTTCATATCGGCAGACAGGTAGAGCATGTCGCCGGCGCCGAGCAGTGTCTCGGCGCCGCCTTGGTCGAGGATAGTGCGCGAGTCA
>Ga0209542_10021579_pt1 | contig 10078 bp, 7 predicted proteins | sample RifCSPhighO2_01_FD_184028 | JGI IMG/M metagenome (GOLD analysis project Ga0209542, IMG submission 184028) | Soil microbial communities from Rifle, Colorado - Rifle CSP2_plank highO2_0.1 (SPAdes) (version 2) | ecosystem: Environmental > Terrestrial > Deep subsurface > Rock core/Sediment ...
CGTGGCCCTAGCTGTCGGAGCTGATATTGAATATGGCATGTACGAACACGGTAGCGAACGCGTAATCCTCGCAAAAAAGACAGCGTCGCAACAACTTGCTTCGCAAAGGTCCTCGGGTCTCCTCGCAGACTCGGCCAGACCATTTTCTCCCCAAGTTCTTGCGACGCTGTATGGCCGCGATTTGGTGGGCAAAAAATATAAGCCACTTTACGATTTTGCAAAAAATCTAGCGTCAGAAAGCGAAAAACAGAAATTTGATAAAGCGTTTCAGGTGTACGCAGCAGACTTTGTCACGACTGAAGACGGCACAGGCATAGTGCACACAGCAGTAATGTACGGCCAAGAAGATTTTGAATTAGGAAATAAAATCGGGTTGCCAAAGGTGCATCTCGTGAATCCAGAAGGGAAATTTATTGACGGGACAGGATTTCTAGAAAGAAAGTCCGTTGTTGATGAAGAAACGTCAATTGAAATTTTGAAAGACCTGCAGGCGCGTAACTTGCTTTTCAAAAAAGAATCGCATACACATACGTATCCATTTTGTTGGCGCTGTAAGACGCGACTTATCTATTATGCGCGCGATTCGTGGTATATCCGCATGAATGACTTACGCAAAAAAATGGTTGCAGAAAATAAAAAAATACATTGGGAGCCAACATACATTCGTGACGGTAGAATGGGCGAGTGGCTCGCAAATGCCAAAGAGTGGGCGATAAGTCGCGAGCGGTATTGGGGTACGCCTTTGCCGATATGGCGTAACGCTGATGGGAGCGAACAACTGGTTATAGGTTCAATAGAAGAATTAAAAAAACACACAAAAAAATCCGACAACAAGTACTTCGTGATGCGCCACGGTGAGGCGGAGAACAATGTGGAAAATATTGTGAGCTCTGACGTGCACGCATCATACGGGATTACTGACCGAGGTCGTGCACAGATTGAAGCGCACATTCCAGAACTAAAAAAATCTAGAATAACACGAATCATATCTTCTCCTTTCAGGCGTACGAAAGAGACTGCGCAGATTATTGCTTCTGCACTTGGCCGCTCTGTTGAAGAAGACTCACGACTTGGTGAATTAGATTTTGGCACTTTCAGCGGCAAATCCTACGACTCGTTTCTTGTATTTGAGGACCAACACATGCTCAAGTATTCTGATCCGATCCAAAATGGCGAGAGCTATCTGGATGCGAAGAAACGTTTTGGCTCTGTGCTGTATGAATTAGAACAAAAATATAAGAATGAAACGATTCTCATCGTTTCGCATGGTATTGCTTCTGAAGTTCTTGAAGCCGTTGTGCAAGGCGCCGATGCGAACGAGTCAAAACGAATCATGGACACGATTGATATAAAAGTCGCTGATTTACGAGAATTTAATTTTATCCAACTCCCGCACAACGATGATTATGAACTGGATCTGCATCGTCCGTATATTGACGATATCATTCTAGTTTCCGATTCCGGTTCTGAACTCCGGCGGGTTTCTGAAGTAATGGACGTATGGTTTGACTCCGGCGCGATGCCGTTTGCGCAGGACCCAGAGAATGTACAGTATCCAGCTGATTTCATCTGCGAAGCAATTGATCAGACACGCGGATGGTTCTATACACTTCTCGCAATTGGTACGCTCGCTGGGCGCGGAGCGGCATTTAAGAATGTTATTTCACTTGGACACTTGCTTGATGCAGATGGACAAAAGATGAGTAAATCAAAAGGGAATGTCGTTGACCCGTGGGCGGAGATAGAAAGGTGGGGAGTAGATGTTATCAGATTTTGGATGTACAACGTTACACAGGCCGGCGATTCTAAGAACTATGACGAAAAGACGGTGAAAGAATCGGCAAAGGTTCTCTCATGGCTTGATAACTGCGCTAAATTTTACGAACTTTTTGCACTTCCCGTTGGTTCCGCGCAGAGTCTAGGAAAAGAAACAATGCTAGACAAGTGGATACGTTCGCGAGTTGATGAAACTATTTCTATCGTAACAGACTCAATGGATGACTATCGACCGTTTGAAGCAACTAGAGCGATTTCTACTCTATGCGAAGACTTATCGCAGTGGTACGTGAGGCGCGCTAGAGACCGAATGCGAGACGGGGATGAATCTGCGATTCTAACAACGCGTAATACCCTTAAGAATATTGCACTTCTTATTGCACCGTTTGCTCCCTTTATTTCAGAGTCTATTTATCTGAAAGTGAAGGACAAAGATGATCCAGAAAGTGTGCATCTCGCCGATTGGCCTGAAATTAAAAAGAAGTGGAGTTTATTTGGTGACTCTGACAAGAAGCTGATTGGAGATATGCAGAAAGTTCGCACGCTTGCATCAGAGGCACTGCAATTGCGTCAAAAAGCGAATATAAAAGTCCGTCAACCGCTCGCGAGTCTGACTGTCCCAGGAAAGATGAGTGATAAACTCGCGAAAATTCTCGCAGAAGAAGTAAATGTGAGAAAAATAATCGCCGGTAAAGAACTTGCACTTAATACGACTCTCACGCCAGAGTTGATTAAAGAAGGAGACAAGCGCGAGCTCGCGCGCGCTGTTGCAGATGCGCGCAAGACGGAAGGGTTCTCGCCGAGGGATAAAGTACGTACGGAGATTAATCCGGAAGGGAAATATTCAATTCTTCTCTCAACTGGTCTCGTGCGCTTCAATCTCAAGAAAATATCTTCCAGCCTCCCCGCTTCGCCGAAGCTTCAGCGAGGCGAGCAGCCTCCAGCCTCCAGTTTCTAGTATGCGGCATAAGTACGAAACGCGCGGCATTGTGCTCTCTCGCTCTCCGGTGGGAGAGGCGAATATGCTCGTTACTCTACTCACACCGGACCTCGGGTTGGTGCGTGCGCGAGCGCAAGGACTGCGCAGGTCGGGTGCGAAGCTCGCCACCTCTCTCAAGACATTTGCCGAGAGCGATGTCGTACTCGTGCGCGGGAAAGATAGTTGGAGAATCGCTGGAGCAGTTCTCGTAGAAGATTGGTTCGAGCGGCTCGGAGGAGCCGAGCCGCGCATGAGGACTGGGCGTATCTGCAGTCTCTTACTCCGTCTCGTCGCAGGCGAGACACATGACCCAGCTCTTTTCACAATCATCAGGGGGTTTTTTGACGCACTCGCTACGTTTCCAGAAGTCTCGCATGAATCCGCTGAAATTCTCGCCGCGCTCCGCGTATTGAAAGCGCTCGGGCTCAATGCGGGAGAAATTCCAAGTGCAGAGCCGGCATTCGCTCCAGAATTGCTAGCCGAAGTCACAAAAAATCGTACAAGCTACATATCCCGCATCAACAACAGCATCGACGCTTCAGGCCTTTGACCTGTCCCGTGAGCGCAGTGCTTTTACGGGGTATACTGGTGCTTAATGCCACCGCGACAAGAGGAGGATGACACGGGCGCACTCGAGAGAGCGCGCAAAAGACTCTATGAGCCCGGAGTCGACATGGACATACGCCGTCCGCTTTCTGTTCCCAGCAATAATACTTTGCCGCACGAGTGGGGAGATGACCCTCTCTTGAACATTCCGCCGCCACGCGGGAACCGGCATGTGCGGCTCGCCGGCGTATTCTTCGTTGTTGCGTTCGTATTCTTCATCGTTTCGCTCGGCGCCGCCGGCTACTTCTTCTACTTCGGCTGGAATTCAGTTTCGGTGGATAAAATTACGATCAGTGTGCAGGGCCCGACGACCATCGCCGCCGGCGATACCGTCCCGCTCTCGCTCACCATCACGAACAAGAATCCGGTTTCCATTGAAAACGCGACAATAGAAATCACTTTTCCGAACGGTACTCGCAGTGCTGACGGCGCACAGAGCGCATACCCGCGCTATACTGAGAATCTCGGAGAACTCGCGAGCGGCGCGACGATAACCAGATCAATAAAGGCGATCGTCTTCGGCGGGGCCGGACAGGCGCTGGCACTGCCGTTATCTTTTTCTTTCGGAACCGCCGGCTCCAATTCAGTCTTTGTGAAAAAATCTTCGTATGCGCTTGCAGTCACTTCAACGCCGCTTTCCGTGTCTGTTGACACGCTCACAGAGACCGTATCCGGGAAGCCGCTGACCTTCACGTTGAATGTTCGTTCAAATGCAACAGTACCGCTCGACAACGTGATAATCTCCAGCTCTTTTCCTTTCGGATTTGCTCTGACGGATTCCTCGTTACCGATGAGCGGTCCGAATTTTGTCATAGGCACTATGAAGCCTGGAACGAATAAAACAATAACGCTCACCGGGACGCTCGCCGGTCAGAACAACGAACATCGCATCTTCCATTTTACGGTCGGCACGTCAAAATCTGCGAGCGATCAGACGCTTGCCGTTACCTATATGATGCAGGACGCGACAGTGACGATCACCGCGCCGTTCATCACCACGACACTTGCGCTCAACGGCGACACGAGGACAGATGTCGTCATTGCTCCTGGTGCATATCAGAGCGTCACTGTCTCATACGCCAACACTCTCCCAACGAGCATTACGAATGCGACTGTCGCAATCGCGCTCTCGGGCTCTGCAATCGACTATGACAATATCCAGACGACAAACGGTTTCTATCGTTCAATCGATCGCACCATTATCTTCAGCAAGGACACAGACCCATCTCTCGCGACGCTTGCTCCCGGAGCATCTGGTATAGGTTCATTCACTTTCTCAACGTTGCCGGCTGGATCGCTCGGAGTCGCTCCGTCTGTAACGTTCACAATCTCCGTGTCCGGCACGCGCGTTGGGCAAGCGAATGTGCCGGAACAGATTAACGCTTCCACAATCAAGACAGTAAAGATTGCGACGGCAGTTGCACTCTCTGTGTCCTCTCTCCACTCCTCCGGGACTTTGGGTAATAGCGGACCTATCCCACCGCGAGCCGGGCAACCTACTACGTACACGATTCAGTGGAACGTGCGAAATGGCGGAAGTTCTGTTGCCGGCGGTGCCGTTTCAGCCGTACTGCCGACCTATGTCTCGTATACTGGCGTTACCGGCGATACAGGCTCGTTCTCATACGACGATGGTTCTAGGACGGTTACATGGAACATTGGCGACATGACGCAAGGCGGCAATGCCCAAGGAGCGTTTCAAGTTTCTCTGACACCGTCAACTTCGCAGAGAGGCAGTGCGCCCCCTCTCACCGGCCCCGTGTCTTTTTCCGGATATGACCGTTTTGCGGGCGTGCAGATTACGGCATCTGCAGACCCCTCAACCACCGAAACCTCGCGGGACCCGGGGTATATGAACGCGAACGCAACTGTGCAATAATCCAATTCTTATGACTGACGCAAATTTAATGGAAAAAATAGTCTCGCTCTGCAAGCGCCGCGGCTTCGTCTTCCCGGGCTCCGAGATCTACGGCGGTTTCGCGGGGACATACGATTTCGGACATTACGGGGTATTACTTCGCGAGAATGTCGTGAACGCATGGACGCGAGCGATGCGGGAGCACGACAATATTGCGTTCCTTGACTCAAGCATATTTACTGCTGGCAAAGTCTGGGAAGCGAGCGGACATGTTTCAGGATTCTCCGACCCGATGATTGTTTGCGGCAGTTGCCACACTAAGTTTCGTGCAGACCACCTTCTTGAAACCGTTGGCGTTACTGCGGACGAAAGGATGTCAAAAGAGCAGATCAACGCGCTCTTTGACGGACAACGCCCAACGCTTCATTGTCCGATTTGTGATAAACAGAAATTTGGCAAAGTATCGGCTCAGAGTCTGTTGGCGACCTCTACTCTTGGCATGTTTGGAGAGGACGATGAGCAGGTGTATCTTCGCGGGGAAACTGCGCAGGGCATATTTATAAATTATCGCAATATTTTAGACATGGGTTTCTATAGCGTTCCGTTCGGCATCGCGCAGGTAGGAAAAGTGTTCCGCAACGAGATAAGCCCGCGCCAATTTCTCTTCCGCAAGCGGGAATTTGAACAGATGGAAATGCAATATTTCGTGCATCCAAACGAGGCACGAAAGCTCTATGAAGAATGGCGCCAGGAACGCATGGATTATTATGGTCGTCTTGGAATAAAAAGAGAGAAGCTTCGGTGGAAACAGCATGATAATCTCGTGTTTTACGCTAAAGATGCGTGGGACATTCAGTACGAGTATCCTTTTGGATGGAATGAGCTTGAAGGTATTCATTATCGTGGCGATTACGATTTATCCCAGCATCAAAAATTTTCCGGCGTTGATATGTCGTACTACGACGAGAAGACTAAGGAGCGATATATTCCCCACGTTATTGAGACATCGGTCGGCGTTGATCGTACGATTCTCGCAGTTCTTACCGATGTGTATAGCGAAGACGAGATGAATGGCGAGAAGCGTGTTGTCTTGCGTTTTCATCCTCGTATGGCCCCGATAAAGGTTGCTGTGTTTCCATTGCTTCGCAATAAACCACAATTGGTTGATAAGGCGCGCGAAGTCTACCGGAACCTTAAAAAAGAAATTCCGCAAATTGCGTGGGATGACAATGGCAACATCGGCAAGCGGTACCGCCGGCAGGACGAAATCGGTACGCCCTTCTGCATCACGATAGACTTTGATACCATCGGTGAGTCCCCAGAGCTTAAAGACACTGTAACGCTCCGCCACCGCGACTCGGGCAAGCAAGAGCGTCTCACAATCTCCGAGGCCTCCAATAGTATTAGAGAGGCGATTACATAGACACTCTCGTTTTCTTTTGATACCATACATGCATGGAAACAATCGCTATACCAAAAAATCTTAAAAAGACTGTGCGTGGCGTGGCGCGCAATTTTGGCGTGACGGAAAACGACGTCATGACCAATGCCGTGATCTTCTATCTAGCAGCAGTCAAAAAAAATACAGATCTGAAAGATGATCTACGAATGTGGGATGACGCAAGCATAGCAGATTTAACAGCCTTCGAGCGCTCTATTGCATGAGCGCCATGCGCGCTATACACAAAGGCGACGTACTTATTGTTGACCTCACAGTAAGCGCGGGTCGCGAACAAAGTGGTGTACGACCTGCAATCGCCATATCAGGAGGAGAATTACCGGGTGTCGTGATTGTAATTCCGCTCACCGGCACCACTGAAGCGCTTCGTTTCCCAAACACTCTAGCGATACTGCCAGAAAAGGGAAACGGGCTCGAAAACCAATCCGTTGCACTTATGTTCCACATTCGCTCTGTAGACAAGCGCCGTGTGATGAACATAATCGGTAAAATAAATGTAGTCACGCGAAAAAAGATCGACACCACACTCAAAAGGATGCTTCAGTTCTCATAAAGGGAACTCCTCACCATTCCCGAAGTAGTTTCCTGCATCCACTACGCAATTGAGTAAGAATACATACTGCACGCACAACAAGTGGTGTGCTAGGATGCTCGTATGGACAAGGAGATACGCATTTCTATTACGGCTGGGACCGTCGTTACAGTACTGGTCGTGCTCCTCGGGGCCTATGTTACGTGGCTCCTGCGCGATCTCGTGCTTCTCGTGCTCACCGCTATCATTATTGCATCGGCGATAGAGCCCGGCGTCGCGTTCTTTATCCGCTGGCGTCTCCCGCGCTTCGCCGCCGCGCTGCTGGTCTACATGCTCGTTTTCGGTGCGGTCTTCTCCATTCTCTTTTTCTTTTTACCGCCGATTATCGCCGATGCTGCGAATTTTCTCTCCGCAATGCCCAGATATCTGGACACGATAAATATCACCGCGCCTCTTTCAAATATTACGAACACGGTCAGTGTGGTAAGTAGCCAGTCTCAAGCGCAGTCATATATACAGACGCTGCTCTCGCTACAGTCACTTTTTACGTCAAGCTCCGGCAGTGTTCTGCAACTTGTCATTACATTCTTCGGCGGCATCTTCTCGCTCGTGCTTGTCATCGTACTCTCCTTCTACTTCGCGCTCCAAGACACGGGCGTCGATGACTTCCTCCGCATCGTGATGCCGGTCCGGTATGAAGAGTATTCGGTGGATCTCTGGAAGCGCGCGCGGAAAAAGATAGGTCTCTGGATGCAGGGACAGATACTCCTCTCGGTCATCGTCGCCATTCTCGTGTATCTCGGCCTCCTCATTATCGGCATCCCCTATGCACTCCTCCTTTCCGTCTTCACCGCGATGGCGGAGATTATTCCCATCTTCGGCTCGCTTATCGCGGGAGCCGTTGCCGTCATCGTCGGCTACTCGGATGGCGGTGTCGCAATCGCGGCAATCGTCGCCGGCCTCTATATCGTCGTGAACCAGTTTGAATCCAACCTCATCTACCCGCTCATCGTGAAGAAGATCATCGGCATTCCGCCCCTTCTTGTCATCGTGGCGCTCATCGCCGGCTACACGCTCGCCGGATTCCTAGGCGTCCTACTCTCGGTGCCGGTTGCTGCTGTCGCGCTTGAGTTCATCACTGATTTTGACAAGCATAAGCGTCGTGAGCACGCGCACCGTCCATAAATGGCCCGTTTCGTATCAACCGCAATTCCGTACGTGAACGCGAAACCGCACATCGGTCACGCGTTTGAATATGTGCAGGCAGATGCGTATGTCCGCGCCCTGCGCCTCGCCGGGGAGGACGTTTTTTTTCTCACCGGCACCGATGACAACGCACTGAAGAATATGCAGGCGGCTGAAGTGGCCGGCATACCGATTCAGAAATACGTGGCAGAGAATGCCGAGTACTTCGTGGCACTCAGTAGAAGGCTTAATGTTGTCTACGACGATTTCATCCGCACCTCTGCCGATCTTCGGCATGCGGCAGGCGTGGAGAAGCTCTGGCGCGCAACGAACTCGGATGACCTCTACAAGAAGAGTTATCGCGGATTTTATTGTGTCGGGTGCGAAGAGTTTAAGACTGGAAAAGATCTCGCCGACGGCGAGTGCCCGGAACATCCCGGGGGAAAATTGGAGGAAATTGAGGAAGAAAATTATTTTTTTAGATTATCAGCCTATCAGGAAAAACTGCTCGCACTTATAGAATCAGATGCGCTGCATATTGTTCCCGAAAGCCGCAAGAATGAAATAGTCTCCTTTGTCCGCGGCGGCCTCGAGGATTTCAGCGTCTCGCGCACGGCGAAGCGGGCGAAGGGCTGGGGTGTACCGGTGCCAGACAATCCTGGCCAGTATATCTATGTCTGGTACGATGCACTCGCCAATTACATCACCGCGCTCGGCTACGCGAATGATGCGGACACATATAAGAAATATTGGGTATCGGCAGAGCATAAAACGCACATGATCGGGAAGGGCATCAACCGCTTCCACACGGTCTACTGGCCGGCGATGCTCCTCTCCGCTCGTATTCCGCTCCCAACGGAGGTGTTTGTACACGGATATGTTACGTCCGGCGGTCAGAAAATGAGCAAGTCAATCGGCAATGTGATTGACCCGAACGAGCTCCTCAATCGTTACGGCACTGATGCGGTGCGCTACTTCCTACTGCGCCATGGGCATCCGACGGAAGATTTTGATCTGACCGATGAACGCTGCCACGAATGGTATACGGCAAATCTCACCAACGGACTCGGCAATTTTGTCGCGCGTGTGATGAAGCTCGCCGAGGATCATCTATCGAGTCCTGTTGCTATCACAAAAGAAGATGAAAAAATATCAGAGGAGTTTTACAAAAAGATAGAGGAATTTAAATTCAATGAGGCGATGGATTTTGTTTTTGCGAGAATTTCCGCAGCCGACGCGTTAATGAATACGAGCGAGCCTTATAAGAAAATTAAAATAGACGCTGATACTGCTCGTAAAGATATTGAACACCTCGTGCGCGAGCTCGCGGGCGTCGCCGCGCACCTCGCTCCCGCTATGCCATATACATCCGAGATAATCATAAAAGCGGTGCGTAAAAACAAAAAACCGGACAATCTCTTTCCACGGCTATGAACGTCAAGTATGTAGATGCACACTGCCACATACAGTTTGAGCAGTATGCAGAGGACAACGTAAAGTTAATTGAACGGATGCGCGAAGAAGGAGTCGCTGGCATCGTCGTCGGCGTTGGCCACGAGTCTTCAAAGAAAGCGGTAGAGTTGGCAGAAAAATACGAACACTTGTATGCCGCCGTCGGGCTCCACCCGAATCGTGTCGATAAAGAAATTTTTAATAATGACGAATACCGCAAGCTGGCAAAGA
>Ga0209542_10021583_pt1 | contig 10078 bp, 8 predicted proteins | sample RifCSPhighO2_01_FD_184028 | JGI IMG/M metagenome (GOLD analysis project Ga0209542, IMG submission 184028) | Soil microbial communities from Rifle, Colorado - Rifle CSP2_plank highO2_0.1 (SPAdes) (version 2) | ecosystem: Environmental > Terrestrial > Deep subsurface > Rock core/Sediment ...
TATCAATTTGTCGCTGGTCCGGAAAACCCATATCTCCGGTGCAAATAAACATCACCTGATACGGGAGCCCCAACAAGCGCATCAAGTGTTCTTGAATGGCTACAAAAAAATCCTGTTCGGCAATGCCATCTTCGGGCTTCGTGAAAGATTCTATTTCCACTTTATCAAACTGATGCTGACGCAAAATTCCTTTGGTATCTTTTCCGTACGAACCAGCTTCCCGGCGAAAAGCGGTAGAATATCCCACATACCGAATGGGTAAATCCGCTTCACTAATTGCCTCGTCCATGTGCAGAGGTCCCAACGTATGTTCAGCGCTTCCCACAAAGACCATATCATCTTTCTCAAAATAGTAGCGATCCTCAACAGGATCAAGACGCGCCATCCGTTCCATAACGCGCGAACGCATAAGTACCGGAGGCACAACGGGTATAAAAGGTTTTGTGCTTACGGAAAGATTTGCTTGGGTACATACCTTTTTTAATTCCTCTTGAGAAGTAAGAACTTGCAATGAAAATTGTAAAAGCGCGAACTGCAGCAAAGCCAAATCTCCCATAATATAGGTAAAACGCGCTCCTGAAATTTCTGCTGCTTTTTCGCTGTTAATGATTCCTAAATCCTTTCCAATATCCCAGTGGGCTTTCGGAGTGAATGAAAAATTGGGCTTCTGACCCCACTCGCGAACAACGTTATTACCCAATTCATCCGACCCCACCGGTGTATCCGCTGAAGGAACATTGGGAAGTTTATACAACAAAACTGTAAGCTCTTTTTCTACTGCTTGAGATTTTTCTTCAGCCGCGCGAAGTTTTTCCTTCAAAGCCCTACCAGCTTCGGCATCACGCGCGGCAGATGCTTCATTTCGTTTCCGGTTAATTTCACTTATTTCTGCCGCCAGTTTTTTGCGATCCTCAGCCAACAATAAAATACGGTCAAGGTCAATCCCTTCCCGATTCTTATTCTTTAGCGCAACCCGGACAATATCGGAATATTCACGAATAAAATTAATGTCGAGCATACTGTGTGACGCGTATTACAAAGATATAATACTATATTTTTAAACGTTTGACTATCTCGTTAAATTTTTTACCTCGTTCTTTGTAGTTCTTAAATTGATCAAAACTTGCCGCGCCCGGAGAAAATACAATATTCCACGTTTGTCCTTTTTTTCGCTTTTTTACCGCGTACCGGAAAGCTGCAAACACCGCTTTTTCCAGCGCATGAACCTCTGTAATTTCCACTCCCTTGAATGCTTTTTTAAGAAAGGAGGCATTCTCACCAACAAGCACCGCATGCTGAAGCGCCGGCCAATGGGCAACTTGCGCAAGTGCGTCATAGGGAAATCCCTTATCGCGCCCGCCCGCGATTACTATGGTAGGCGTTTGGAACGCGCGAATGGCGGCGGCGGTTGAAACAGGATTGGTGGACGCCGAATCGTTATAAAATAAAATGCCGCCCGCGTCGCGCACTTTTTGCAAACGAAGCGGATTGCCGCTAAATTTCTGAGCTGTCCGTTTTACAATTATCGGATCACAGCCGAGATATAACGCAACGGAAGCCGCCATAACCGCATTGCGAAAATTATGTTCCCCAACCAGCCGAAGATCCTCTGATGAAAAAAGAGTAAACGCATCCGGTTGGATACCTATCTGTGTACCTTTGCTTTTGTTCGCGAGATCCGCCGCGTGTTTATTATCCGAAAAATAAAATACCGTGTCATGTTCCTTTTGGCTTGCCACAATTTCTCCCTTTGCTTCAAGATACTCCTCAAACGACTCATGCGCGTCCAAATGATCGGGAAAAATATTAAGCACCACCGCAATACGCGGAGAAAACAGCAAATGGTGAAGTTGAAAACTGGAAAGTTCGAGTACCGTTATGGAGTCTTTGGTAAGTTTAGGCAATATATCAAGCATGGGTGTTCCAATATTACCCGCAAGATACGCATCTTTTTTACATTGCTTCAACATGCGATGCAAAAGCGTGCATGTGGTTCCTTTTCCTTTTGTGCCCGTAATACCGATAAGCAGTCCTTTCGCGCGGCCAAAAAAAAGCGCGGTGGCACTTGTAAACATGACATTGTTTGCGTAAGCTCTCGCCACTTCCGGCAAGCTAAACGGTATGCCGGGTGATTTTATAATTAAATCGTATTTCTCTAAATTCTGAAGATAAACTTTACTTCGTTTCTTATCAAGTATGTCTATCTCTGCGCCTTTATATCGTGATGTTCTTTTTAAAAACTGAAGTACCGATTTTCCTTCTTTTCCAAAGCCAAGAATAGCTATTTTCATAAAATAAACATACCTCATTTATAAAAAAGAAAAAAGCCCGCGTCGTGTTTGTGCACGCATCACGGGCCGCTAGTGTGTTATTGATCATTCTTCAATCGGTTTTCTGAAATCGTAAACTTCGTATATATGCTCGACGGCGCCGACGCTCACGCCTGCTTCCGCGTGCAACGCCGTAAAGCATTTTTACTACCGGCAGAATGTGATGATTTTCCTGCCATGTCCTCCTTACAAGAAAACGCAGATTATCCAGAACTTGCGGTTCGTTTTTATTTGTTTCTTCCGCAATTTGGCTCAAGAGAACACGCACCTGCCGTAGTTTTCTCTCCGTTGCCTGTTTTTTATCCGCAGGTGCAAAAAAAAGATTCAAGCCGTCTTTCCATCGCCAATAGCTTATGGAAAACAAAGGTCCCGCCAATCCGGAAAAAATAATATCCGCCATGGTATCTCTATTGCTAAGCTGTGCCAGCGTTTGGAAAAGCCCGCTTGAATCATGGAGGAGCTCGAACCCTTCCCAAAAAAATACCGAAAAGAGGATAACGCGGAACCATATCAAGCGTTCTTCTTTTTCGCGCCAATATTCAAACTCCTCCGGGTAATGATATTTTTGGTAAGAAATGAGAACCCATGTGTGAAAACCGGACCAGAGCAAATGACCGCACTCTTCCAACAACCATTCTCCACTGCCTACCTCCGTAGTTCCCCACAAGAGGTATCCCCACACATAGATAAAAAAAATGTTAAAGATCGCGAACAGGCGGATATGCCGATCTTGAAAAAAATGCCTGAATCGCGCGATGCGCGTCAAAGGCTTTTTATACTCTTCCATCGCGCACCTCCAAATTGTATTTGTCCAAAGAATATAATAAAATAGGCATTCTTGCAAGCAATTCTTTCACGGCGTATAACAAGGGCATGTCAATTCCATTTTCATTCATACGAGATTCCATTCCCCAAAAACCAGGAGTGTATTTTTTCCGCGATAAAGAAAACTCCTTTCTCTATATTGGCAAAGCCGCTAACTTGCGTTCACGGCTATCTTCGTATTTTCTTGCAAACACCTCATTGGAACCGGCAAAGCGACGCATGCTTCGGGAAGCGGAACATATCACCTGGCAAGAAACTAAAACAGAAATCGAAGCGCTCCTTTTGGAAGCATCTCTTATTAAAAAACATGTCCCGCCCTACAATATCGTAATGCGGGATGATAAACAGTATCTTTTTGTGGGATTTACCAAAGAACAATTCCCACGTGTCTTTTTTACCCATCAACCCATTGCATTCACAAAAATGAAAGATAAAAAAAGCGAATTTATCGGACCATTTACGGAAAGCGGCGCGGTAAAAAAATTACTGCGTTCATTGCGAAAAACATTTCCTTATTGCACATGTAAAACAAATCACAACCGCGCATGCCAACGCGGTGAACTGGGACTTTGCTTGAACATATGCTGTCAAAAAAATTATACTGCTTCACCAGAGGAACATGCCGCCTACGCTAAAAACATGCGTTTTCTCAAAAATGTGCTGCAGGGAAAACAAAAAAAGCAATTGCAACAACTTCGCGTTGGCATGAAGCAGGCCAGCAAAAGCAGAAGCTATGAACACGCGGCTGTGCTGCGTGATCAAGTGTATGCGCTTACACAAATTTTTGCGCACCAGGCACCTCTCAAAAAAGACTATGCTTCGGAAAACCAAAAAGGGCTCCATGAACTTCGTTTGCTTCTTGGCCTTTCTTCTTATCCCAAGCGCATTGAAGGATATGACATATCAAACATACAAGGAACACACGCGGTTGGATCTATGGTGGTGTTTACAGACGGCGTCCCCGATAAAAACGCCTATCGAAAGTTCCGCATACGCACCGTAACAGGCGCGAATGACACAGCGATGATGCGAGAAATCCTTACTCGACGGCTCACGCACGCCGACTGGCCACTCCCTGACGTACTCCTTATTGACGGCGGGAAACCACAATTAAACGCCGCGTGTAAAGCAGCACAATCTATACTGCATGAACAGATAAAAACTATACGAATAGTCTCAATTGCAAAACGTGAAGAAGAACTTTATGTTCCAAATCAAAAACTACCTTTCAAATTAAAAGAAATGCCAACCGCATTATTGTATCTTCTCCAACAAATCCGCAACGAGGCACACCGCTTTGCGATTTCCTATTATAGGAAAGAGCATCGTACATTTATTGTTGAGCCAAACTCTTCAAAAATGTAATCTGCTCCTGATATTTGTCCACTTTTGCAAGTACTTGGTTCGCGTAGGAACGTCCGAGATAGGAATCCCAGTTTCCGCCAGCAAAATATTTCGCGGCAGCTTTAAGCTCCGCGCTCCTTCCGCCCGCAGCGCCATTATCGCGAAGAAGCAAACCGGAGGCCGTAAAGGCATCACGCGGCGTCCAAGGATTTGCGGGATTATTTCCTGTAATGCGCGAGATCGCGTCTTTATATAATATCCAAGTAGAAGGAATGAACTGCGCGGGTCCCATAGCGCCCCCCCACCCCACTTGACTGCCGCTTGAATCGCGCATGGGACATGATACGGGCATAGCATTAGGATCAAGACCCAATTCCCGTGTTATTTGAAGATAGGGCGCGTGATCGCGGCTTGGCTTCATAACGCTCTGCCATTTGTATTTGGGCGGATCATCCGGAAGATTGCATTGACCGATATTCCGCCCCAACTCCGATTCCTGCGCGATAATGCCTAAAATAAACGCGGAGCGAACTCCTGTCTGGGCGGAAGCGAACTCGGCATGCCGCAACGCTTCTTCAAACGGAATCGCGGGCGATCCTTGCAATAAAAACAACTCGCTTCGAATGCTCGCGGCGCGCGCTTTCCGGGTGTCGGCATGCTGGCGATAATTTGCTTCCTCCCCGCGCGTAATTTTAAGAAGTCGTTGCTTCTCGGCTTCTCGCGCTTCTTGCTGACGTTTTTCAATTTCCTGCAAAGCGCGAAGCGCCGTTTGTTCTTGTTTCTCTTCTTCCAAATTTTCCCGTGCTTTTGCGGTGCTCACAATCCCAGCTCGCAAATTATCAAATGAAGTCTGAATGGCAAGTTGTAACGAATCTATGGTGTCCACCTCCACAAAAAAATCAGACAAATCATTGTATCCCAACAATAACTCAATAAGCGACACATTGTCGTATTCATGTAGTTTACGCATAACTTCCGCCAAAGATGCGCGTTCGCGGTCAATAGTACCGGACATTTCTCTAATGGAAAGAGATTTTTGATTGATGGAAGTGGCGAGCCCTCCAACAGCAAGATTTCTTCGCCGAATTTCAAGCTTGGAACGATCAATTTCGGCATCAATGATATCAATATCGCGTTCTATGGAAGCCGCTTCGCCTTGTTTTTTTGTTATAAGTATATTAAATCCCGCAATTTGCTGTTCAAGGCCCATCAGCTCCGATTGCAATTGCGCGCGGCGGGTCTCCACTACGTCACTTGCTTCCTGGGCATGAATAAAAACCGCTCCTGCCAGAAACAAAAATATTCCAAGAAACAAAACGTATATATGCTTGAATAAGAAAGATAAAAAAACGTGATTCACGTATATATCATATCTTAAAATGAACATGGGAGAAAGTGCGCCTAAAAGTCTATTTCTTTTCTTTATTTTCAGAGGTTGTGGGTGTTTCTTCACTTACCTCTTCTTCAGTCTCTTTCTCTTTCTTTCCTGCCAGTTCAATATTTTCCAAAGAAATCTCTGCCGGCTGTTCCATTGCGGCAAGCTCTTCTTCACTGCGCGGCGCTTCCACCAACACTATCACTTGATCAGGTTCCACGCGCAGTTCCACCCCCTTTGGTAATGGGATGTCTTTTATAAAAATTTGATCCTCAAACGTATGCAAAGCCGATATATCAACGATAATCTCGTGCGGAAGATCTTTCGGCAATGCCCGAATGGGTAATTCATGGATAACTTTTACCAGAACGCCGCCCAATTGCGTAACCGCTTCCGCCACGCCTGTAAACACAAGGGGAATGTCTGCTTCCAATTCATGATCCATGCGCACCGCATAAAAATCCACGTGAGTGGGAATATCGCGCAATACGTCTCGCGAAACCTCATGAATAAGAACTGTTTTTTGGGAACCGTCTTCCAAATTCAATGAAACCAAAGAAGTCTCACCCGCTTCTTTCCAAACTTTTTTAAACGCAAGGGAGTCTATTTGTACCGGCTTTGGTTCTATGCCATATCCATACAAAATGCCCGGAATAGAACCTTTATTCCGAATATGCTTAGCTTTTTTACCGAGCTCCCGGCGTGTTTTTGCCCCTAGTTCTAACATGCACCAAGAGTAGCATGGAAAAGTAACTTTGGGAAGGGTTTATGGAACCATTTGGAAATGTGCTTGGAAAAAGTCTGGCCGAGCGACAGCGAAGGAGAACCGAGGACTTTTTTCAAGCACATTTCCAAATGGTTTACTACCAAGTAATTCTGCTCTATATGCCGCCTGCCGATTCAAATAAATCAGCATACCGCTTAAAATTGTCCGCGATGGCGCGGGAAGTTTCTTCGCGAGTCGCTTTTTTTTCGTGATACCGAATCAGCGGCTCTTTAAAAACCGTCCGTCCAACCGCAAAACCAATAACACCTTCTACTTGCGCGGCCGCACTCAGCCACATACGCACTTTTTCATCGCTCTCCCCGCGTCCCAAAACCACAATACCAACTTCTTCCCTGCCACCCGTCCGTGCCGCTTCGGAAACAGATTGCATATCTTCCGCCGACTCCAACCCTTCCAACTTCCAGACATCCGGTTCCACGCCGCCCGTTCGCAACTCCTTCATGGCGCGCTTCATAAGCCCCGCGCGCATCGTCTTTTCATACGTCTCCTCGCTCCCTTCGCATGCCGCAAGTTGTTCGGAAGTAGCCGGCACAAGCAACTCAAAAAGAAATTTATACCCCGCTTTACGGCAATACGCGTTTAAGACGACAAGTTTTTCTGTTTGTTTTTTGTTTGTTTCCTCGTCCCCTTCCGGATTGTATCTTACAAGGGCTTTTACGTAATCGGGTGAAAATTTTTCGATATGCTCCACGAAATCATCTCCGTATTCTAAATCAAACTCGTCCTGTCCGGATTTTTCGACCGTAAGAATACGCGTAACGCCGCGTTCCCGCGCTTCGTTTTGGATGCGTGATCCGAATTGTTCGTCCACCAAAATAGCGGCCGCGTGAGAAGGCACGCCTTGCTCTAGTGCCATCAAAAATCCTTCATATATGATATGCTTGTAATCCGAAAGAATCGTGGTTGCCGTATCATCCACATGCGACGGATCAAATCCGAACATGTTAATAAAAGACCCGCGATGATCAAAAGGTAAAATATACAATTTTTTTCTCATATTTTTGAGTTACGTGTTACCCCATTGCATATAACAAAAATGTTCTACAATGTCCTTCTATATACATATCTGTTGGCCACAAAGAACATTTTTGTTATATGCAATGGGGTATTGATAATTTTATAGTTCACAATTATATTACATTTCCAAAATATGCTTTGTTTTTATAAAGCGGAACATGTGAGGCTGTAAAGACATAACCACTGAATGCGTAATGATGCTCTTCCCTTCAAATACAACACCATCCGCAAGGGGTCCGTCAATGACACCCGTGGCGGTAAATGTAACATGATCACTTCGGGCCAAATCGTGTGCCGAAAATATTTTTTTTGCATCGTGTGAACCCAACTTTCGCAATGCTTGTTCCTGGCGTTCCCCCCGCGGTTTCCATCGGCATAAAATTTCGCCTCCCAAACAACGCAAGGCGGCGGCCGCCAACACCGCCTCTGTGCTTCCTCCAATTCCCAACAGCATATCTATGGGGGATTCGGGCAAACACGCGGCTATCGCCATAGCGACATCTCCATCGGTAAACAACCGCACGCGCGCTCCGACTTGGCGAATTTGGCGAATCAAATCTTCATGACGCGGGCGGTCAAGCACAGCCACCGTAATTTCCCGCGTTTCTTTCCCTAAAGCATGCGCGACTTTTTTAATCACGGTCTGTATCGGCATGTCAAGATCAATAACCTCTCGCGCTTCCGGCCCCGCGGCAATTTTTTCCATATAGCCGTCAAACGCTTTATAAATAGAACCCCGCGGCCCGGCAGCAATAACCGCAAGCGCGTTCGGACGTCCATACGCCACGCTGTCCGTGCACTCCAATGGATCCACTGCGATATCAACCGACGCGCCGCGACCTGTTCCCAATTTTTCTCCCACAAACAATTCCGGCGCCTCATCCTTTGCTCCTTCCCCGATAACAACCTCGCCGGAAAAATCAATCTTGTTAAATGCCTTTCGCATGGCATCCACGGCTGCCTTGTCGGCCGCCTTGCCGTTTCCTTTGCCAATCCAGCGGGAAGCCGCGATAGCCGCTTGTTCCGTCGCAGAAAGAAAATCAAGCGCAAGGTTTGTGTGAGGAACTGTTTTCATGTGATATCGATGTCCAACATCAGATACAACATCGGGTATCAGATCTTTTCGGGCTTATAATCCGCCGGTGCGTTTTTGAGATGTTCTTCCAGTTTTTCACGCGTTAAAAGCCCTTCCCGCGCGCCCACATGTTGTACTACCGACATGGAATTAATAGGAGCCCATCGAAGCGCGTCTTCCATATTCATTCCTAACGCCAGCGCCACCACAAACGTGGAAGAAAACGCATCCCCCGCGCCGGTACGTTCATACGGCGGTTTCGGATCAGGATAGGGAGGCATAAAATATGCGGACATTCCATCCGAAGCATATGCTCCTTTCGGGCCATCGGTAAGCACGGTAATTTTGGGTCCCTGATCTTGCATTAAAGCCATGAGCGCTTTCACATCTTTTTCATCTGGTTTTTTAAGAATACGCTGATATTCTTCTTTGTTGCATATAAATACCTCCGCCCTTTCATATATCTTTTTCAAACCTTCAATACCCATTTTCATCTGAAACGTGCCAGGCTGGAAGGCAAGCTTGATTTCCGGATGGCTTTCTAAATAATTAAGGAGAGTTTCATGAAATTCAGTTGAATTACCGCCCAAAGAAGAAAGATATACCCATTTGGGAGAATCAAAATTCGGCAGAGCATAGGGGTATTCTTCATGTTTAATCAAAATAGTGCGGTCATCTTCATACCACAACACATAATGATAATTTGTTTTCTGTCCGCGGTGAATAGAAATAAACTCGGTACCCACTTTTTCCGCCGCAAGCGCGTCCAGACACTCTTTGCCAAAATAATCACTCCCAACATTTGATACGAGGCCGGCAGCAAGACCAAGGCGCGAGGCCGCCACCGACGCGTTTGCGCTATTGCCCACCGCAGGAACAATAAACACGTCTTCATATGGCACTTTGTCCGCAAAGCGAAAACATATTTCACATTTTTCTTTGTCTATCGAACAATGCACCGACGCGTCTTTGATGTGTATAAAGGCATCGGTAACCGTATCGCCAATGGCAACAAATTGGTATTGTTTCTCAACCATATATTACTCTAGTGTTAGTGAAGAAAGACTCTCTGCGCCAATAGTCAAAAACGCGCTTTTATTTTTTGCGACCACTGTGCCACGAAGTTCAAAATAATACGTTCTTCCTGCTAAAATTTTTACAGCAGGGGGTCCCTGATCAAGCAAAATAGTCATGGTACTGTTATTGGGATCGATAAAACCAATTTGTCTTCCGACGCGATTTTGTTTCGTGGTACTGTTGCGAAGAAATGTTGGCAGAGAAAACGCTTCGTCTGAAAACGCGAACAATTCAACGTTTTTAATTGA
>Ga0209542_10021585_pt1 | contig 10078 bp, 10 predicted proteins | sample RifCSPhighO2_01_FD_184028 | JGI IMG/M metagenome (GOLD analysis project Ga0209542, IMG submission 184028) | Soil microbial communities from Rifle, Colorado - Rifle CSP2_plank highO2_0.1 (SPAdes) (version 2) | ecosystem: Environmental > Terrestrial > Deep subsurface > Rock core/Sediment ...
AATCAAAATCCGTCCTGCCTGGCCTTGGGCCAATAATTCCATAGCCTTGTTAACATCCTTCAGCGCAAACCGATGTGATACTAATTTCTCAATCGGTAACTTCCCAGCTTTCTGTAGCTTTACATAATAGGGAATATCCACTTCTGGCCTCGTTCCGCCTCCCCATGTACCGACCACTCTTTTACCCTTAATTAAATCAAACGGATCAATACGCATTGTATTGCCTGGCTCAGGATGGCCCGCAATAGCGAGCACGCCTGTATTCCTAAGGCTGGCAAATGCTTGCTCCATCACAACCGGAAGACCGGAAGCTTCCACCGCATAGTCCACGCCGCCCGGCACAATTTCTGCCATCAAACCAGCAACATCTTGGCTGGCCGGATTGATAGTATGGGTAGCTCCTAACTTCTTTGCCAAAGCCAATTTTTTGGGCTGCACATCAATAGCTATAAGCGGATTACATTTCAAAGCCTTAGCCATTAAGAGCGCCATACCGCCCACCCCGCCGATGCCAAAAATTGCAATAGAACTGCCAGGCTTTACCTGCAACGTATTTTTCACAATCCCGGCTCCCGTGGCCACTGCGCACCCTAAAAGCGACGCCACATCTAAAGGCACTGTCTTTGGAATCTTTGTCACCCGATTTTCAGCCACTACCGCATACTGCGTAAACACGGCCACGCCACCTGCGTTCATTTTTTTTCCTTGGTGATAAAATGTACCACCAGCCACATCCATTCCTTTCCCCTTGATCCAAGACATCACTACCGTGTCTTTGGCCTGTACCGTAGAAACCTTTGGACCCACTTCAACAACCTCCCCCACCGCCTCATGGCCCAATAAATGGGGCAAATATTTGTCTTCCCCTTTAAGCCCTTGGGCTTCACTTAATTGCGTGCGACACAGCCCAGAGAGCTTCACGCGCACCAACACTTGCCCGGGTTGCAAGTCTGGAATGTCAAGTTCCAGCAATTCTAAAGGCGCTTTCAGTTTAGTTAATACGGCTGCCAGCGTTTTGCGCGGAATATTCCCCCTCAACATAGGCTTTAAGGAATAAACCAGAAATAATCACCTGTATACCCAACCTCACGAAAGAGCTTTTCCCACTCCGGCACACTCATATACGTCAAAGCCGTTAAATTCCACTTATCCATACGCTTCTTTTCTTCTTCGTTATGGTATGCATCCATCGTCACAAACGCATCCTTCTTCGTCACCCGCATAATCTCACGCAGAGCCTGCTTACAATCCTCTAGAGCCAAGTTATGAACCGTGTTAATAGAAATAACCAAATCAAATGAATGATCCTCGTATGGCAACTCTTTCGCATTCCCCACTTTCAAAAAGGGCTTCACATCTTCCATAGCATTGGCAATGGCATACGGCGAAATATCAATACCAGCCACCGTAATGCCAGGAATAAGTTCCCGAAAATCATGAAGCATAAACCCCTTGCCACAACCCACATCCAATACCTTGCTTCCAGAAGTTAATCCGTAGTGTTTTTGAAAATCAGGAATAACGGGCTGCCACCACCGCGGTTGGTAGTTAAACCCGCCATATCCGTACTTGCGGTCACCATCAAAGTATTCTTGTCCAAAATTCCGGCCAATAGCCCTGTCTTCTTCAGTCTTGCCTGCCGCCCGCTCATCCAAGTTACGTTTTGTTTTAGGATAATTAGCTAACAAATCAATTTCTGCCATATATGTATCGTTAAAAGTTATTACTTGTAAGCCTAGCGCAACACCAACGAAATACCAACCACTGTAATAACCCCACCAATCATTTGGGGGAGTGACAAGCGCTCACCCAAAAAGAAATGGTTTACCAACACTACCACCAACAAACTACCTGTCGTAGCCAAAGTACTCACCGTTAAATGAGAAGCGGCCAGAGAAGGTATCTTAGCTGCTACGTTATTAATCACCACAAACATAAAGCGAGCCCCAAGTGCCAAAAAGCCACCCAGTAAAAAACGCCAATCAATCAATAAAAATAAAAAAGTTTTCCACGATAAATCACCCAAAATAAGTGACGGCTTGCCTAAAAAATAGATTGAGGCTGCCACTACCACTGAGTACAGTGCCAGTAAAGCAACGAGTTGTTGCATCATACTGGTTTATTCTCACGATTAATATCAAGCATTAGGGCAGTCAGCACCAATTGGAATCCTGTCAGAAATGGTAGGACCGATAGCATCACCGTCCCAGTTGAGGGCGTGATACCCCACCCAAAACGCATAACCACAATCCAAACTCCAATTAACATTCCAAGGAGGAGCAACGCCAAGCCCGCGAAAAGAAACAAGGCAATTGGATGAAAATTATAAATAACGTATGAATAGTACATCCGTTTCCAAAAACCTGCGCTCACCACTCGCAGGGCCCGCATGGCCACCGGCCAAAATTTAATGCTCGATGTCTCATCACCGTAAATAGCCGGCACAGCTACATCCTTTACCTTGGCGCCTAAAATAGACAGCGCAATTAGGAGCGTATTTTCATAATCATAGCGCTCACCAATCAGCTCCCACGGCATCCGCACAAGCAACGATCGCCGAAACATCCCATAGCCATTTTGTGTATCAAAAATCGAGTAATAACCCGTGGCAAATTTTGTCAGCAGCGTAATAACAATATTCCCAATCCGCCGATAGGCAGGCATCTTCTGCAATGCTTTCGCATGCAAAAAGCGGTTTGCCTTCACATAATCAAAGTTCTCATCTAGTAAGCAATCAATCATGCCCTGCATATAGGCCGGATCACATTGGGCATCACCAGCAATCACGCCAGCAATATCCGCCCCTTCCTGCGTAGCCCTCTTAAGTCCGGCCGTTACGCTGTATCCAATGCCGCGGTTCTTAGGATTCGTAATAATGGTTAATCGCTTATGCTTTGCCGCCAGACCCTCAAGTCGTTTGCCCGTCCCGTCCCGGCTGGCATCATTCACTACATAAATCCGGTCAACAAATGCCGGCACCGTGGCTACCGTTTTTGAAATCAGCTTCTCTTCGTTATAAGCCGGAATAGCTAAAGCAATGATGTTATCGCGATACATGCTTTTAAAATAGCTTAATCAGCGACCTTTCTACAACTTTCTTAAAAAAAACCGGATCAACAATGAATCCGGTCACAGCCAACCATCTTACTTAGCCACAGCCAATAGTATTTCATCACCCTCCTGAATTAAAGCCCCATACTGGTGTCTCGACCATTGTACATCTGAATCACTCATACGATAGATAAATTCCTTACCGTTTAGAAAAAGATCAGCCCCACGTTGAATGATGACCCCCTTTTCATGTCCTTCCCAACTGGTATATTCACCATCGTACAGTAGCGTCTTGCCATTAAGAAGAAAACGGTTGTGATCAGACAAATGAACAACAAACCCTTTAGGATGCCATTGCCACGCAAATCCCTCTTGTTCACCTTCGTAAATTCTCCTCTTGTTGTTGAGAAAAAGCTGAAACGTATGTGACCTCTCAACAATCACACCATTCTCACAAGGCTCCCAACGACAACAAAATTGATCTCTTTCATCTAAAAGACAAATCCGTGATTTATTCCCAAGCCATATCTCGCGTCCATATTGGAGAATAACTTCTCCTTGCGGAGAGATTTCCCAGTGATTAGGCTTCCTTTCAAGCACGAGCAATGTAACTCGCCCATTCAAAACCAGCTTATTACCATTCCTCACAACCACACCATCAGGGTGTGGACGCCACCAACCACTATCATCTCTTTGCTTCAATTTCAGCAGACTAATGAAATCACCAGTCTGAGCTTGCTGAAGAAGCTGGGTCAAAGTTTTAGAAGTAATTTCAGTCCGAGAAATATGTGTCAACTTCATAGGAAGGCTCCTATCAAAAAAACATGATCAATTTTCGGATTTCGAAGAACAAACGAACTCGTCCTTTATACGCTATCTTCTTATAGATGTCAATGCTTGTTTAGCAATTTTCAGGGCAGCTGTTGCTTGGTCTGGCGTCACAACCAGTTTCTTTTTTCCTTGAATTGCTCTTAAGAAATTTTCGAGTTCCGTTTTAAGTGGTTCAGCTGCAGGCACATGAACTTCAGTTTTTTCTGGTTCGCCAAACGTTAACATAAAATCAGCAAAGTTTCCCGTCTCCTGGCCAGCTTTCCGCTGAAAACGTGTTTTAAACAACGCCAGTTTTTGGGTGATGTAGTTAAGCTCGGCATACCCTTTTGTACCAGTGACGGCCAATGTCCGAATTTTCACCGGTGTTATCCAATTAACCTGAATATATGCTGAAACCCCCGTCGGGTACTGAAGCAGGAGCTCTGCGCTATCAATGTACTTCTGCTGCAAAGCCCGTCTGCCCACAGCTGCCACACCCTTCGGGACATCTCGCAGCAGCGCATTACAAATATCAATATCATGTACAGCCAAATCCGTTATCACATCAGAATGCAGGTTATGGGGTGGAAAGCCACCCACACGACGGATAACAATCGAGGTAATAGTGCCGAGCTTACCTTGCTGGATAATAGAGTGAAGCTTCTGCACAGCTGGGTTAAAACGCTCCACATGGCCCACTGTCAAAATACGTTTCTTTTGAGCAGCCAGCAACTGTAATGACCGGGCCTGGGATAACGAGTCCGTGATCGGTTTCTCCACCAACACATGCAAGCCAGCCTTAAGGCACATCGAAGCCACCCTAAAATGGAGCTGGGTAGGCACAGCCACAATTGCTGCCTCACAAGCAGTTTCTTTCAGCAGCGACTCAATCTTTGTATAAGCCCTGCAGCCATACTCCTGCGCTACGGCAGTGGCAGCTTTACCATCCACGTCACACACAGCCGCTAAGGCAGCCGACGGTATCCGCGTGAGCACCCGGGCATGATTCTTGCCCATGGCCCCAAGCCCAATAATAGCCACTTTGATTTTCATGAAGATATTTTTTTAATGGCAGCCATAATAGTTTTCAGCTGCCTAAGACTCAAGGCAGGATGTACAGGCAATGATAAAACCTCCTGGCTTACCCTCTCCGCCACCGGAAAATCCCCTCTCTTATACCCCAGCGCCAAGAAATGAGGATGCAAATGAAGCGGCTTTGGATAAAAAATACTACTGGCCACACCAGCTTTCCCTAAAAGTGTCATCAATTCATCACGGGTTTTAGAAAATTGTGGAGTCACCCGGATTGTAAACTGGTGCCACGCATGAATTCGGTGTGGCAAGCTGCTTGGCAATACCAGCCCCGGAATGCCTGCCAATCCCTTTTGTAGTATCTGTGCGTTTCTTAGCCTCCGCTTATTCCACCTATCAAGCTGGCGCAACTGCACTCGTGCTATGGCCGCCGTCAAGTCAAGCATGCGCAAGTTGAGCCCTACATCGCGATAAATATATCGATGCTGCTGGTCTTGGCCATGGTGGCGGAACTGGCGCATCCTCTCTGCCAGGGCGCGGCTATTGGTAATAGCCATGCCGCCCTCGCCACACATCATATTTTTCGTCGCGTAGAAAGAAAACACGCCGATCTGCCCAAGCATGCCCGCTTTTTTCTGGCCATATGTAGCCCCGACAGCCTGGCAGGCATCCTCTAAAATATGTATTTTTTGTTTTCCACTTCTCTTTGGCAACGTATGCCATCCCCCCATTTGCCCAAACAAATCAACCGGAATAATAGCTTTTGTGTTGCCTGATATCTTTTTGGCCACATCATGCGAATCAATTAAAAAACTGTCTTCTTCGATATCGGCAAATACTACCTTCGCACCCATAAGCAGCACGGGGTTGGCCGTGGCCACAAACGTAAATGGGGAAGTGATAACTTCATCGCCTGGTCCGACTCCTAAGGCATAAAGGCCAGCATGGATAGCAGCCGTGCCGCTACTTACTGCCACGGCGCAGCGCGCGCCACAATATCGGGCAAATTCCTCCTCGAGCGCAGCCACTTCCCCTCCCTGCGTAATCTGTCCGCTTTTCAAAACCTTCATCACCGCCCCAATTTCTTTAGAGCCAATAGTTGGCTGAGCCATCGAAATATTCATAGCGCTAATTTACCATTATGCTTGATGCGTTCAAATACAACCACTGCCCCTGCAGCGGCAAACAAAAGCACCCATGGAAGGATCGGGATACGGTACCGCCAATCATAATCAACTTCAGTCAGGGTCTGAAAAACCCAGTAAGCTAAAATAATGATACCTAAAAAAGCTTTCCTTTGGTCAAACTGTTTTCCCAAAAAACTGCGCATGCCGCCTACCAACGCCAAGCCATAAAGAGGTACAAAAGTAAACAGGTTTACTATTCGGTGGTTAAACGAGTGCGCCGGGATGTAAAACCGCCAAAAGGCAACCGCCCGGTGTTCTAAAAGGGATGCTGTCAAAAGAAAGTTTTTTACACTAACATGGCTGTCCCAGCCCAGGGCAAGTGTATACTCTGGCCTATCCCGCACAACTACGCCTTGCCTGAGTAAGTCTTTATAGTAATAAACAGAATACGCTACCCCAAAAGCCTTTTGCGAACCAAAGGCAGTTAAATACCACCCACTCAATATGGCGGCTACCAATGCCAACGCAGCCACGTAGAGGCGAAAACGGGCTGGCATGGGCATCGCCCCCAAAAAACCAACACTGGCTAAGTACACAACAGATGTAGGACGAAGCAAAAATAACCCCAACATAGAAATAGTGGGTAACAGCCAAGCAACTAGTGTCTTTTTTTCTATAGCAACCATTACTGCATACACACTGGCAATCATCATCGCCAGATAAAAGGAATCAGTTAAAATATACAAGTCCCATTGGAAAACCTCAAACAAAAATGCGTAGGCAACGCCAGCTATGAAACCGACTGGCCCACTCCAAAGTTTTTTGCCTATCTTATAAAGCAAAACGGCCGCCAATGATTGGAGGATAACTTGCGTCAAAATGACGGTTGGGGTATGCAGTTGAAAGACGATCAAAAAGAATGGGTACAGCCAGTAGTAGGGGTATATACCCTGTTCCAGCAGCGGTAAAGGGTTGCCAACATGGTCCAAAATAGTCTGGGCATTGTGCAGATAAAACCAGCTATCACCGCCATCCCGAACTCCAAACCTAAAAAAATAAACCAGCCTCGTAGCCAAATTCAACAAGAAAATACTAATCGGCGCAAAAAAAGGTTTAACTTGGGCGACATGAGGCATCATTTGATAGTGATGGCATTCTAAGCCTCTGGCAACCGAACTTCTTCTGCCTTCCCCCTGAAAAGGGGGATAGAGGGGGTTAAATTTCAGGACTGGGGGTTAAATTTCCATAAACTAAAAACCCCTCCTTTCCTCCCCTTGTCAGGGGAGGTAGCACACCCAAGCTTGCTCTGGCGTAAGAAAAGATTTTTGTAATGTAGCTATCTTTCCAGTCACAGCCAATGTGTGCCAATACGGACGCTTTTCCTGCCACACAAAATCTGCTCTTTGCACTTTTTCAACTAGGCCAGATGGCAATTTCCAGGCCCTTGTCGCACCAACAGCCAGTTCAAAAAAAGACGCAGATACTGGACCAGCCATATGGAAAATGCCCACCTCGTCTTGTTGCACAAGGGATAGTATCGCTTGGGCCACATCACCCACAAAAACAGGCGCCACAACCATATCTTCAATAGCTTTAATAGGCTCTCCAGCCATAAGCGCTTTATGCCAACCCGAAAAAAGCGTGGCATCATCCAGCCCTAGCCCATATACTTTCGTCAATCGGACAATCACATGACGAGGGAATTTTTTTTGGATCCAAGTTTCCACCTCCAGCTTCTGTCGTCCATATTCCGTACTGGGATGCGGCACCTCATCTTCCGTATACCCATCCTTCTCACCAGAAAATATCATATTGCTCGAAAGGTAGACCGGCACTGTCTGGGAATTTGCTTTGCGAAGAATATTTTTTATTGCCTCAACATTCACGCACCTGGTAGCAATAGAATCGGCTGCACAATCATCAATTCCACCTCCGCTAATGGCACATATGACATGCGAGGCTTCACTCACAGCCATCAACAATTTCTTGTTCGGTTGCCGAATATCAACATGCAGCAACGTGCCTGTTGCATCTGGCAAAAAACTGGTTCCAATTACTTCGCGACCCTCGGATTTAAACAGCATATACAAACGGCTGCCAATAAACCCATCGGCTCCTAAAATCACAATCATGTCCCCATGTTATCGCTTTTTTGGATCAACACCAATCACAAAGAGGTAATGGGCCATTGATCCAAAACCGGTATGCACCACCTCATCATTCATAGAAAAAAGAAGCACCGTTGAAAAATAGGTAGCCACAAACGCCCTCAGCTCGTCATGGGTTTTGCAATTTACATGGCCCTCGCGACTGGGCGCACTGGCATATTTCTGCGAAGTTACGTTCGGAGATCCTAAGATGAGCATGCCTTTAGGCAGGATGCTTTTAAGTACCTGCTTCATAAAAAGCTTCTCCTGTTTTGGCACAATATGCTCAATCACATCCAAGGCATAGACTGCCTCATATTTTTTTGGCAGCGGCTTTTTTAAAATGTCGTGGACAGCAAATGTCATTCCTGGCACATCAGCGTTTACGCGCCTGGCGTCATCAATAAACACCGGGTCAAAATCATAGCCGTCTACCCTCGTACCTTGGCTGGCCAAAAGGCGCGCCCCAAACGCATCACCGCATCCCACTTCCGCTACCCGTTTTTTACCTATCACCATCTTGGCCACAAATTTATAACGGCCAAGCGTAAATAAAAGATGTTTTGGATCATGGCGCCAAAAATACGATGTAGTCAGCCCCATAGTGGCTGGCCCATACTTGTCCATATCATGCACTTGCCGGTTATATTGCGGCTCTTTTGTACCCTGCGGCCGTTTCTTTATCTTTTTCATAAAATATTACGCTTGGTGGATGTAGTCTAAAGGCTGTATCTGTATTTCACTCCAATACTTCTCTACCCAATCCACAACTTCCTTCATCCCTTGTGCCAGGCTAATAACGGGATACCATCCAAACTCAGCACGTGCCTTGGTTGAGTCAATCACATATGCCTTATCCTGTCCCAACCGCTCCTCCACCACTTCCACCACATCAGAAAACTGTTGCCCCAACTCATTGCATATCATTTGCACGGCATCCTTAACGGCCACGCCGCCGTCAGGTGACAAATGGTAAATCTCACCTGGCCGCCCTAGTAACATGCCAGCTAAGTAGCCACGACTTACGTCCTTAATATGGATATATGATTTTACAGCCACGCCACCGCCATGGAGCGGGATACGCTTGCCCAATTTAGCAAAAATAACAGTCCGCGGAATAATTTTAAACAGTTGTTGGTGGGGCCCATATACGTTCGTGGCCCGCATAAACACCACCGGAAACGCAAAATTCTTGAAGAATGTTTTGAGTGACATATCGGCCGCCGCTTTGGAAGCAGCGTAGGGTGTTGAAGGATTAAACGGCGCATCCTCGCCTACCACGCCCTCACATGTGCCGTACACTTCTGGCGAAGAAATATGCACATACCGCTTCAATCCCGAGAGCGCCTTAATCCCATTAATCATTTTTGTGAGAGCCACCACGTTTGTCCGATACCACTGCTCCGGATGTTGCCAGGAAGGCGCCACTTCCGATAGGGCCGCAAAGTTCACAATATAGTCTGGCTTTGTGGCTACCAGCAATTCCACAATTGCATCGTTATTAGTATTCAAGTCCAGATCGTGATACGTAAAGCGCTCCTGAGAGTGGCGTAGATACGGCAAAAATAATGGGCATTTAGGCGTGCGGTCAATCCCCACCACATCGTTATGCTTATTTTCCAGCAGCAAATCAACAAAGTGCGCTCCTGAAAAGGAATTGGCTCCAATAACAACAATCTTAGGCATCATTTGAATCTAGCATGCCCATATTTTAATCTGCAACAGCTTTGCGCTTTTCGCTTGAAGCTTTACGCTTGAAACATGGGATTTTCACTGCCAACGCTACGATATATTACGCGGGAACATAAGCATCATCCACTGCGAGGGCCAGTCTTGACTCTGGGTCGGCAATGCGTCTATGCCACCTTTGATGAAGTACTAAACATGTTTGAGGAGGAGGGTATAACTACC
>Ga0209542_10021590_pt1 | contig 10075 bp, 16 predicted proteins | sample RifCSPhighO2_01_FD_184028 | JGI IMG/M metagenome (GOLD analysis project Ga0209542, IMG submission 184028) | Soil microbial communities from Rifle, Colorado - Rifle CSP2_plank highO2_0.1 (SPAdes) (version 2) | ecosystem: Environmental > Terrestrial > Deep subsurface > Rock core/Sediment ...
TAGCTCGGCTTATTCAATTCAATCAAAATTTGGTATTTAGGAAAGTTTTTGGTTTGAAATCTCGCGAGTTAGAGGATTATCTTTAAGAAATTTCACCTCGTTAAATTTCTTAACTTAATGGAATTGGTTCAACGCCCCCACGAGATGATAAACCTTAGGTTAAGGTTCTCCCGCTAAAATTAGAATTTTTATCGACGCTGACTAAAAAGCACTAAAAAAGTTGAGGGTTAAATTGAAATGAGGTTAAACTCTGCAAAAATGAGTGGTTAAGTGCTCCCCAGAGCTGAATTTTTATTTTTTTACTATTTTTTATAATTCCATAACTTTCTCCAAGGCATCAAAGCATACTTTCTAAATGGGCGAGAAGTTACTGCTGCTATTCCAGCACCCATTAAAAGTGCGGAGGCTGTTTGTTGATTGTCTGCTCCACTAGCCTTAAGAATTGCTGCATAAACTGGTGTGTAAACTCCAACCATTGCAGCTGTATCAATAAGCCAACCTTTGAAACCTCCTTGTTTTATGTCTACATCAAATTTTTTTGATAAATAATCTGCAGTTTTTGTATAAACTCTAGCTACTCCTGTGTCTATTAGTGCTGCCGCAGTTCTTGATTTTAATATCTGTTCTCCATCTAATCCATTATAGGCTTCCATTGCACCCATTAAAGGAGCATAAGCTAAGACTTTCGCTGATGTATCTATTGCCCAATTCTGAGCTCCCTCCTTCACATTTTGAATAATATTTTCTAAGTTTTTCATAAATGATATAAGAAAAATCCATATTTATTAAGTAGTCCACCAAAATGGATGACAAAACAAAGGTTTATAAAAAGAGAAAATGTTTATTTATTATGGATATAAATCTAGCTCTAAAAGAATATGGATTGACAGACAAGGAAATTGATGTATATCTTGCTCTTCTACCTTTGGGAAGTATAAATCTTCAAGAGATAGCTAAAAGGGTAGATTTTCCTAGAACTACCGTTTACAATACCCTAAATTATCTTTTGCAAAAAGGCCTAGTATCAAAGATAATCAAGAAAGGTGTTACCTATTTTGAAGCGTCCGACCCCGATAAACTAATTGATAAATTAAAACAGAAAAAGGAATTGCTAGAGAGGGTTTTGCCTAATTTACAAGGCTTAAAGAAATCCAAAATAGAATCATCTAGTGTAGAAATTTATGAAGGGAATAAAGGATTAAGCACAATTTTATCAGATGTCTTCAAAGTCAGGCAGCAAACTTATTATTTTGGTTCCTACTCGCTTTCTGTTGAGAGACTAAAACATCTTCCAGAACACGTTAGAACAATAAGGCTAGAAAAAAAGATTCCTGCTAAAATAGTTATTGATAGATATGACGAAGAAACTTTTCATAAACCTACTTACAAAAAGATTACTGAGATGAGGTTTTTGGATAGTTTGAAAGATTTTCCCTGCATGGTTTTTATTTATGGAAATAATGTTGCAATTTATACCTTAAAGGATGAATTAGTAGGTATTATAATTAAAAATAAGCAAGTAGCAGAAGCTATGAAGTTAATATTTAATATTTATTGGAGCCAAGGAAAACCAGCAAAGATTTAGAAATTTGTCAGTTACACGCTCCCCACAAATCTTCAAAATTTTCATAAAATTAAGGTGTTAACGCTCCCCGAAACAGATAGTTAAGTGCTCCCCAGACATCAGCCTCGATAAGAATGTGGGATTATGAACCTAAGGTTCGATTACCCCACGAGATAATTAACTCTTCACATACTTATTTAACATCTCAATAACTTCCTTCCCGCTAACCTTCCCCTTAAACCTGGCCATTATCAAACCCATATAAGCATTAATGTTTAATCCCGGCTTTTCCTTAATTATTTTAATTATCTCTTTTTCAAGATCCTCATTGCTCTGTTTTTCTAATTTTATAGCTTCATTGACTGACTTGCCTTTAACAATATCCAACAAAACAGCCTGAACATCATACTTCTGAATCTTCTTATTATTTATTGCCTGCAATATTATTTCTAAAACATCAAGAGTTAATTTCTTGTTTATTTCATCTAAAGAAATTTTCTCTTTAATTGAAATTTCCTTTGGCCATAAAACAAGCATTTTTGCAATTAAACTTGAATCAGAATTAATCTGAATTAGCTCTTTTAATTCATCTAGCTTATTTTCACTTACAATTAAATTAATCATCTCATCATTCAATCCGTGTCCTTTCAACTCTTCTTTAATATCTGACCTTAATTTTGGCAGATTTGCTTTTATTCCATTTATTAAATCTCTTGAAATATTTAAAAGTGGAAGGTCTGTCTCAGGATACATTCTTGCAGCTCCTGGCATTGGCCTTAAAAAACTAGTTGTGCCGTCTGGATTTGCTTTTCTTACTTCCTTAATAAGATTTTTTTCTTTAATATTTTTTATCTGTCTTTCTATTTCTTTTTCAGCAATCACAACCATCATTTTCGGCTCTTGAAAACCTTTTATCTCAATTCTCGGATGTCCTTTAATACTTATATTAATATCCTGTCTTATTGTTCCAATTCCTCTTTTAACTTTGCAAGCCCTCAAAATATCTCCAATATGCAAAGCAACTTCTTTAACCTGCTCCGGATTTTTAATATCAGGAGCTGTTGCAATTTCAATTAAAGGAATTCCCAATCTATCTAATCTATAAGTTATCTTATCATCTCCTTGCTTAATAATTCTCGCAGCATCTTCTTCCAAGGCAACTGTATCAATTCCAACCCTGCCATAAGCTGTCTCAACAAACCCGTTTCTTGCAATCAATACTGTTCTTTGAAAACCAGAAGTATTGCTTCCATCAATAACTGTTTTTCTCATAATTTGTGTTGCAGGAAAAACCTCGCAATTCAATAATAAAGCAACTTGCAATGTTATTTTCAAAGATTCAAGATTAATCATTTCAGGAGGTGATTCATCCAATTCAACCAAGCAAGTATTCTGTGAATAACCTTGATAAGTAAACTCTCTATCTTTTCCAGCTTCAAACTTAACAGCCACATCAACATCTCCAGTCTCGCCAGCAATTGCATGCAATTTCCTTTTTATTTCAAATTCAGGCTCTTCATTTCTCAATTCACTCTGACAATTGCAAAATAGTTTATGAGTATCAAGTTGCTGATGAATTTCCAAGCCGCATTTCATGCCAAGCTTTTCATAATCTTCCATGAAGAAAATAAATATTAAGAATATATAAAACTAACCAAAACGCCTATTTTCTCTTACTCTATTTTCAATTCTATTCCAATCAACTAAAGGAACAAGATCATAAGGAGATTTAACTCCCAATAATTTTAAAATTTTTGCATCTGCTTTTGTTTCTTCTAACCAAGAACTAAAAACCGGCTCTTCAATCTCCCTTCTTAATTCAGCTTTTATTTCCTTCTTTCCCTTATAAGCTGAAAAAACAACATAATTATTTCCATCAGAAATAAATAATTCCTTCCTAGATAACCAAACTTGAGGCATTGGTAAAATGCTAAAAGTATAAGAATCCAATATAGAATAAAACTTCATTACCTCGTCTCTTGGAATATCAGTAGGTGTTAAATATTTAATAGGAATTGTTCTTATTTGCATTTTTAATAAAAGAATTACTTAAATAAAATTTTAAATAACATGAAATAAAGAAATAAGCAGGATATATAAAATTAGTGATGAATAGACTAGTCTAAATAGAAACTATGGAATCCTCAAGATAAACTTTTTTAAAATGATTACTTAATCTAGGAAGAATCTCTGCCTTTTCTTCAGTACTATAGCCTTCAAAATAAATTCTGGCTTTTTGATTAGGATTATAACCTCTTAAATCTCTAGGAAGACGATTTACCATAACATCCCAGCTATTATATTCATGCCTATTCCTCTCCTGCAATTTTCCATCATACATTACATGTGAAGAACTTATTGCAGGCTTGATTAAATGTATTTTTCTTGTCATTTTTGTCTCCAATATAAATCTTAGTATCCTCAAATAAATAAATTTTCTGATACTATTCTTTTGAAAGATCTCTCATAAGTTTCTCTAAATTAAGTATTAAAAGGCTGTTATCCTGAGTAAAATCAAATTTTTCTGAATAAATTTAAGCAAAAATATCAGGAGAATCAACATCTAAATCCCCAATTATTTCATCTAAAGCTTCATTAACTTTAGATGCAACAAAATCATAAAACCCTCTCTGTCCAACTACTTTATCTTTAGATTTTGCGACAAGAGCTTCATGAAGCAAATTAAAATAAAAAGTTCCCTCTCCAGAATAAATAATTGCTGGAGGATAGCCTGATTCAACAAGAATTGCGTCCTGAATTAATCTTGAAGTTCTTTTATTTCCATCATCAAATGGCTGGATTCCCGCAATAGCTAAATGAGTATAAATAGCAGATTCTAAATTATCTCTTTCTTCATTATGCAAATCATCAAATACTTCCTGCATAAGAGATTGTACATTTTCATGTTTTGGAGGAAAATAATCTGGAAATCCTAAAGTAACACTCCTAATTCGATAATCCTCGCTCCTATTTCCTTGAACTCTTGATGGAGCTGTAATAAGCCTATTAAGTCTCTTGACTTTATCATGCTCAAGCCCTAAACGAACATTTGGGTGAAAAGCAGTAGTTAAATAATGCCACCCATTTTTAACAGCTTCAATTCCTTTACGAGCTTCTTTTACAGTTTTTTGGCTTTTTGTCTTTAGTAAAGCACTCCTTAACTCAGGATTTTCTATCCAAAAAGAATGAACATCTCCAATAGAACGAAGTCCCTCTTCAATAAGCCTTTTCCTTTCAGTATAATAATCTATATGCTCCTTAAATTCATCTACTTTAGTAGAAATTTGTTCTCTTATTTGTGGATCAATAAATTCATCTTGTTTCATAAAAATAAGACTTGCTATCTATTTTTAAACCTTTCTATTATGTAACTCCTCTTTAGTTATTACATTAATCATTTTTAATTCAAAAATTCCTCTTCTGTTAATCTTGAATTAAACTCTCCGGCCATGTTTGTTAACATTGCTTCTTTAACTTTATCTTGATTAATCGGCTTAATATTTGCCAAAACCCAGCTTAGTTTAACTAAAGCTGTTTCAGGTAAAATATCTTCTAAATAAATTATTCCAGTGCTTTGAAGCTCTCTTCCAACACTATAAACCCAAGGATCTAATCTTCCGTAAAGTGTTTGCGGAGCAGCGCATACTATCATGCCTTCTCTAATTACTTTTCTTAACTTAGGCAGCCAGTTATTCTTAGATTCTCCAGTTAACACATGTCCTAACCCGGACATTTCAATTACAACTCCCCTATATCCTTTAGCCTGATAATGTTCTAGAATTTCAGGATCCTGTCCAGGATAAAACTTAACTAAAGCAACTTTGTCTGAAAATTTGTTTTTCAATTCAACTTTATTATTATTTCTTTTTTTGTATTCTGAAATAATTTCAATCCTCTCAGGATAAACTTTTGCAATTGGCTTTGAGTTTATCGGCCTGAATGTATCTCTTCTAGAAGTGTGCATTTTCCTGACTTTACTTCCCCTCAATGCATAGCAAAATTCATCATTTGAATTTCCATGCCCGACTAACATAACTTCAGCAATATCACTTACAGCAGCTCTAGCAGCGCAAACTAAATTTAACCTCGCATCACTGCTTGCTCTATCAGAGCTTCTTTGCGAATAAGTTAATACAACAGGCTTGTTTAAATTTCTCAAAGAAAATCCTAAAGCAGCAGCTGAATATGCTAAAAAATCAGTTCCATGAGTTATAATTATCCCATCAACTTTATTATCATTTAAATGTTTAACAGCAACTTCAGAAATCTTACTCCAATCACTGGAATCCATATTCTCACTAGCTTTCATAAACGGCACTTCTATTTTAGAAATATTGCAAATTTTCAATAACTCTGGATAAACTTTTAGCAATTCTTGTGGATTGCTTAACCACTTAACCCCTCCTGTTTTATAATCTAATCTAGAACTTATTGTTCCTCCTGTTGCAATTAAAACAACATTTGGCAAATCATTATTAATCTTTTTCTTATCTTCTTTCCCCTTACTTTTTTTACTAGTTTCTTTCTCTTCTTTCTTTCTTATAACTTTCAAATCAAGAATATCTTCTTCTTTTACTCCAATATTATACCCCGACTTCAGCTTTACAAGTATTATTTCAGGACTTGGAGATTCTAAAATCACACAAGAAAAATCTCCTTTCTTAGTATGCAGCATAACTTCTGTTCCAGGAGTTACTTTTTTAACATTAACTACCATAATTAAAAAAACAAGAAGAAGTATAAAAACCTAACTAAACCTCTTGAAACTTCTAACTTTTTTGCGTTGCGCTTCGCGCAACAGGAAATACCCCGAGCGTGGAATTCGAGTACTGAGGATACCTGCCGCAATTCAGGCCAGCCCCATCTGAACCAGCGTTGAACCCCGCCACAAAATTTTCTCTTGGATACAAGAAGTAAATTGATTTTCCAGGCTCGTATATTTTTATTGGAGATTTTTTAGTAGGAAATCCTTGGGAATTTAGTGATTCTAAATCAGCCCAGCAATCTTCTTCTAAACATGTTTCTAAAGGAATTCTTTTAATAACTAGTTTTCCTTCTTTATCTAAGCCAGTTATTGCAACTAAATCCAATCCCAAAAATCCTGCATCTTTCTCCTGTTCTTTTGGAAATTGAGCATTAAGATAAACCCAAGAATCATGGTTTAATTTATCTGCATAACCTTCTAGCTTTCTGCCTGCAACTAAATTTCCAGAAGCATCATATACAACACTTCTTCCTTGCAATGCTTCATTAACATTAATATAATTAGCCATAAATTCTAAAGGAATTGAAACAACTAATCCTTGTTTTAATGCTTTAACATTTGCTTGGTTAAAATCAGAGCGGTTAAAATGCTGTTGCATTGATATTGCTAAATCACATTTAGCGCTAACATGAGAATGACCAAAAGATAAGCCTCCTGAAAAAACAAATGCATATCTAGAAGGATTTATTCTAGTATTAGTTTCAAAATTTAAATCTTTAACATGCCTATCCATAAAATAATCTCTATTCCCAGATTTAATTATTGCATATTCAGATTGTTTAACTCCTCTTCCAACAGTATATACCATTCTTTTCCTAGAAATTCGATATTTTTAAACCTTTCTCTTAATAGAAATTAAAAAGTAGTAACAAGAAATAATTAATAGCTCTTCAAATTTATTTCGCAAACTCAACATTTTTCATGCTCTGAAACTCCTTGTCTCTTATAAGAAAAACCATATTATGTTTCAAGGCATAAACATACCCAATGCAGTCAGTATAAGAAAGATCTTTTTTCTTATTTGCCTTCCTGAATTTAATAGCTTCTTTTAATGTTTCATCAGGTATTTCAACAACACATTGAGAATATTTTTCATAAATTTCTTCAGGATTACCCAAAACTAAATCATTTAAAGCAGACCAATAAATCTCGGCTAAATTAAATATTGTAATAGTCACTTCTTCATTAAAATATTTAGAATAATTAGGGTTTCCTCTAAGCAATTCTATAATTGCATAAGTATCCCAAAAATAAATTTTAATCCCATCCTCTTCTTGCATCATCTTTTATTTCCTGTGTTGATCTCTTCCAATGAGGAAACTTACCAAACATCTCTCCAGCTAAAACTCTTTTCTTCTTAAATTTCTTCTTTATTTTTATCTTTTTCATTCTAAATTAAATCTCCCAACCTTTCTCTTCTTTTTTTAATATTTTCAAAGCCTGTTCAACATCCCATTTTCTAAGTGTTTTCCTCGCATTAGTCTGCATTTCCCATTTCAAGAGCTTAATCAACTTATTAACATATTCTTCAAAGAATCTGTTTAATTCCATAACAGCTTCCTTATCAACTCTTTTTATTCCTTCTTTTTTTATTCTATAAGCTAACTGATTTCGCTTAATTAATACATTATCTTTTTTCTTATTATTTATCATTTTAACCTAATGAATTAGAATATAAAATTTATTAAATTTAACCTTAAAATTAATGAAAAACTTTTCAAAAAATTCATCATACTCTAAAGGAACAGTAAAAACCTGGTTTGCGAGCCATTTCCCGTTATTCTGCTCAACTAATCCCTTTTCTTTATTTTTCCCCCTTAAAGCGTTAACAATTTTAACTTTATTTGAATTGTTTAAGCTTGTCAAATCATAAATAAATAATGTTCTGTTAGAAAATTTATATATTTCAGAAAGAAATTTATTATGTTTTAAGCTATACCCTTCCCTTATTAAAGTATGGACCAAAGAAGGGGGATTAATAAAAAAATCTCTTGATTTTAAAATACTTATATGAAAACTTTCAATCACAATATTTAGTTTTTTGTCAGTTATAATTGCAATATCAAAATCATTTGGCAGGAATTTTCCTTTGATTGCAGAACCAAATAGTATAATGTCCAAAATTTCTTTATCTTTTAATAAATCTTTTAATTTATCCTTTATTAATTGCAATATTTTTAAGTTCATAAGCATAATTCTTTATTATTTCAGCATCTTTCCTGCCTAAAATCAAATTATAGGATTCAGTATATTTTTTAAAAAACTCTGAAACATTATTATAAATATCTTTAAAATAATTAGATAAAAGAGAGAATCTTTCATTATGATTCTTAGGAAGAATCTTTATTTCTTTGTAGATAATATAATCACAGAATATTGCTATTGCTTTAAAAAAATCAGAGACTGCCACGCTAAATCTTTCTTTAACTAAATTATCTTCACCAGCATCTAAAAACTGCTGTGCATTTTTTAATAATCTTTCCATTAATATATTAGTATTAAATGATATTTTTAAGCTTTTTGGTTAATATATTAATTTGTGCTTATTCAGTCAAGCTCAAAATAGCCTCGCTTAAATCCCCTTTGTATTTCTCAAGAGCTTTTCTTGCATCATGTTCATTCACTCCAGTTTTGTCCATAACAATCTTAATATCTGCTTCTGAAAACCCCGCTTTTTCCTCTGTTCTTGCATCTCCGGTTATCTGCCAGCTTTCCTGCCTCTGCATATTAATTTTCATAACATTTGGATTTTCAATAATAATATTTTCATCTTCTTTCTCAATTATAACTCTTAAAGCCTCAATCTCTTCCTGTTTCATGCCAAGCTGCTTCATCATTGCTTTCATCTGATTAGGATTAATTCCAGGTAACATAAATTAAAATAAAGAAAAGAGTATATAAAAGTTACCTTAATGTTAAGTAAAATATCAAACTTAACATTTGCTCTTCATCTCTTGGTATCGAGCTAATACCTATTATTAGTAAAAAAATTAGCGAAATCTCCGAGCAGGAGGAGAAGATTGAGCAAGAATAAGTTGAGCCTAGGGCAATTGAGGCGAAAGTAATGTTAAGAAACAAGGTTTACTTAACACTTAAAAGACTAAAATAAGAAACATTTAAATGGATATTAATATAAATATAAAAATGACAAAGGGAAAAAATCCTATTAAAGAAACTTTTGGGGCATTAAAATTTAAAAGGCGTACAGAAGAAATTCTAGATGAATCTGATAAAGAAGATTGGAATGAATAATATTAAATCATGCAAAATTTCTCTTAAACGAGAAATTTTATATTATGTATTTAAAGAAATGTTCTTGAATTATTATAATATCTCCGCATAATTTATTCGCTAGAACTAGTTAGTTTTATCTAATAAAATATTCTAATCTAGATATTTTTAAGATTAAATCCCAGCAATAGGCGCAAAAAACTTAAAGCCAAGAACAACCAAAGCAAGAACTATTACAAATGCAATTACATGTTCAGGTTTTAGCTTAAACCTGCTGTCATACTCTTCATTATACCTCATCAGCCCGCCAAACACTCCAGGCATACTTATTGAATTGTCTTTTGCCATATAAAAACAATAAAATCCTTATATAAAAAGTTATCTGTTGTGTTAAGTCCAATATCAAACTTAACATTATCTAATTCTGATGCAAAATTTAATCGGCAGGTTTAAATATACTTTTTATTTTATTTTTATGTCTCTCTCTTTTCTCTCTCTTAAGAATGAGAAAATCA
>Ga0209542_10021591_pt1 | contig 10075 bp, 15 predicted proteins | sample RifCSPhighO2_01_FD_184028 | JGI IMG/M metagenome (GOLD analysis project Ga0209542, IMG submission 184028) | Soil microbial communities from Rifle, Colorado - Rifle CSP2_plank highO2_0.1 (SPAdes) (version 2) | ecosystem: Environmental > Terrestrial > Deep subsurface > Rock core/Sediment ...
GCTCGAGGCGTGGATAGCACGGCAAAGGGGAGATTTTTCAGAAGGTTTTTTGTACGCCTACGAAAAGTTTAAAGAAGCAAAATTGCACTAATGTCATTCTAACATTTTGCAAAATGACGGAATGAAATAGGATACTATATAATTATGGTAATGAAGTCTCGACAGCTTGAGCGGATTGTAAAAGGGTTTGCTAATCACCGGCGGCTCGATATTTTAGAATTACTGCAACGGACGCCCGAGTTGTCGGTGGAGGAGATCGCGGAAAAGCTTTCCATCGGATACGAAAACGCTTCGGACCATATCCGCAAGCTGGCCATAGCCGGGTTAGTAATGAAGCGCTACGACAACAAATCGGTCAGGCACAAACTCACACCTCGCGCCAAAGTCATTCTAACATTTTGCAAAACACTAGAATGAAGAAACTTACTCCGGTACCCGCAGATGCTCCGCAGGAAGGAGAGGTTTGGCGGCACTACAAGGGAAACAGTTACAAAGTTTTTGAGATCGCGCTCAACTCGGATGATGAATGGGTGGTGGTGTATGAACCTTTATACGAAAATGCGGTTGCAAAACTTTTTACCCGTCCGGTTGCCGAGTGGCGCGAGGTGGTGGAGTGGCAGGGTCAGAAAATTGAGCGATTTGTAAAAATATAAAGGCCGGTTCTTTATAAAAAAGAGCCCCGGGAAGGGCTCAGTAGATTCTCGCGGCTCCGCCCAGTTCGAGGGCGTAAAACCATATTCCGTCCTCCTTGCCCGGCGCATCGTAGGTGAGCGTCCTGTGCATGGGGTATTTTTTGTTTTCTGCCATGACGGGCGGAACACCCGCGGTCTGGTCAAGTACGGAGCGAAAACGCCCGACATCGTCTTTTGCTACCAACACCTCGATAGTCATCGTGTCCTCCGCTAGGCGAGCAACTGTAGCGACTATATATCTTCGTCAATTTGTTGTCTATACTTAGACATATGGACCTAGAACAACGGATACAACACATTGAGGGGCGGAATGCGGAGGTTACCAATGATAAGGCTTGGGAGACAAGCTGGACCAGACGAGCCTTGCTCGCTCTTTTTACCTACCTTGCCGTCAGTGTGTACCTTTGGGCAATCGGGGTGGGGAACCCGTGGCAGAGTGGTATTGTCCCCGCGGCGGCGTTTATGATTTCGACCCTCACGATGCCGTTTTTTAAGCGCCTCTGGCTCAAAAATAGAAAGTAGGATAGGCTCTGGGCAGAAGTCAGCAAGGGAGGAAACGGCATGTCTACAGAGACAATCGGCGGAGGACTCACCGCTGCCCAGGTAAGCGCGCTCCAGGAGCGTAATCGCCAAGAAAAAGAGCTCCAAAAAACCTGCACGCACGAGGGTTGGAACTTCAAGGAGCACGGGCGTTGTTGCTTCAAGTGCGGAACATTTATGGTTGATTGGGGGGATTAGCCATGGAATATCACGGTCCCGGATACGATTATGGCCCTGAGCCGGAGCCAACTTTCGGAGAGAGATTGGATAAAATTCTCTTCCCGAGCTCTCCGGAGCGGCAAGCTATAAACCTTGTCCTCTTCGCGGCGTTTGCCTTTGGCGTCATCGCTTTGGTTTTAGGAGGATGACATGTCTGTATCGGCATACTTTTGGGGCGCGGCGCTCATGGTGCTGTGCTTGATTGCGGTAATTCTGTCCCTCGGGTCGTTTATGCCACGCGAACCCGCGCTGGTCGTTGCCGCACTTGGTGGCATTGTTGGTATCATCGGAGCAGTCGTGTTCTTCAACGAAATATGCTACGCATTCACCGGCCGAAGCTTGTTCGGCTAACCCCGCCCTCCGGCGGGATTTTCTTTTTTCACTTTTTGTTGTACAATACCGGCAGATAGCAAGAGAGAGGAGAGACGAAAGTGCCAAGACCACGCAACGTCAATGACAAGTTCCGTACCCTGGACACCAGGCAAGTGCGCAGTGTAAGGGACCTGGAAGGGCTCCCAAAAGCAGAAGATATGGCGGCAATTGAGGAGGAACGACGTAAGCGCGAGCTTGCCGCGGGAAAGAGGGAACAGCGCAAACGCTTTAGCCGCGGGCACATCCGCAACGTGGTTAAGCATCTGCCCTATATTCGCAAGTGCCGCGAGCAATGCCGGGTGCCGCGCAAGGTCCCAAAAAAGGTGATGGAGACGATGTTCGTACTCGCGCTCCGGTGACCTGATTGCATGCTAGACTAACCGGTAGAGGAAGAAGCAAGGGGAGAGAGCGATGACACACCAGCGTTCTTGGGATATCCCGAATGAGAAGGAGTTGGAGGAGATGAGCCGAGTCATCCGCGTATCGGGTTCCTTGATCAACACTGTGTCGCTCTGGGCGCAGGCAGCCGCGATCCCGTTTCTTACAGCGTTGCTGTTTTTAAGCCGCTAACCCGCCACCCGGCGGGTTTTTCTTTGCCCATTGATTTTTTCTGATTTAGTTATATATTACTGTCCAGAGTTCCTTAAAAAGAAAGGCTTAGACCATGATCTCAGAAATAGAGGCGGTATTCGCTTCTGCGCCTAAACTGTCTCCAGTCGAGCAGCATAAGGGTGAAATACTCCGAGCAATCAAAGATCGTGATGTCGTCATTGTGGTTGCTCCGACCGGAACCGGTAAGAGCACCCAGATACCCGTCATGCTTTTGGAGGTTGCTGAGTTAGTCGTGGTTACGCAGCCGCGACGGATTGCAGCAGAGTCTCTAGCACGACATGTCGCAATGGAACTGAAGACTGATGTCGGCAACATTGTCGGCTTTCAGACGGCATTCTCTGGCGAATTTTCGTCGAGCACCCGTATCCTCTATTGCACCGACGGCATTGAGATGCTGCGGCAGTTGCATGGTGCTCGGAACCCAGGGAGCACCATCTTTGTTATCGACGAAGCTCACGAGTGGAGTCTCAACTTAGAAGTGCTTGTCGCTTGGTTCAAGAAGCAGATTACCGATGGTAATCCAGTGAAACTGATAATATTATCTGCAACCATCGAAGCGGATCTTCTTTCAGCATTCTTCAGCGACGCTGAAGTAATCAACTGCGAAGGGAAATCGTTTCCGGTCCAGGAGATTCCTCATGCTGGAAACGCCATCAGTGCTGCTGTGCGATTGCTTAAGCGCAATCTGAATGTTCTCGTGTTTGTCCCCGGCAAGCAAGAAATCCGGGAGACAATCGCGGGCATTACGAAATCAGGTGTGAAGGCAAAATGCCTTCCGTTCCACGCCGACCTCAATACCGAGGACATACAGTGGGTATTCGAGTCGTTCGATGAACCCAAATGTGTCGTTGCAACTACCATCGCTCAAACCTCCCTCACTATTCCCGACATCGACGCAGTTGTTGATGGCGGACTGGAGAGAGGAAGTGAGTATAAAAATGGAGTCGAGGGACTCTATACTCGGCCGGTATCACTGGCAGAACGTGAACAGCGGCGTGGTCGTGCCGGACGCACAAAACCCGGTTACTACATTGACTGTTCAAAGATTCCGCTCAAAGAAAGGAGTATCTTCTCGATTCCCTCGATTAAGCGGCATGAACTCTCTGGAATGGTTCTGCAGGTATTGGCTGCTGGGTACGAGCCCGAAAAGCTCGCATTCTTCCATCCGCCAAGTCTGCAGCGTATCAACGAAGCTCGCCAGACGCTCATGAATATCGGGTTTCTGGACGCCGAGCAACGTCTAACCAAGATGGGCAGACAAGCGACATCGATACCCGTTCAGCCTCGCGCTGCGAAAATGCTGCTTGAGGCTGTGAACCAGAATGGTGTGGTTGACTATAATGCAATCACGCTTGCAGCCGTCTTCGACAGCAAAAACTTGTGGTTCAGAACGGAAGAGGGCCGTGCGCTCATCGCAGGAAACTACCTCGAGCTCGGAGTTTCTGACGCGTTTGAAAAAATAAAAACGTTCGACGCGGCATCCCTTCTTCCGGTTCATAAGCTCACGGAGTATGGCATCGAGCGTTCTTCATTCGAAAGGTTGAAGGAGCAACGTGTCCTGATCGTCGAGCGACTGAACCGCCTTGGATACAGCGAGGGTAAGCAAAACCGCACGCTGCATGCAAAGTTCATTGTTGCCGGCCTTTCTGACTTGGTCTTCACGCGATCTGCTGTGTCCGGTGACTACACCGGCATTCACGGATCAACGCCGCGTAAACTGTCGCGTGGATCAACCATAACTGCCGAGAAGGTCGTGGGTCTGCCGTGGAATTTCGAAACCCATACAGATTTGGGGCCAGTGGTCAGACGAATGCTGCTTTGGGCGACTGCTATACCTAACTAAACACCCAGAGCAGAGAAAAATAAAGAGGGCCGCCACCATCGCTGGTTGCGGCCCTTATTCTTTTCAATCTGCACTTACGCGTTTGCCAGCGAGCTTTTCAAGCTCTCCGATGCGTGCAAGGTCTGTGAGAACGCTCTCATGGTCCATGTCTAGACCAGCGTGTTGAATTTTAACCCAACAGGCTCCAACCACTTGTCGGACGAGCTCTCGCGTTACGCCATACCCTTCAGCGACGTGCTCCAGAGTCTTTTTGGTAACTGACCCGTCAAGCCCGTAGAACCGGACGAACATTTCTCGATTCCTTTCGGAAATCGACTCATCTTCGTACAGCATTTCAGTGAGACGGTTGAGACGCTCACATGCGCCATCCAATTCTTGTTTAGCTTCCAGCGCTCTGTCGGGGCGAAGGAACGCTTCACAAGCGATGAACTCGTGCCTCTCCGCTTCACTTGAGTCATCGGTAATGATCACATCGTTAAGCGAGACCATCGATGCACTCACTTGAGCAACTTTGAGTGCTTGGCGCACTTTTTTTGGATCTTGCTCAACCGCGATGCCTATCTCCTCTATGGTAGGAGGCCGACCTTCACGGAGAGCAATCTCGTTCATTGCCCGGCGGACCTTTGATATCAGTTCGCCCATATGAACGGGGACGCGGATAAATCCGCTATCCAGGATCGCCCGGCTTATGGTTGACCGGATCCACCAAATCGCGTACGTCGTAAAGGCGAACCCTTTTCGTTCGTCGTACCTTTCCGCTGCAATCATGAGCCCCAACGTACCTTCCTGTACTAAGTCGGAAAGTTGGAGTGACGACCACTCTTTTTTCTTTGCGATGGTTGCCCACAAATGCTTGCGAGCGATCCATAGCACGAGACGAAGGTTGTGCAAAATGAGGATATCTCGCGCCTTCATCCGGAGCTTCTCGTCCTTTTCCTCGCGTACACTCCGCCCGAGTTCAGTTTGTTCGTCTCGAGAAAGAAGACGGCTGTACCGCTTCATATCCCGATAGAACGGGTCAAGTGGGTCTTTATTGAGGCGAGGGGCTTCCTCGTTGACCTTATCCAACCACTCATGATCAGGTTCAAAATCCCGACCACGTTTTTGAGGTTGTGTCTCACTCTTTTCTACAACCTTCGGCTCGGGCCTTGGGTCTGGTTTCAGCGAGGCGTTTTGTACTCGCATGGCGGCGTGTATGTCCGCCAACGTCTTTTCGATGCGCTCGTGCGCGGCAGCCGAACCGTTGAGCGATTCAGCAAGCAGTTTGCGGAGCGAGTCGGTGTTGTGTGCGGTGAGATCGGAGACGCTAGATACCCCGATCGCCCACAATTGCATCAGCGTCGTACCAGTAAGACCCAGGGACTCAATACTTGTTTGTTCCTGAGCATCTGGCGGGGCTGATGAGAGCGTCGCGGTTTGCATCTGTCTCTCCTTGCCAATGAACCTCTACTTCTGTCCAACACGATATCACGCATAAAAGTTCTTGACAAGACCCGTCGCTTTTCGTAGTATCAGCACAGATTGTCCCCAAAAATTAACTCCTGAGGAGAACGCCCGTGACCGATATCTCAACTGTGGAAGCCGGCAACGCTAACGTGTTTTGCCAAATCTCGGGACGAGACATCAGTTCCGAGTCATGCTCAAAAACTCAAGGCCAAGAAGGCTGTTTCGGGTGTGCGGCGCACACGCGATTGTGCGAAAGCTGCCACACCAACTTTGTTGTGGTGGCAGCAACGGGAACCTGTTCCCAATGTACCGCTGCCTCAATCGAAGAGGAAAAAACCGTCAAAATCTCTGCGCCACCCAAAAAGGTGGAGTGCCAGCTCATGAAGCGCCCCATCGGGGGCTCCATGTGCCGGAGCGTGCAAGGACAAGACGGTTGCCGAGGCTGTGCCGCCACTTCCCGCATATGCGAGACATGCGGCAAACACCCGGTACGCTTTCCGCAGTACGGTTCGTGCTTTACCTGTTCCGTCGCGGAGCTTGGCGAAGGCTGGGAGCCTGGTATACAAGACCGAGCTGCTAGTTACCCTCCGCTCCATGTGATTACCGAGACTTCCTCGGCAACCAAGGAAAAGGGGCGTGAGATTGTGCCGCTTGCGCAAGAGTTTCGGCGCATTCCGCTCGCGAACATCCGTGACCCGGATGATCCGGTGCGCACTGCCAAGCCAGACGAGGAAGAGCTGTTCAACCTCGGCGATTCGATGCTCAGCGACGGTATGATCTATCCCGTCCTGCTCGAACCGGTCGGCGAGAACTTCTTCGAGGTGGTGATCGGTTCGAGACGCGTCCGCGCGGCGAGGTACCGTGAACAGCTGGACATTCCGGCGCTCATTCTAGAGCCCCAGAATGCCCTCACCAGGCTCTTGCTGGCGCTCGCGGAAAACATCCAACGCGTCCAACTTGAACCGTTTGAGGAAGGAAGGAACTTCCTGCGCTTACTGCGCGAGTTTGGACTCAGCACTTCGGATATCGCTTCCAAGGTCAATAAGCCGACGGCGCACGTCAAGGAAAGAATCCAAATCCTTTCTTTGCCGGACGATGTCAAAAAAATGGTCATGGATGGCGAAATCTCGATCCGAAATGCCGCTATGCTCGCTCGAGTCTCGGACAATGAACGCCAAGAGGCGCTTGCCATCGAGTCGGCTACTCACCGGCTTGCGAGCGGCGAACTCCGGCGGAGGGTCCATGCCGAAATCGGCGTCGACGGAGAGTCTACCAGGGTTATCCCATACAATGTCACGCCGGAAAAGTTTGCGGCGCGGACCGAAGAATTTGCCCGTTGGTTCAAACGGGCGATCCCTCGGCTGAAACTGGGCGAGACCAACCTCGGTGAACGCACGCTGATGATCGACGCACTCAATGTGCTTGAGGAAAAAGTTCGCATGATCAAAAGTTTGATCAAGCATCAGAAGACCTCACACCGGAAGAAGGCGTAAGAAAATAGGCCCGCAGTGGTTGTTACCATAGCGGGCCTTTTATTTTGAACAACTTCGCGCACTTACGCGGCGGAAGCTCCGATGCGCGGCGGTTTGCCGCTTTTGCTTTCGTCCTTCGGCGCAACCTTTGGCGGGTCGCGCAGGAGCGCAGTCTCGGCGCGAGCCAGACTCTGGCGGACCAGCGACGCTTGCTTGCGCAGCATTTCGCGGTTCTTCAGACCCTTCTCATCGCCGCCAAGGTCGTCGAAGTCGAAGCCTTCGAGGGCCTCGTAGACCGAGACGAGCGACGTCGAGAGTTGCTTGAACGTGGCGGGCTTGCGTTCGCCGCTCGGTTCCTTCTTGCCGCTCCCGTTCGTGCCCGCGCCTTTCTTAATGTGCTTTTGCAGCCGGCCGCGCAATTGAGTCGCAGTCAGCTGAAGCTTTTGCGCCAACTTAGCACCATCGACCTGCTTGTCCGCCTCGACCTCGAGGATGACGCGGGCCTGCGCCTCGTTGATGATCCCGGCTTCGAGCATATTCTGCACTTCGCGCGGAAGCGTCAGGAGGGCAAGCTTATTGTCGACGTAGGTGATCGACTTGCCGATGACGCGAGCGGTCTCCGCCTTATTGCCGTTATGAGCGGCGATATGGTCTTGGATGCCGCGTGCTTCCTCCATGGGCGTAAGATCGGCCCGTTGGAGATTTTCGACGAGCGTGATGTCGCGGGCTTCATCGTCGGTCAGAACCTTGATGATGCTGCGGATCGTCTCGAGGCCGGCCTTCTTGCTAGCCCGCAAGCGCCGTTCACCCATCACGAGCTCGTATGGCGTTGCCTTGCCCTCGACCGACCGAATAGTAATCGGCTGCAGCACGCCCTTCTCCTTGATGGAGGCGGCGAGCTCGTCGAGCCGGGCTTCGTCGAAGTGAACGCGTGGCTGGAAGGGGCTGGGACTGATATCGCTTAGCGCTATCAGCACGACTTGGTCGTTAGAGGCATTCTGGTCCATCTGTAGGCTCCTTTGGTGGACGGGCTGAATTGGTACTGCCAATCAGCAACATATAACAAGGGTCATTTTCTGTCAATCGTTTGACAAACTACTCTTTTTATACTTATCTATCTAGTAGAGTACATTCAAACATGGAGAAGAAGCCATGCCCCGTAAATGGAGCAAAGAGATTGTGGTTCGCCACATCTTAGAGCGACATCGGGGCGGCAAAAAGCTTAGCTCCGATTACATGCAGAAAAATAGCCTTCCTCTCTATATGGCCGCAGTTTGGTATTGGAGTGGATGGAGGCAGGCTATCGAGGGCGCTGGCCTTAACTACGACGATGTGCGGATCAAGACTCCTAAGCGCAAAGTTGTTTGGAACGAAAAGATTATTGTGCAAACGATTCTTTCGCTCCATAAGCAAGGAGAGCCGCTGAACTCCAACCACGCCCAGACGAAACACCCGCTCCTCTATCGGGCGGCCTACGTCTACTTTGAGGGTTGGGCGCAGGCGGTAACCACCGCCGGGCTTGACTACGGTTCAGTTCGGAAGAAAAAACCGATGAGAGCTTGGTCAAAGAAGGCAATCGTTGCCGAGATACTCCGCCGATCCGCAGAAGAATTATCGATTCGCGGAGGTAACGTTGTATTTCAAGATCGCGGCTTGTATCAAGCGGCAAAACGTCACTTCGGCTATGGCGGCTGGGCAAAAGCAAGAATGCTTGCAGGCTTTCCACCCGTTGACCCCCTGCCGTGGGAAGTCTGGAGCAAAGAAACGGTGGTGAAGGAGATTCTCCGGCTTCACAAAAATGGAGTTGAGCTCAACGCTGGCGCACTTGGAGAAACCTACGGTTATATCCGGAGCGCAGGCGAGAAGTACTTTGGGTCGTGGGGTACGGCTATAGAAGCAGCCGGACTCGACTACTTGAAGATCTGCAAGAATAAACCGAAAGGCTGGTGGACGAAGCCGCGTCTTATCCAGGCGATACAAAGTCTGGACAAGCAGGGTATCCGCCTAAGCTCTAAAGCGATACAAAAATCGCACGGGGATATCTTTGCCACGGCTATACGAAAAGAGAAGTTCGGAAGCTGGAGCCAGGCAGTGGAGGCGGCAGGAATCGACTACCGCAAACACTGCCAGATCTGGTCAACCAAAGCCTGGCTGCGGCGCATGAGCAACCGGGACTACAAAAAAATACTCAGAGCAGATTGAGCCACTCCAAATCGGAGTGGCTTTTCTTAGGTGGATAACCCCGTTGACCGCCTCTGCTGCGGGCGTATCATTGCGGCGGGTGTTGGGGTAGGAGAAGCCACATGATTCTGACCGTCGCGCAGAAGCTTTGGCTCGCCGCCGGAGTTCTGCTGTTTTCGGTAGCGCTGCTGCCGTGGTAAAGTCCCGCCCGTCACACTGTTACAGTGTGCCGGGCGGTTTTCATGTAAGAAACACGTACGTTGTGCGTATATATAGGTATGGCAAGGATTTTTAGACACATGAGCCGGCAGGCCGAGGTGCTCTCGGTCGTCTCTTTGGCGCTCCTGGTGGTCGTTCTCTACTCGGTGTGGGGAGCGAGCGTTTTGCACTAAATTTATACAGTACAATAGAGGGATGGCGGAGAGCTCTTTCCTTAATCCCGGCGCCGCGCTTATCGCGGCCAACGTTGCGGACGGCATGCGCGTGGCCGACTTCGGCTCGGGGTCGGGCTTTTTTACCCGTGCCGCCGCGCGGCTGGTGGGCCAAAGCGGCTTGGTGTGGGCGGTGGACGCGCATCAAGACATGCTCTCGCGGGTCAAAAACTTGTCTTTGCAGGAGGGCCTGCACAATGTCGAGGTGGTCCACGGCAATGTGGAGAAGAAGGGCGGCAGCCACCTGCCCGACGAAAACTTTGACCT
>Ga0209542_10021593_pt1 | contig 10075 bp, 6 predicted proteins | sample RifCSPhighO2_01_FD_184028 | JGI IMG/M metagenome (GOLD analysis project Ga0209542, IMG submission 184028) | Soil microbial communities from Rifle, Colorado - Rifle CSP2_plank highO2_0.1 (SPAdes) (version 2) | ecosystem: Environmental > Terrestrial > Deep subsurface > Rock core/Sediment ...
ATAGTAAATTGCAATTAAAACAGGAAGAATAATCAATATTCCTATTAAAAGCAATAACCACCATACCATAAAAGAGTGAATGAAAAATAGTTTATAAATATATCAGTTAGAAGTGTCTTCTATCTTAAAACGAATAATCTAAAATCGATAATCTAAACTCTTTTTTGGAGCGTGTCTAAAAATAATTCTTTAAATGATGTTCACCTCATTTAATTCATTCTAAATAACCAAAGAGGGGGTGAACACTATGTTATCTAGATGGAATACATTAGTAAAAGATATAAACTTTTTGCTTTGTGAAGCAAGAAGATTGTTAAAACATATTGTTATAAGGAGGGAAGAAAAGAGAAAGTAATAAGATAGTTTTTTATATGTCCATTTGGTGTATTTAAATATGGTGGACACAACTTTCATAACAAATACTGGCACAGACACACTAGAAAATCACTTTAAAGTGTTTATGAAAAATACTAAGTCGTTTAGCTGTTTAGTAGGTTATTTTTATGCTAGTGGTTTTTTTAGGATCTATAAGGAATTGGAAGAAGTCGAAGAGATTAGAATTTTAGTTGGAATAAGCACCAATAAACAAACATTTGATATGCTTAGTGTAGCTAGAGAAAATCAACTAAAATTAAAAGATTCTTCAACAGAGATAAAGAACGAGATAGAGAATAAACTCATTAAAGAGTATGAGGATTCTAGGGATACCATAGAAGTTGAGGAGGGAACGAAAAAATTCATTGAGTGGGTTTTATCTGGAAAATTAAAAGTTAAAGCTTCACCCAATCAAGATATGCATGGGAAGATATATATTTTTACATCAAAGGGTGGTGGATTTGGAGATGAAGGTAGAGTAATAACCGGTTCTAGTAATTTAACCGATGCAGGATTGAATAGAAACAATGAAATAAACAAAGTTGAAAAGAGAAAAGAAGATTATGAATGGGCTTTGAATTTTTTTAATACCCTTTGGGATTCTGCAATCGATGTGTCTGAAAGATACATTCAGACAATTAACACCAAGACATGGCTAAATAATAATATCTCTCCCTACCATTTATTTCTTAAATTTGTTTACGAATATTTGAAAGAAAGAATTGATGAAGATCTAGAACAACTTGGAGATGATGGATATAGGCCCGAAAGTTTTATGGATTTAAGGTACCAAATAGATGCTGTTAAAGATGCAAAAAATAAATTGCTTCAATATGGTGGAGTCTTTCTTTCGGATGTTGTCGGACTTGGAAAAACATACATCGCTACCATGTTAGCTAAAGAATTAGAGTTTATTGATGGACCCTTAGCCGGAACTCTCGTTATTGCCCCACCTGTTTTATTAGATGAAAATAATCCTGGTTCTTGGAATAATGCTTTTAACGATTTTGGAATTAGAAGAAGAAAATTTTGTTCTAGAGGGATGCTTGATAAAATTACTAAAGAAGATATAGAAAAATATAATACAGTTATAATCGATGAAGCACATGGTTTTAGAAATGAAGTTACCGAACGTTATGAAGATTTATTTAGAATATGTAAAGGGAAAAGAGTGATTTTAGTCTCTGCAACTCCTCTTAACAATACTCCAACAGACTTGCTTTCACAAATAAAGCTGTTTCAAAACTCTAGGAAATCTACATTACCAAGCCCAGAGGTGAGAGATTTAGAAGCGTTTTTCAAAAAATTAGACTCAAGGTTAAAGGGCCTTGATAGATTAGAACATAAAGATAAGTATTTAGAAATCATAAAGGAAAATGCAAACGAAATAAGGGAAAAAGTCCTAAAATATTTAATGGTTAGAAGAACGAGAAGCAGTATTGAAAAATATTATAAAGACGATTTGATACAACAAAATTTAAAATTTCCTGAGGTAGTCGATCCAGAACCAATAATTTATAGATTTGACGAAGAACTGGATAGAATATTTAATAAAACATTGGATTTAGTTATCAATAAGTTCTCATACGCCAGATATACCCCATTATTATATTTGAGAAATCAGAAACATCTATCAAATTTAGAGAGAGGTTCTCAAAGAAATATGGGGGCATTTATGAAAGGAGTTTTACTTAAAAGATTAGAAAGTAGCTTTTTTGCTTTCAAAAAAACAATTGATAGATTTATTGATTCCCATAAGAAGTTTATTGAAGCCTATGATAAAGGAAGAGTATATTTTAGTAAGAAGCATATAAATAAAATATTGGAGCATTTAGATTCTGAAGATTATGAATCTATTCAACAATTGATTGACAACGAGAAGGCTAAAGAGTATATTTCAACTGATTTTAGTGATGAGTTTATCACTGACTTAAAAAATGATCTTGAAACTTTGAAAGAAATACAATTGATTTGGAAAGATATTAATTACGACCCAAAGTTAGAGGAGTTCGAAAGACGATTGTCAAAAGACCCTATTCTAAAAAAAAGTAAAATTATAGTATTCACGGAATCAATGGAAACTGCAGAATATTTAGAAGAAAAATTGTCTCCAACATTAAAAGAAAGAGTTAGAGCTTTTTCTAGTCACTCCGATGATTCACTAAGAAGAGAAATAATTGAGAATTTTGATGCGAGAAAAGGTAAGAAAGACACAATATCTCTTTTGATTACCACAGACATACTGTCAGAAGGTATTAACTTACATAACTCTAATATTGTTATAAATTATGACATTCCTTGGAACCCAATTAAAATGATGCAAAGAGTTGGTAGGGTCAATAGGGTTGATTCAAAACATGAGAAAATATTTACTTATAACTTTTTTCCAGCAGGACCAATTAACGACCCATTAAAATTGAAAGAAGCTGCAGAATATAAAATAAACGCGTTTATTGAGATGTTAGGTAATGATGCAAAAATTTTAACCGATGAAGAAATAAAATCACATGATTTATTTGTTAAGCTTAATTCTAAAAAAACATTAATTGGGGAGGAACATGAATCAGAAGATATCGAATTAAAGTATTTGATCAAACTTAGAAAAATTAGAGATGAAGACCCAGAGTTCTATAACCAGATAAGAAGACTCCCTAAAAAGTCTAGGACATCAAGAAGTTTTTCTACAAACGGCAGTTCATTAATTACATTTTTTAAAAAGGGGATGTTAAAAAAGATATTCATTACTGATAAATCTCTAGTTGCAGAGGAATTAGATTTAGCAGAAGCAGTTAAAATTTTTGAGTGTGATAAGGATGTTCAATCCCGTCCACTTGATAAAAGATTTTACGATTACTTAGAAAAAAATAAGGAAGCGTTTGACGCAGTTTTCGATATAGAAGATATGGGTGTTGAGGGCAGAGGAAGAAGTAACGATTTTAGACTTGTAAAAAAAATTAAGGCTATTTGGAAAAGCCCAGAACTTATTGATGAAGATAAAGACTATTTGCAAGATATAGTTCAATTGCTAATTGAAGGGGGAATGGCTAAGCCAACAACAAAGAAAACTTGGAATGAAATTAAGAAAGAAATAAACCCTGTTAAGATACTTAAGCTAATTAAGATGAATGTCCCAGAAGAGTATTTTAAGAAAAATCCAGTTAATTCAGCAGATACCTCTGGACCCAAGGAAGTTATCCTTTCAGAGTATTTGATAAAATAAATATTAAACTCAAAAATGAACGAAAAAGAAGCCATCGGACTATTGAATACTACCTTTAATAGTGAGTTTAATATTAGAAAATTTACAAATTTTTTGAATGAGTTATTCAATGGATTCGCCTCACAACCTAGGTCGATCGGAATTCATAAAGAATACGAACAGCATATTGTTTCTATAAGTAAACTTGGAAATTATAAGCTAGGGAATAAATCTATGGAAATAATGGTTGTAAAATTAAAGAAAGGAACTTCATTAGATCGAGCAAGGTCTATGCAAAGAAATGTTATTGCAAAGTTGTTGAAAAATTTCAATATAGATTCTGCCCTTGTGGCTTTTGTTTCAGAAGATTCCTATGACTGGAGATTTTCTTTTGTTAAAATGGACTATAAACTTACTGAAGATGGGAAAGTCTCGGAAGAATTAACCCCTGCTAAAAGATATTCTTTTTTAGTGGGTCCTAATGAACCAAACCACACCTGTAGAAGTCAATTTATAGAATTAATAAAAAATGAAACTCATAAACCTTCAATAGATGAGATAGAAAACTCTTTTAGTATAGAGAAAGTAACAAAGGAATTCTTCGAAAAATACAAAAATCTATACTATAGTCTAAAGGAGAACTTAGATAAATTAATTAAGAATGATAAAAATATTTTAGAGGAGTTTGAAAAGAAACAAATATCTACTATAGATTTCTCGAAAAAGCTTTTAGGGCAAATAGTGTTTCTTTACTTCTTACAAAAAAAAGGGTGGCTTGGAGTTAAAAGAGGAAACGATGGGAAATTTGGAAAATGGGGCGAAGGATCTAGAAAATTTATTCAGGAACTATTTTACAAATCACAAAAAGAAAAAAAGAATTTCTTCAATGATTACTTAGAACCTTTATTTTATCACGCTCTTGCTACAGACAGAAGAGCAGATAACGACTATTATGAAAAATTTGATTGCAAGGTTCCATTTCTTAATGGGGGTTTATTCGAGCCATTAAATGGATATAGCTGGGGAGAAACAGATATTAATTTAGATAACGTTCTCTTCGAAGAAATATTTAAGACTTTTGATGAATTTAATTTTACGATTAAGGAAGATGAACCTTTAGAAAAAGAAGTTGCAGTAGACCCTGAGATGTTAGGAAAGGTTTTTGAAAACCTTTTAGATGTAGAAGACAGAAAATCTAAAGGGGCATTTTACACCCCTAGAGAAATTGTACATTATATGTGTCAACAAAGCCTCATCAATTATTTAGAAACAAACACCAAAATTCCTAGAGACGATTTAGAGTTCTTTATTCAAAAAGGAGACTCAGCCTTAGAGTATATTAGAAGATTGGAATTTGGAAAATCTGTAGATAAGGAGTTTGTATTACCTCAAGTAATTTCTAAAAATGCTAAGGATTTAGATAAATTATTAGTAGAGATTAAAATTTGCGACCCAGCAGTTGGTTCTGGAGCTTTTCCGGTTGGTATGATGAATGAAATTATTAAGGCTAGGACTATTTTATCTTATATTCTCAAACAACCCAAAACAGATTATGAGCTAAAAAGAGAAACTATTGAAAATTCTCTTTATGGGGTAGATATTGAACCCTCGGCTGTAGAAATAACAAAATTGAGATTTTGGCTTTCTCTTATTGTAGATGAGGAAGATATGAACAATATTAAGCCCCTACCGAATTTAGAAAATAAAATAATGTGTGGCAATAGTTTAATTGAAGAGTTCAATGGAATAAAACTATATCTCGACCCTACAGAAATTAGAGAGATAAAAGACAAACAGACTACCCTAGACCAAACGATAGAAAATAAAATTAAGAAATCTGAACAAAAATTAAAAGAATTGAGACAAAAACAAAAAGAGTTCTTTGATGTTGAAAATAGAACTAAGAAAAAACAACTGAAAGAAGAAATTGATAGAATTGAATGGGAGTTTATTGAAGAAACATTGAAAGAACAGGGTGACGGCGAGAACATGAAAAAGTTAGAGGAATATAAGAAGAATAAATCTAAACCTTTCTTCTTATGGAAATTATATTTTTCAGATGTGTTTCATAGAGACAATCCTGGTTTTGATGTTGTGATTGCTAATCCGCCTTATGTTGGACATAAGGGAGGGCAAAAAAAATTATTCCAAGAATTAAAGAAAACTGAATTTGGAAAAAGATTTAATAATGAAAGGATGGACTTATTTTATTACTTCTTTCATTTAGCAATAGATAAAGTAAAAGATGGGGGGAATATCGCATTTATAACGACTAATTATTATATCACTGCAGATAGTGCGGTTAAATTAAGAAAAGATTTTAAGGAAAGGGTAAGCATTCTTAAATTGATTAATTTTAATGAACTAAAGATTTTTGATTCAGCGAGAGGGCAACATAATATGCTTACATTCCTACAAAAAAGGAATAATAAAGACGAGATTTGCGAGATCTTCCTTACAAATAGAAATGAAGTTGCCAATCCCAATTTATTATTAGAGATTCTTTCAAAATCTGACAAACAAACAACGTATTATGATCTAAAACAAAGTGAATTATACGAAGGCGAGATGAATTATATAAGAATTTTTTATGGTAAGTTAAAAAATAAAAAGAGATTTGAAGAAATATTAAATAAATTAAAAGATGGGAACGGTGATTTAAATTCTATTTGTTATTTAAGTCAAGGAATGGTTAGTGGTCTTGATAGAATATCAAGAAAACATATAACTAAATTTCCCGAGCTAATAGAACATGAGGGTGAGGGAGTATATGTTGTTGACAAAAAAAGAAAAGATGAAATTGGAAAATCACCTCTTTTCAAACCTTGGTTTAAGAATTCTGATATTAATAAATATAAGGTGAATGAATCTAATTCTTTATGGATAATTCAAACACATACTCAATTAGATTTGAATAATTTTGGAAATATCCAAAACCATTTAATGAAATATGAAAAAGTAATTAAGACCAGAAATTATGATAGTGGCGAATTGAGTAAAGCGAAAAAATTAGGTAAATGGTGGGCGATGTCCTCTTCTAGAAGAGAATTTGATTTTAGCAAGCCCAAAATAGTTTCTCCACAAAGGAGTTATCAAAACACCTTTGCATACACATTAAAGGAATGGACAGCTTCTGCAGATGTGTATTTTATAACTCTAAAAGATAAAGATTTTGATTTGAAATATATTTTGTCTCTTTTAAATTCTAAATTATATTATTTATGGCTTTATTTTAGAGGTAAAAGGAAGGGAGAAATGTTAGAATTATATTTAACTCCTTTATCCCAGATTCCTATAAAAAAAATTTCTCTGGAAAAGCAAAAACCTTTTATAGAGATAGTAAATAAGGTTTTGGAACTAACAGATGATGAAGATTACCTTCAAAATTCTGAAAAACAAGCAAAAGTCAAGGCTTACGAAAAAAGAATTAATCAGATGGTTTATGAGTTATATGGGTTAACTCCCGAAGAAGTTAAAATAGTTGAGGAGTTTAAAGATGAAAATAAAAGATAAGTCCGTGAAACTTTACCTTATTAAAAGATTAGAAGACTATAATTCTAATATGGACTTTGGTAATCTAGAATATGGTAGAGTAGAACTAGAAAAAAATAAATTTTATTTATTTGTTATTTTGACTCTTATTGGATTATTTTTTACATTTATCAAAAATGAAGATTTTCTATTTGTCTTTCTTCTATTTTTGTTGGTTTTTGAAATCATCTATATTTCTTTTTCAAATAAGCACATACATATTGCAAATGGAGTTATAATTCACTATCAAAAAAGGAGAGTCCCAGAAAGATATATCAATAAGTTATTAGAAGAAATAGAAGAGACATGGGACTTAGATTGGGGTAGACTGACTCCGATTGTTACTGAGTCAATGATTAAAGAAGAAAAATTTAGAGTAAAATAAAAATGACATTCAAACTATCCCCCTCATCACTAAATCTTATGAACGAATGTGAGAGATGTTTTTGGTTAGATAAACATGGAGTTTGGAAACGACCAAATGGTATTTTTCCATCTTTGCCGAGTGGTATGGACAGAATAATAAAACATCATTTTGATAAGTTTAGAGATAAAGGACTTCTACCACCCGAATTATGTAATCACAATCATTGTGAAAATATGAAATTATTTGATGATAAAGAAAAGATGAAGGTTTGGCAGAGTAACTTTAAGGGTGTGAGTTGGAAAGACAAAGAAGGTAATGAACTACATGGTGCTGTTGATAATATTTTAGTCAAAGGAAAGAAGTTAATTGTCTTAGATTACAAGACTCGTGGATATGCTTTGAAAGAAGATACAGCAGAGCATTATAGACTACAACAAAATGTTTATAATTTCTTACTAAGAAAAAATGGTTATCAAACAGAAGACTTCTTTTTCTTATTGTTCTATGTGCCTAAAGAAGTCATGGAAACAGGTGAAGTTATTTTTTATACGGAGTTAGTTAAGATGAAAGTCGATATTAAGATGGCTGAGAACACTTGGAAGAAAGCTTTGAAATTATTGAGTGGAGATTGTCCTAAAAAGAGTTGTGAGTGGTGTGAAAGAATTTAGTAAATTCTAAATAGTTTAAATTTATCGCTTTTCTATGAGCAGCATTGAAGTCTATAAATCGAAACTTGGTAAGGGCTTGAGAAAATTCTTCGAGAATTACGAGCCTTCTATGAAAGAACTAATCAATAAATTAGATACTGATGGTTTTTTATTGAGAAACTTTACTGAAGAGAGAGTAACTCGATTACAACACCTAACTCATAGTTCTAATATGAGTTTAAAATTATCAAATGATTTTGGTTCAATATTTGACCCCAAAAATAAAGAGAGCACAAAAGAGAAATTAAATCACCTAAAAATTGCATTTAATAATGAAAGCGATTTTAGAATTGGTGAACATTACCATTCCATTCTAACAAACACATATATTACATTTTTAGAGAGACTAAAAATATATTTCTTATTTTTTATTAATTGGAACAAGTTAGGAAAAAAGCATAAAGATATTCGAGGAATAGGAAACGCCCTAGATGTCTTAAAACAGAAGTATCCTACGAACAAATATTTATTATATTTTAATTCTGGAGCAAGAAATTCTCTAGCCCACTATACTTTCTTTTGGGAACATGGAAACGGAGGAAAAATAAAAATGTGTTCTGAAATATTTGACACAAACCCTAAAGAAATGTCTTTAGTTGAATTTATGATGGAAATAAATGAAATACAAGTTCTAACCGAGGGATTTTATATATTATTAAGAGATAAGTATGGTTTGCCAGAAATAGAGTTAGAGATGTTTGAGAGATAAAACAGGATTAAAATGATTGACTATAAAAAATATGGAATGGGAAAAGCTTTTTTCGGTTACGTAATAATAATGTTCATAACACTCGTTGTTTGTATCGCTTCTGTGTTAGTTTTTGCTGTTACAATCTCTCCCAATCTTAAAGGAATCTACTCAATAATAATTTTCTCAATTATTCCTTTATTGTATGGTTCAGTAAGTTTTTATCTTTATAGAAAAGCAAAACCAAATTATAATAAGTTAGATGAGAAAAGGCAATTTATTTTCGATGTTTGTATAGGTGCCTGTTTCTATATCGTTATTATGTTAACTTTGTTTTTGATTTTCTTGTTTAGTCTTTATTTTCCGTTAGAAGCAAGAGGAATAAACAATGAATACTTACAAATTAAAATTCAACCTTATTTGATAAATAATGAAGCATTAGTAAACTACAACCAAAGCGAGATTAGTTACACAAACCAAATTTATTCGAAGTATAATATTACTTTACAAATTAACCAACCAATTCTAATCGAAAGAGAAATTAATGAATCTTACAAGACATTAATTCTTCAACAGAATTGTTCCATCCTAGATGAACTATATAACCTTACAGATAAAAAGAAAGATTCGGTAAAGCTGATTGTAATAAACTATAATGGTACGGCTACTGATGGGATGGCAAGTATCTGTGGAAATGGCAATATGGTATTAATGTCTGCAAACACCACTATTTCAAGTGGATGGGTCTTAGCTCACGAAATGGGGCATATTCTTAATGCTAAAATATCTTGTTGGAGATTCAACCTCATGAAAGAGTATTCGGGAGAGTGTTATGCTGCGAATTGGGTTACTCATAATTTTATTAGAGATTTAAGGCCTGATTTTCTAAGTCAAAAGCAAGTAGATGTTATGGTAAAAACAATCAAGAATAGACAAGTTAATTAGGAATTTAAACAGCTCCAATTTAGCCCATAAACGCTCCTATTTTGCCGTCTTTTTTCTTATCTAATGGAAAACTACTAAGGAATATAAAACCGATTAAAAAACCGAACTTTTCTAGTATGGTGGCCATTTTCGGCCGCTATATTATAAATATGTCGGAATTTTATTTACTATTTTTTTGTAATTGCTTGTATCACAAAAAATTTTTAAACTAAATATTATTTCTTTTGCGATGCCGGATTCTATAATTGAAGTAAAAGATTTGG
>Ga0209542_10021594_pt1 | contig 10075 bp, 17 predicted proteins | sample RifCSPhighO2_01_FD_184028 | JGI IMG/M metagenome (GOLD analysis project Ga0209542, IMG submission 184028) | Soil microbial communities from Rifle, Colorado - Rifle CSP2_plank highO2_0.1 (SPAdes) (version 2) | ecosystem: Environmental > Terrestrial > Deep subsurface > Rock core/Sediment ...
GATGACAAAGACAATGAAGGATTTGCGCGCTAATTCAGACGAGCAGCTTGATAAGAGGCTCGCTGATATGCGCGGAGAGCTGATAAAGCTGAACGCTCAGACAGCGACAGGCGGCACTCCTAAGAATCCGATGCTGGTCAGAAACACAAAGACATCGATAGCAAGGATACTCACATTGAAAAGAGAACGTGAGCTTGCGAAGATGTTCGCATCACAGAGAAAGGCAAGCGCCGCTCCTAAAAAAATTATCGCGACAAAAACAAAGAGGTCTTCCAAAGCATGAGTGAAGTCTGCCTGAAATGCGGCCTGCCTAAAGAACTCTGCGTGTGCGAGTCCATAGCTAAGCAGAATCAGGTCATAACGATAAAGACGGAGAATAAGAAATTCAAGAAAGTATACACAATCATCGCAGGATTAGACGAAAAAGAGATTGACCTTAAAGAGCTCGCCAAGACGCTGAAGAACAAGCTCGCGTGCGGCGGGACATTCAAGGAAGGGAAGATCGAGCTTCAGGGAGACCACAGGCAGAAAGCGAAGATGATACTGCTTGGGGAAGGGTTCGCTCCAGAGACGATACAGATCAGATGAACATGATCGCAAAAAATATCATTGGCGCGCAGGTGCATGTCAGTGAAGCAAAGAACAAGACGAACATCGGGATCGAAGGAACTATAATAGATGAGACAAGACAGACACTGAAGATAATGACAAAAGAGGGAACGAAGACAATAATAAAGAAGAATGTCACATTGGAATTTCCGGAAGAGCGGCTTCGCGTGAAAGGCGCGCTGTTCATCGGAAGGCCAGAAGAGCGACTGAAGAAAAAGTGAACCACAATGACAGACTCAACACATAAAACCGACATCGGCCTTGACGTAAAGGCTCCAAAGAATTCCTGCACTGACAGGAACTGCCCGTTCCACGGGTCATTATCCGTAAGAGGAAGGACTTTCACAGGACGCGTTGTCAGCACTAAAAGGACCAAGAGCGTGAAGATAGAATGGGAACGCAGGCAATATCTCCCAAAATACGAAAGATATGAGCGCCGCAGAACGATATTGCACGCCCACAATCCTCCCTGTGTTGACGCCAAAGACGATGATGTAGTCATGATCGCAGAATGCCGGCCTCTCAGCAAGACAAAACATTTCGTCATCGTTGAGAAAGTCGGCAGATACAGGAAGATCATAGGGATTGACGAGACTGTCGAGGAAAAATCTTCGGCGAAACCTGCAGAAGAGAAAGCTGATAAGAGCAAGCTAAAGAAATCCTCAAAGAAGAAGACTGAAGAACAGACCGAGTGATAACCATGCAAGCGATCAAAGCGAGAGTGACAAAAGGATTATCGCATTACAGCGTCATCCCCACATGTGATAACTCTGGAGCGAAACTGGTCAAGATCGTGTCTGTCTTCAGGAACAAGCCAGTCAAAGGAAGGCATCCTGAGACCGGAGTCGGAGACCTTGTCATGGTCGCAGTCAAGAAAGGCACCACAGAGATGAGAAAGAAAGTGGTTTTCGCGATCATAGTCCGCCAGAAAAAAGAATACAGAAGGCCTGACGGAATGAGGATAAAATTCGAGGATAATGCGGTGGTCGTGCTCAAGGATGAGAAAGGAAACCCTAAAGGGACAATATTCAAAGGGCCTATCGCGAAAGAAGCGTGCGACAGATGGCCTGCAGTTGCCAAAGTTGCGAGCATAATCGTATGATGCCTGGAGAGACACAATGAAGAACGAATGGTCAAAGAGCTGGAATGCGAGCATACAGCCGCGAAAGCAGCGAAAATACGCAGCAAACCTTCCATTGCACAGGAGAGGGGCGCTAGTCAAAGCCCATCTATCAAAAGAGCTCAGGGCAAGATACAACTCTCGCTCTGTCCAGCTGAAGAAAGGAGACATTGTCAAGATCATGAGAGGAAGCTATTCCGGAAAGACCGGAGCGGTAGAACGGATCGATCTCAAAAGATCAGTCGTGTTCATCACAGGGATAGAGATTCCGAAACGCGACGGCAGCAAAGCGATGCCTCCGCTGCAGCCTTCCAACCTGATGATAACTGAGATCAAGACTGATGATAAGAAAAGGATGAGCGCTATCGCGCGATCAATGCAAAACGCTAAAGACTAGGTGGCAAATGGCACAACAGCATCTTAAAAGAATCGCAACACCGAAAAGCTGGAAGATAAAGAGAAAGATCACTACTTGGATCACTCGCCCGCATCCGGGACCGCATACCCTTTCACACTCAGTATCGCTCAACACAGCGATAAAAGAACTGATAAAGAACGCGAAAACCACAACTGAAGTCAAAGAGATACTGAATTCAAAACAGGTATTGGTTGACGGAAAACGGAAGAAAGATGTAAAGACCCCTGTAGGGCTGATGGATGTGATCTCTTTCCCAGACATAAAAGAGCATTACAGACTGCTCCTCTCTGTCAAAGGAACGCTCATAGCGATGCAGATACCTGCTCAAGAAGCTGCAATCAAGCCCTGCAAGATCATAGGCAAGACCAGCATCGGCAAAGGGACGATACAGGTCAATCTAGCTGACGGAAGAAACATCAGGATGACAAAAGACGCAACCGCATACCATGTCGGAGACTCATTGCTCATAACAGTCCCTGAACAGCAGGTCAAAGAGCATTACAGACAGGAGAATGGCGCTTCAGTGTTCCTGACAGGCGGAAACCATGTTGGAGAGACCGCGACACTGAAAGAAGTCAAAGGAGACACCATCTCTTGCTCAGGACAGAGCGGAGATTTCACGACATCAAAAGGATATGCATTCATAGTCGGAAAAGGAAAACCCGGCATAAAGCTTACGGAAAAATGAATCTGATGATGAAATGATCATGAAAGATACTATGGCAACAAAAGAAAACCCGATGCGGACTATACGGGTGGAAAAGCTGACTCTGAACATCGGCGCAGGCAAAGAGCAGAGCGTGCTTGACAAAGGCACAATGCTCCTGAAAAACATCACAGGAATAGATCCTGTGAAGACAGTCACTCAGAAGCGCATCCCGACCTGGGGAGTCCGCCCAGGCCTGCCGATCGGCTGCAAGATAACGCTCAGAGGAAAGAAAGCCTTGGCTCTCATCCCTTCATTGCTTGACGCTAAATCAAACAAGCTGCTCCCTTCATGTTTCGACGAGAATGGCTCAGTCTCTTTCGGAATCCATGAATACATCGATATCAAAGGGGTCAAATATGATCCGAAGATAGGGATAATGGGTCTCCAGGTGTGCATCACTCTCGAAAGGCCTGGGTTCAGGATAAAGAGACGGCGCAAAGCGCAGCGCAAGATACCTCCTGCGCACAAGATAAACAAGCAGGAAGCGGAAGCGTTCATGAAACAGGCATTCAATACTGCGCTCGCAGAAGAATGATGGTGAAAAAATGAGTTATTCGCATTATGGCAAGATGAAGAAACAGCTTGAGACAAAACCTGACAAGCTGAAGAAATATGAGAGACATAACGCCCCTAAAAAGCGCTCATGCGGAGTAAGCCTGAAAAGATGCCGCAGATGCGGAAGAATACGCGCGCACATCTCAAAATACGGATTGGAATTATGCAGGCAGTGCTTCAGGGATGTGGCGACAAACATAGGATTCAAGAAATACAGCTGATTATGGGACACAAGGTGAACAAACATGGCATTGAATGATCCATTGGCCAACGCGCTCTCAATCATACTGAACGCTGAAGGAGTCAGCAAGCGCTTGTGCGAAGTTAAATCCTCAGCGACAATAAAGAAAGCCCTCTCGATCCTTAACGAGAACGGTTACTTGGGAGAGTCTAAAGAGGTCATTGACGGCAGAGGGAACCACATAACTGTCCAGCTGATGGGCAAGATCAATAAATGCGGAGCGATAAAGCCGCGCTACCCTGTGAAAGTTGATGAATTCAAGAAATTTGAGAAACGTTACCTTATCGCGCAAGATTTCGGAATACTCATAATCTCAACGCCTAAAGGGATGATGACACACAAGCAGGCAAGAGAACAGAATCTTGGAGGAAGGCTTATCGCCTATTGCTACTGACCATGCACATCAAGAAACTTCAGGAAAAAGTCGCAGTCCCTTCAGGAGTGGACATAAAGATAGAGAAACAGACACTCACTATCAAGGGCAAGAAAGGGGAGCTGAAAAAAGACTTCATCTACCCAACAATAAATATCGCGAAAGAGGGAGATTTCATGATATTCAGCGCTACTAACGCGACAAAAAGAGACAAGACAATGATAGGCACTTTCGCTGCGCATCTCAAGAGCATGATTGTGGGAACATCAGAAGGGCACACTTACATGCTGAAGATATGCTCAGGCCATTTCCCGATGAGAGTTGCTCTGAAAGGCAAAGAATTTGTCGTTGAGAATTTCCTTGGAGAAAAAATACCGCGCAAACTCACAATCCATGAAGGAGCGACAGTCAAGATAGAAGGCAATGACGTAACTGTCAGCGCGATAGACAAAGAGATCGCTGGCGGATGCGCCGCGGCGATAGAGAAACTCACACGAGTCACTGGACGCGACAGGCGCATATTCCAGGACGGGATATACATCACGATGAAATCAGGAAAACCAGTAGCTGAATAAGGAGATCATCATGGCTAACGACATCAAAAAACTGCTTGAGTTGAGGAAGCGCATGAAGGCGCGCCAACCAACATTCCTGCGCAAAGACGTGCTCAAGAAAGCGCTAGGGGAGAAATGGCGCATGCCCAAAGGGAAGACTAATAAGATGCGCAGATGCCTCCGCGGCCACAGAAAACTTGTGAGCTCAGGATATCGCGCGCCGATAGCTGTACGAGACATGAGCCCTACAGGCCTGAAGATCATAAGGATTGCCTCATCCAAAGCGGTTGAGAAAGTGGATCCTAAGACAGAATGCCTGCTCATACTCAATATAGGGGATAAGAACAGGAAGAACATCCTGTTAGAAGCGCAAAAACGCAAGATAACAATCACGAATGTCAAGGATATCCCGGCAGAGATAGCAAGGATAGACTCTGAATTCGAAAACCGCAAGAAAGAGAAGAAGGGGCGCCAAGAGCAAAAGACCCTGACAAAACAGGACCTTAAGAAGAAGGCGGAACAGAAAGAGAAAGAAACGAAAGCAGCCTCAAAGACCAGCGATACAGATGAAGAGAAGAAGAAAGAGGAAAGGCTGGAAGCAGAGAAAGTGATGATCAGCAAATGATACGGAAGTGAACTGATGAAGCTCAATGTACAGAAAAGGATCGCGGCATCGATACTGAATTGCTCCCAAAAAAGGGTGTGGCTTGATGATTCAAGAGCGGAAGACATCAAAGGGGCGATAACCCGCGCGGACATAAGAGCGCTGATAAGCAAAGGGCTTATCCAAGAGAAGCTTCCGAACATAACATCAAAGCATCACGCCAGAGAGATAGCGATGCAAAAAAGCAAGGGAAGACGAAAAGGCAAAGGAACCCGCAAAGGAATATCAACTTCAAGACTGCCCCATAAGCGCGCCTGGATCAACAGGGTCAGAATCCAGCGCGAACTGATAAGACTAATGAAAGACCACGGATTGCTGACGACAAAGAATTACAGGAAACTATACCTGCTCATAAAAGGGGGGTTTTTCAGAAGCGTAAGACACGTCAAACTCTTCATAGACGAACACAATATGGCGATAAAGAGACAGGCAGAACAGCCAAAAGAACAGAAGAAATGACGATGAACTGATAGGAGAATCACGATGGCAAGACCAATAAAATACTCGCACATACCGCGACGCAAGAGAGAAGGCAAGACCAATTACAACTCAAGACTCTCTCTGCTGAAAAGCGGGATGAGCAGGATGGTAGTTCGCAAATCCTCTAAAGGGATCGTATGCCAGATAATAAACTATGATCCTGATGGAGACAAGATTGTGGCGAGCGCGCACTCAAAAGAGCTGAAGAAAATAGGATGGAAATTGGACTGCAAGAACATCTCGGCCGCTTACCTGACAGGGTTAATGCTAGGAAAGAAAGCCGCGAAGAACAAGATATCCATGGCAGTGCTGGATATCGGGGTCCAGACATCCACTAAAGGCTCAAGGATCTACGCGGCAGCAAAAGGCGCTGTGGACGCAGGACTGAAAATGCCCCTCTCACCAGAGATTGCGCCTAATGAAGACCGCATAAGAGGCAGACACGTCGAAGAATACGCGAAGCTGCTGAAGAAAGATCAAAAGACTTATGAAAAAATATTTTCGGGATACCTGAAAGAAGGGATGGATCCCACACAATGCACAAAATATTTTGACGCTATAAAGAAAAAGATCGCCGAGGTATGAAGATGACCGCTGAACAGCCTAAGAAAGAAACTGCAGAGATCAAGGAAGAAGCGAAAGAAGAGACTCTCGCGATCACTTCAGTGCTCACAGCCCCTGAAGAGCCAGGAGAGGAGATGGTCAAAGCTCCCCCGACGCATCTTGAATCATGGAATCCTAAGACGGATCTAGGGATGAAAGTCAAGCGCGGAGAGATAAGGTCAATCTCAGAGATACTTGACAATGGGAAGAAGATAATGGAGCCTCAGATAGTCGACGCTCTCATGCCTAACGCGGAGACAGACCTCCTGCTGATGGGGCAGGCTAAAGGAAAATTCGGAGGAGGCCAGAGACGGGCGTTCAAGCAGACCCAGAAGAAGACAATGGAAGGCAATAAGCCTAAATTCTCCACTTGCGCGATCATAGGGAACAAGAACGGAATAATAGGCGCAGGTTTCGGAAAAGCGAAAGAGACCATCCCTGCGAGAGAGAAAGCGATAACCAATTCCAAACTGAACATCATAAAGATACGCAGAGGGTGCGGTTCATGGGAATGCGGCTGCAAGACCCCCCACTCAATCCCTTTCGCGGTTGAAGCGAAATCCGGATCAGTCATAATAAGAATAATGCCCGCGCCTAAAGGGCAGGGACTGTGCATCCAGAAAGAATGCAAGAAGATACTCGCTTTAGCAGGGATAAGAGATGTATACTCTAAGACTTACGGGAAGACAAAGACAAGGACAAACTTAGTGCTGGCATGCATGGCCGCGCTGAGACAGCTCATGGCTGTCAAGATGAAGCCTCAAGAAGTTGAAGCCACAGGGATGATTGAAGGAGAGACAGGAGAGATACGCAATGACAAATGAACGCGCAAACACTAAAGAGCACGGAATGACCGTCAAAGCCGCAGTGCAGAAGAAAACCAGCTCTGCAGGCCCTCAGATCGCAGCCGTGCTTGTGAGAGGGCTCATAAACGCACGTGACGACGTCAAAGAGACTTTCAATCTGCTGAAGCTAGGGAAGAAGAACTATTGCGTTGTGCTGAACTCAAATCCTTCAACTCTTGGCATGCTCTCAAAAGTCAAAGATTACATAACCTGGGGAGAGATAACTCCAGAAACTTATGCGCTGCTCACCCAGAAAAAGCAGGAGATCGACACTTTCACCAATAAGCCAAAGAAATTCTTTAAACTGCAGCCTCCGACAAAAGGATATGGGAGGAAAGGGATCAAAAGACCATTCAATATGGGTGGAGGCCTAGGGTACAGGGGAAAAGCGATGGATGACCTCTTAAGGAGGATGCTCAGATGACCACTCATAAGCGTAAGAAAGCAGTGAGATACCGAGGAAGCAACTCGCACGGCGGCGGCGCAAAGAAAAAGCGCAGAGGAGCAGGACACAGAGGAGGCCGCGGATTGGCAGGCTCTGGAAAGAGAGCTGACGCGAAAAAGCCACGTTACTGGGCAGATCCTTTATACTTCGGAAAGCACGGATTCCACAGGGGGGGCTCTTTCCCTAAACCTTTAGCTCTCAATATCGATGATATCAACACCCAGTTCCTTAAATGGGTCGGCCAGGGAAGAGCTGCGGAAAAGCAAGGCAAAGGGATCATAGATTTGAGCGCAGTGGGTTATGGAAAGCTTTTAGGAGGGGGAATCCCCGCGAGAGCTTATGATATCACTGTCGCGCAGGCCTCCCAATCATCAGTTGAAAAGATCAAGCGGAAAGGGGGCGGTGTCAACGTGACCTCTCCACAGAAGACTGATGATAAGGACAAGACAAAGACCGATGATTCTTGAACGCGCCTTGTCTGACTGTCAGAAAACGTGAAAAAAAGCGGAAAACATAAAAACCTGAAGCGCGAGGAGGGAGGTATGCCATTCGTACAGCAGTTCATGCACATGATGCCTGAAGTAAGCCCCCCTTCCCAGAAATGGCTTTCTTTCAAAGAAAAACTCAAATGGACACTCATCATACTTGCCGCATTCTTCATACTGGGAATGATCCCCTTATTCGGTCTTGGCCCTAGCTCTCTCCAAAGATTTGAGCTGCTGTCAGTCATCCTTGGAGCGGAATTCGGATCCATAATCTCATTAGGTATCGGCCCGATAGTCACAGCATCCATAGTGCTGCAATTGCTCAACGGCGCAGGAATAGTCAAATTCGACACCCATTCCCCTGAAGGAAGGAAAAACTTCCAGGGAACGCAGAAACTACTGACGATATTCTTCATCTTCTTCGAAGGCGCGATATACGTCCTCATGGGAGGGCTCTCTCCGCCGCCAGAGCTCGCAGGCACTGGAGCGTTCCTAACTCTGCAATTCGTCCTCATACTGCAGATGGCGCTAGGAGGAGTCCTCATAATGTTCATGGATGAGGTGACTAGCAAATGGGGTTTCGGTTCTGGCATATCATTATTTATCGCCGCAGGAGTCGCAAAGTCATTGTTCATAAGGATACTCTCCCCTTTCCCTTCAGAAGGGAGTGAGGTCGCCACAGGAGTCATTCCCGCGCTGATCCAGAGCGTCTCCTCAAGCGCGCCGCCCACAGAGATACTCATACTGCTCTCAGGAGTGATTGCCACAGTGCTGGTTTTCTGTGTCGCAGTATATGTCCAGGCAATGCGTGTCGAGATCCCCCTCTCTTTCGGAAGAATCAGAGGCCACGGAATCAGATGGCCTTTGGCTTTCGCGTACACCTCAAACATCCCAGTCATACTTGTCGCTGCGCTCATAGCCAACATAACCCTGATAGGCACACTCATCAAAGGAAAGCTTCCGGCGCTATCCTCACTGATCACCACATTATTCAGCCCTCCAGCGATACTTCAAGCGATGATAAAGGGAAACATAAGCTTAACTATGTTTGGCCAGGCCGCATTCTATATCATTTTCATGACTGTAGGATGCGTCATTTTCGGGATGTTCTGGGTGCAGACCGCGGGGATGGACTCTCGAAGCCAGGCAAAACAGATAATGAACGCAGGACTGCAGATCCCAGGATTCAGGAATGATCCAAGGATAATGGAGCACGTGCTTGATAGATATATAGGTCCTTTGACGATAATGGGCTCGATAGCCATAGGATTGCTTGCAGCACTGGCCGACCTTTCAGGAGCTCTGACTTCAGGGACAGGATTGCTGCTCACCGTCATGATCGTCTATAGGCTTTACCAAGACATAGCTAAACAGCATATGTATGACATGCATCCTACTATGAGAAAGTTCATGGAGTAGATTTTTAATCGATTGATTTTTCAGAATTAAAAGATAAAGGAGGGACAATGGGGATAATACAGACAATAAATTCTGGGCTTGATGTCATGTTCAGCCCTCTGCTCTCTCTCCCACCATTATGGGCGATATTCACCATAGCAATACTTCTCTCGATACTTGTCACGCTCCTCTACAAGTGGCTGACTGACCAAGAACTCATGAAGACCCTCAAACAGGACATCAAGGCGTTGCAGCAAGAGATGAAGAAGCTGAGAGACAAGCCTGACAAGATGATGGAAGTGAACAAGAGAGCGATGGAAAAGAACATGAAATACATGATGCACTCGCTCAAGCCGACATTAGTCACATTCTTGCCGATGATACTGATAATAGGATGGCTCAGTTCCCATTATGCTGTCGCCACTATAAGCCCTGGAGAAAGCTTCACACTTTACGCTTTCATGGATGATGTCACGATAAACAATGCGACAATCGAGGTTCCTGAAGGGGTGAAACTGCTCTCGAGCACGACTTCAGATATCATAAGGATCGACAATGGAGAAGATCAGGCTAACC
>Ga0209542_10021597_pt1 | contig 10075 bp, 10 predicted proteins | sample RifCSPhighO2_01_FD_184028 | JGI IMG/M metagenome (GOLD analysis project Ga0209542, IMG submission 184028) | Soil microbial communities from Rifle, Colorado - Rifle CSP2_plank highO2_0.1 (SPAdes) (version 2) | ecosystem: Environmental > Terrestrial > Deep subsurface > Rock core/Sediment ...
AAAATTCCTTGAGAAAATTCCGATGAAGCGCATGGGCGAACCGGACGACATCGGGAAAGTCGCGCTCTTCCTCGCCTCCGATCTCTCGAGCTATATGACTGGCTCGCAAATTGTCGTAGACGGCGGAGTACTGTTATCTTAATGGACAAAGAAGAAATTCATCGGCGGTTTTAGGCAAAGCGAACACTTTGACGGCAAAACGACGGAATAATACAGCTAAAGAACTAGATATGACGCGATAATGGCAGCGGTTTCTGAACGCAAAGTTAATTTTCCCAAATTTACTATGGAGAAATTTTCCATTTTTGCGGCTTTTAATTCTTCTTCGGTCCAGCCGCCTTCCGGACCGATAAAAATTCCCACAGAGCCGGCGGATTCTATCTTGAAAGTTTGAAAATTGTCTCCGGTCGCGTCGAAAAACAAATTGGCGCTGTTTTTCTTTGCCTGATCCAAAGCCTCTCCAAACTTAATCGGCCGACCCAAAACTGGAATAATGCCGCGTCCGGATTGTTCAGCCGCTTCTTTAATAATTTTCTTGAGGCGCTCCTCGTTGAAATTCAATTTCACGGTTCTTTGGGCGATAATCGGAACAATTTCTTTAATGCCGATTTCAACGGCCTTTTGCGTAGCCAATTCAAAATTTTCCCGCTTCAAAAGCGCGCAATACAAAATCGCGCGGCGCTCCGGTTCGTTTTCGTTATTTTCCAATTCCAAGATTTCAGCCTCAAGAAAATCTTTCTCTTGACCGATAATTTTCACTCGCGCTTCTCTGCTTTTGCCGTCGCTTAAAATAATTTCATCGCCGGTTTTAAAACGCAAAACGCTTCTCAACTGATGTAAAAGCTTAAAGTCGGAAATTTTAATCCGGGAAGCGCTAAAATCAAAATCGCCGATAAAACGATGCAGTCGCATTTTAAAATTTTAGCAGTTTTGAAGCCAATAAGTAAAAGTTATTTTATTATGATAAAATAAGAACATGAAAAAGATTATTATATCTCTTTTGGCAATCGGCGTATTGGGAGTGGCTTATTGGCTTATCTCGCCGCTTTTCATAAAGACCGTGAGCGATGAAAAAATCACCGACTTGCCGGGAGTTTCGCCGGGCACAATATCGGCAGAACCCGCGATAGTAAGCCGCGGCGAGTTTACCGACGGCGAATCCGGACATCATGCCAAAGGCGAAGCTTTGCTTTTAAAGCTCGCTGACGGCGGCTATGCAGTCAGGTTTGAAGATGGTTTTGAAATTACCAATGGTCCAGATTTGTTCGTATATCTGGGCAAAGACGGCGAGTACGACAAAAACGCCAATCTTGGCGGCTTAAAAGGCAGTGTTGGCGGACAGAACTATCTTATCCCCAGTGAAATAGATATCTCGAAATACAACGAAGTTTGGATCTGGTGCCGGGCCTTCAGCGTAAAATTCGGATCAGCGCGCCTTGCGCAAATTCAACTTGAAGAATAAATATCATGAGGATCGGATTTTTTTCTGATACCTATCTGCCAGCCAGTTTCGGCACAGAGATTTCAATACAGACTTTCAAAAATTCTTTGGAAAAACTCGGCCATGAAGTTTTCGTGTTCGCGCCAAAATATTCCGAAACTCCGGCAAACGAAAAAAATGTTTTTCGCTTTCCTTCTTTATTGCTCTTAAAAAGTCCGGAGAATCGGCTGATGTTTTATAGCCGCAAAAGCGTCCGAGAAGCGGCTGCCTTGAAACTTGACGTAGCTCACGCTCATACTCCGTTTTCAGGCGGACGTTTGGCAAGAACCGTTGCCAGGAAATCCAACATTCCCCTTTTTTACACTTCCCATAATCTTTACCCGGAATACGCAGCTCATTGGCTTATTGAAGGCAATAAATTTTTGCCGAAAATTATTACAAAATATCTGCGCGGCTTTGCCAACCAATGCTCCGGCGTAATAGCGCCTTCTTTAAAAATGAAGATACTCTTAGAGAGTTATGGGGTAAGCGCGCCGATTTTCGTTCTGCCAACCGGCTTTGACGTTCGAAAACTCAAGACGACTCCTCTCGATACTTCTGAAATAAGAAAAAGATTCGGCATTCCAGCTAAATCTGAAATGCTTCTTTATGTAGGTAGGCTGACTCCAGAAAAAAATGTACCGTTCCTTTTTGACACTTTTGTTGAAATTTCAAGAAAGCGAAGTGACGCGGTTTTCGCGCTTGCGGGCGAAGGTTATCTCAAAAAAGAACTGGAAGAAAAAGCTGAAAAACTGGGTTTGAAAGAAAAAATAATTTTTATAGGCCGCCAACCGCAGGAAGAAGTTTTTAATCTATACAGAATCGCAGACATTTTTGTTTTCGCGTCGCTAACCGACACTCAAGGCTTAACCATTATGGAAGCCGCCTTTTCCGGATTGCCGATCGTAGCCTTAAAGGACGAATGTTATTCGGAAATGCTCACGGATGGTGAGAATGGCTATGTTGTTTACCCTTATAAAAATTCTCTTTTCGCCGAAAAAGTTATAAAAATTCTGGGCGATAAAAAACTCTGCCGAAGATTTTCGGAAAACTCGCGAAAAATAGTTGCCGGCCTGACCGCGGAAAGCCAGGCGGAAAAATTATTGGCAATCTACAGGCGGTTCAGCAAAACGTAATCTTTTTCTTCTTTGATAAAATAGACTTTCAGATAAGCGCGCATATATCTTAAAACCGACTTTAACATGCCTTCGCGCTCAAAACGCCTCGGCGAACTGCCCACGATTAAATCCGGATCAAAGAGCACGCGGCCGGCTTTGCGGCTTATCATCATGGCGGTCGCGGCATCATCGCCCCAAAAACGGAGCGGCGGCAGACCGCCTATTTTTTCTATTATCGAACGCCGAGCGCCAAAATTTCCGCCCAAAATAACTCCAGAGCGCCTACCGAATAAAAATGGGAGGATTTTATCCGATTTTGCCAAAATCACTCGGCTGTAAAAACGGTCAAAAAATCTGGCGAGTCCCCGAAATCCATAATCATAAGGGCCGGAAACCGCCGCAACGCCGGGTATAGCCAAATCGCGGCTTATGCGCTCCAGCCAATCTATTCTCGGTTCGCAATCGGCGTCCAAGAACGCGACGATTTCCCCTTTTGAAGTTAAAACCCCTTTTTGCCGCGCAAAATTGGTGCCGGCGCTGGTTCCGCTTATAACTTTATCGGCGCCGGCGGCTTTCGCGACTCTAGAGGTAGCGTCTAGAGAACCGGCATCCACTACGATAATTTCATAGTCTTGCCGCGAAATTGTTTGTTTGGAAAGCAACTCGACGGTCCGACCGATGAATTTTTCTTCGTTATGCGCTGGTATGATGACTGAAAATTTCATTTGTGTTTTTTGGAAAAATGCCGGGCCACGAAAAACAGTATCAACAGCCCGACTATAGCTAGTATTGAATTCCTGATATCGGAAAAATTACTGGCGACTTTTTCCCATTCCGGACCTAAAAGCCTGCCGCCAAGCAAAAATCCGAAAATCCAAGTGAAGGAAGAAAATACCACAATTGATAAATAAATTTTCGGTTTGATTTGGACCAAACCGGCAACAGGAGAAGTGTAAGCACGGACATACGGGATAAGCCTCGCCAGATAAATTCCAAAACGGCCGCGCTTAGCAATTAAGCGATCAACTTTTTTAATCTGCTCGCGGCTTCCAATCGGCAACCATTTTGGCTTGCGCTCCAAAATCGCGTGCCCAAAAAAATAAAAAATTGAAAAAAGAACGGCGGTGCCGGCAAAATCGGCAGCCATGGCCGCGAGCAAGACGCTTAAAAAATCAAAGCTGCCCGCAGAAACAAGATAACCGGAAAAAAGTAGGACGAATTCTATGGGAATTATGGTCGGGATGCCGAGTTCGGTCAAAAAGACAATGACAAAAATCGCGAAATAACCGTAACTCTCCAAAAAAGCGATAAGCTCCGGACTCATGGTTCTTTATTAAGAGTAAGCAAAACCGGATCGTGGTCAGAGAGCGGCGGCGAAAAATAGAGAGGTTCATAGCGGGAAACGCGCAAACCCATTTTTTTAATGCCGTTTACGAAAAAGTAATCCAGGCGCGAGGGCTTTCTGAAAAAAAGCCAATTCCAGCTGATAAAATTCCAAAGGCTGTTAAAATACGGGTTTTCCGGCCGGTAAGTCGGCGCCATATGATCGCCTGCCACAATCGTCGGATGCAAAAATCCGGCCTGCCGGAAGAATTCCAAAAGCGGCCGCTCCACCGCGAGATTATGCTGGTTTAAATCTCCGGCTATCAAACCAGGCAAGTTCGCGTATTCGCCGCCAAGGCATTTAAGAAGATATTTAATCTGGATTTGGCGCATGTAATTGTCAAAAAGGAAGCTCTGCTGATGCAAATGCACGTTCACTACTCTAAACAAACCATGGGGCGTTTCCACGATCGCTTCCAAAAATCCTTTTCTGGAGAAAAATTCAGGAAAGGCAGAATTCCAAATGCGACTAAAAGGCACGAAACGGCTCTGCCGAATGGGAAATTTGGAAAAAATGACAAGTCCGCCGGTGGAATCCAAATTAAATAACAAAAAAGTCCGGCGCGACTCGCCGCCGTCAGTCATATGATAACCGCTTGCCGCGAGTTTCTGAAAAAGCAGTTTGCGGTTCTTGATGTCAAAAGATTCCTGAAGGCAAACGATATCGGTATTCAAATTCGTAAGATACTCCGCTGTTCTTTTTATGCGCTCCAGCCTTCTCCGAACGCCCAAAATCGGCAAATCCCATATATTATATGAAACAAAGCTTATTTCCATTGATATAACGATTATATCACAAGATTACTGTGGATAAATTATTATCCATTAAATATTTTCAGGAGTAAAATATAATCGATGTTTAGGAAGAAAAAACTTCCGATAATTTTAACCTTAACCGTATTTTTAGGGCTTTCTTTCGCGATTGCCGGAGCTCAAACAAATACTGAAGCGGAACGATCAGCGCTGATACAAAAGCTCATGAAGCAAATCCAGGAGCTGATTACTGAAATACAAAGAATCCAAGAGCAAGTTGTTAATCTATCCGGAGAGCCAACAGCCGAACCAGTAACTACGCCAACAGAGACTCTTGAACCGCCAATCCAAGCGGCTGCTTTTGGAACGCGCAATGATAATATAGGCAAGCTGCAGGAATTTCTGATTGACAACGGCTATCTTAAAGAGATTTTTGCGCCGACGCGCTATTTTGGAAAATTTACCAGAGAAGCCATGAGAAGCTTTCAGCGAGACAATGAATTGCTTCCAACAGGAATTCCCGACAGTGAAACGCTAAAAATTATTAACCAAAAACGAGGATTAAAAACCGTTATTCCCGGTTTAATTGAAGAGGGCGCCGGCGCTTCAGGAAAAATCCCGTCGGGATTACTCAAAGCGCCTGGCATACAAAAAAATCTTACCGGCACTCCGACTCCAACGCCAGGCCCTTCCGCAACGTCAACCCCAACACCCTCTCCTTCAGCCACAACAACGCCATCGCCAACACCAACGCCAACCCCAGAAAGCGGCGGCGGCTCTGGCAGTGGTAGTGGAAGTAGTGGCGGCGGTTCACCAAGCCCGACTCCTACTTTAACTCCATCGCCATCGCCTTCAGCCACGACAACGCCATCACCAACGCCAACGCCAACTCCATCACCATCACCATCGCCATCACCATCGCCGACGCCTTCGCCCTCTCCTTCTCCTTCGCCATCACCATCGCCGACGCCATCCCCGTCACCCTCACCAACTCCTTCTCTGCCGCCATCTATCACGGTTATCACTCCAAACGGGGGGGAAATGTGGACAGCCGCACAAACTTATACAGTCCAGTGGAATGCGCAAAATATTCCCCCAGAAACAAGGGTTGGGCTCCAACTGCAATCTAGATACAGCGGCAATCCGACGCCTTATGAAGGCGGGGTATTATATTACCCGTCAACTGGAACTTGTTGCGGCAGCGTCAGTCTTGATCCTGCTTCGGGAAGCTATGAATGGTTTATTCCACCGCAATATGGCAGCGGCTATGAACAAAATATGTTTAACATGAGGGCGTATCTTTTTGGTCCAAATATTCCAGGATCGCCTGCTCCAACTGATTACAGCGATTCAACTTTTACAATTTCAAGCGGCGGCGGATCTTTACCCAATACGCCTAGCTCCAATATCGCTTCTAGGAATAATCTGAAGATTCTTGCCTCAATCCTTGACGCGTTATTTAAAATAGTTACGCAGCTCCAAACTTTGATTCAATGAAGATTCATTAGCTAAAACTCGAGCAAGAGGCTTGACAGAAAATCAAGCCTCTTGCTTTTTAATCGCAAATCTGATACAATCTTTAAACTAATTAAAGCTGTATGAAAAGCTTAATGCGATTATTAAAATCTTTATACGGCGCCGTGATTTCGGCCTTGATTGTGCTTTCCTTAATCATCGGCGTTTTCCCCGGAAATCGAGAGGCCGAAGGCGCCATAGTGGCGGTAAAGCGCGGAGCAATCAGCGAAGAAGTTTTCGTGACCGGCAAAATACAGTCGGCTCGCGAGGCAAAACTGGCTTTTGAGAGGGGTGGTAAAGTAAGCTCCGTGACTGCACTTATCGGCGATCGCGTGTCAGCCGGACAAATACTCGCGAAGTTGGAAGCCGCTGATCTTGCCGCTGAATTAGAGGAAGCCAACGCTAATATCAAAATACAGGAGATTAAATTGAATGAGCTAAAGACAGGGGCACGGCCGGAAGAAATCCAAATCCAAGAATCCCGCATCGTGAAACTGCGAGATTCCTTGGCTCAAGCTCTAAAAGACTTGGCTTTTGCCGTAAATGAGAGCTATACCAATGCCGATGATGCTGTAAGAAACAAAATAGACCAGCTTTTTATCGAGCCCTTCTCTTCTGTTCCAAAATTGAAATACGCCCTACCGGGACAACTAAAAAATGATATTGAATTTGAACGCTACTTAATAGAACCGGAATTGCGCGCTTGGTATGAGTTTTTAACTTCTAGCGGCGTGGCATCTAAAATATCCGGCTATGCGGAAACAGCCGGCAAAAACCTTAGCCGCATAAATTCTATTCTTAATAAACTGGCTTTGGCGATTAACGGCTTTACGCCATTTGCCGATCTTTCTCAAGCCGCGATCGACAACTATAAATCCATGATCACGACCGCACGCAATTCTCTACATGCTTCCATTGCCAAGCTCCAATCAGCCGGGGAGAAAATCGCGGCGCTGGAAAATGATCTTGAAATTGCCGGCGAAGAATTGCTTTTAAAAAAGTCCGGCGGCACCGAAGATCAAATCGCGGCGCAAGAAGCCCAAGTTACGCAGGCTAAAGCCCGCGCGAAAAACATTGAAGCGCAGATAGCCAAAACCGCGATTCGATCCCCCATCTCCGGAATCTTAACTCGAAACGACGCCGAAGCCGGAGAAATCGTCTCGCCCAATGAACCGCTTATCACGGTTATGTCGCTAAGCGATTTGGAAATTGAAGCCAATATGCCGGAAGTTGATATCGGGAAAATCTCCGCCGGCAATCCGACCTTGATAACGCTTGACGCTTTCCCGAGAGAAAAATTCTTGGGAAAAATAATTTTCATTGATCCCGCGGAAACCATAATTGACGGCGTGGTAAACTTCAAAATAAAAATCGCCTTTGAAGAGCCGGACTCGCGCTTGAAAAGCGGATTAACCGCGAATCTCACCATTGAAACTTCCAAAAAAGACGATGTGCTGGTCATACCGCTAGCTGCCGTGATTGAAAAAGACTCGGGCGCTTTTGTAAAGAAAATTGACCGGGGCGCCGAACGGGAAATTCCGGTCACAACCGGCATACGCAGCCAAACCGCGAATTTGATTGAAATAATTTCCGGCCTGCGCGAAGGAGAAAAAATACTGAACGCGGGTTTGAAATCCGAAAACCAATGATTGCCGTAAAAAATTTGAACAAAGATTACGTAAGCGACGATTCAGCTTTCAGAGCTTTAAATAATGTTTCTTTTACTATAAACAGGGGCGAATTCGTGGCCATTATGGGACCTTCCGGCTCCGGCAAATCAACTTTGCTCCACATTTTAAGTTTCCTTGACAAGCCGACAAGCGGCTCTTACAAATTCGCGGGCAAAAGCATAGACGAGCTTGACGATAAGAACCTAGCCCGAGTAAGAAACCGCGAGATGGGATTTGTGTTTCAGGCGTTTAATCTCTTGGCGCGTTCTTCGGTTTATGAAAACGTGGAATTGCCTTTGCTTTATAGCGGTGTTTCGAAAAACAAACGCGAAAAATTGGTGCACGAAGCAGTGGAAGCTGTTGGCTTGAAAGACAAAATTTTTCAAGAAGCCGGCAAACTCTCGGGCGGACAAAAGCAAAGAGTGGCGATCGCGCGCGCGCTCGTGGTGAATCCCAATGTCATTTTTGCCGATGAGCCGACCGGCAATCTTGACTCGGCCTCGGGCGGCCAGGTTATGGATATTTTAGCTAAATTAAACAAAGCCGGAAAAACCATTGTGCTCGTAACCCATGAAACTTACACGGCTGAATTCGCGAACCGCGCCATTCATCTTAAAGACGGAAAAATTGAACGAGATGCGCCAATCGGAAAAAACCGCCATTCAAAAGAAGATTTTATCAAATAACATGAAATTCAGAGATGCTTTAAAAACCGCATCATTGGGCATCAGGCACGCGCGCGTGCGCTCGCTTTTGACCATGCTTGGCATTGTGATTGGCATTGCTTCGGTGATTCTCCTCATGTCAGTCGGCCGGTCAGCTCAAGAACTGATTATCAAAGAAGTGGAAGGCATTGGCAGTAATTTAATTTTCGTCCATCCGGGCGCAACCCGCGGATCACGGTTTTCATCGCCGCCTTCGGTTCAAGGCGTGGTTATTAAAACACTTACTGAACGGGACGCGCTTGCCTTGCGTAGAGAGCCGTCGGTGAGCCGCGTGGCGCCGGAAGTTCGCGGCCGGGCGCGGGTGATTTTTGAAAACAACGATTTAGAAACCACTTTTGAAGGCACAAATGCTGATTTTTTCACAGTGCGCAACTTTAAAGTGGAACGCGGTAATCCATTTACCGTTACTGACGTCCAATCTTTCCGTCGGGTGGCGGTTATAGGAAGCGAACTAGCGGAAACGCTTTTCGGTTTACGCGATCCCATTGCCAAACAAATCAGGCTTAAAGGCATTGCCTTTACGATTATCGGCGTTTTGGAAGAAAAAGGCGTGGGGCCGTTCGGCATTGATCAAGATAATCTCATTATCATACCGATTACTATCGCCCAAAAACAGCTCTTGGGCATTGATTACTATAACGATCTTTCAATTCAGGCGAACGCGGATTACACGATTGATTTTGTGAAAACGCGTATCACCGCGGTTTTACGCTCAAGTCACGGCATCACCAATCCAGACAAAGACGACTTTAGCATTCATACCCAGGAAGATGCCTTATCAATCTTGGGCAACATCACCTCCATCCTCACGGTCTTTTTAACTGCCATTGCTTCCATCTCACTTATCGTGGGCGGCATCGGCATTATGAACATAATGCTGGTTTCAGTGGTGGAACGCACTAAGGAAATCGGCTTAAGAAAAGCCATTGGCGCCACCCAAAAAGACATTCTGCTGCAATTTCTCCTGGAAGCCATGATGCTCACCGTAGTGGGCGGCTTGACCGGCATATTGTTCGGCGCTCTGCTTACGACTGGCGTTTATTTCGTGCTGGTAAATGTACTGCCCGGCGGCTGGGTTTTCGCACTGCCCCTCCAGGCCGTCGGGCTCGCAGTTTTGGTTTCCGGCTTAACCGGCATTGTTTTTGGCATCTATCCGGCCAGGCAAGCTTCACGAAAAAATCCAATTGATGCTTTAAGATACGAATAAAAATTGTTGACAACAATCACTAAACAAACTAATATCTTCTTTAGTTCTTCTTACTCGCAACCAAGGGAGGCAAATTCGAATGAGCGAAACAGCTCAAATGACTGGGCTTATCAATGACGCCAGAGATTTCTACTGTGAAGCAAGCTCCGCGGACTATGTGATAAATATGCCAAGTCAAACTATCGAAGCCTTGCCCGGTTCAAGAGTCATAATCTACGAACGGG
>Ga0209542_10021598_pt1 | contig 10074 bp, 7 predicted proteins | sample RifCSPhighO2_01_FD_184028 | JGI IMG/M metagenome (GOLD analysis project Ga0209542, IMG submission 184028) | Soil microbial communities from Rifle, Colorado - Rifle CSP2_plank highO2_0.1 (SPAdes) (version 2) | ecosystem: Environmental > Terrestrial > Deep subsurface > Rock core/Sediment ...
TTCACTGTGTCGGGCAAAACCAATAATGCGAGCTATGGGTTTAAGGCTGTATTCTTCAACCGCTCTTTCAGAGGCTAATAAAAGAAATGCCGCTGCATCGCCGTACTTGGATGCCGTGGCTGGGGATGTGAGTTCGCAATTATCCAAGGGAGGATATCTTTTTATCGCTTCAGGAGAGAGTATTTTCAAGAGGCCCTCATCAATCGTGAGCACCGGTTCATTTTGGGATTTAAGATGAATTGGCACAAGATCATGATCGTTTATATGATCCTTGGCTCGCTGATAAGAAAGTGCGGCATAATCGTCTAAATGTTCTCGTGTTAATCCAAGTTGTCTGGCTTTAATGTCTGAAAGAGCGGCCATGGTCTTGTTGTAACACACGTCATTAAATATTCTGCTAACCAACCTATCCGGATACCGACTCATCATGTCAACTCCACCGGTTATAGCGAAATCAGCATAACCCGTGAGTATACTTGTGACACCTTGTTGTACCGCTAGCATGCCAGTGGCGCAGGCAGCGCCAGGAAGTAAGGCATCGGCACATGCATGCTTATTCCATCGGCTTTTGCTTATAAAATTTTTGGCTGGCGCGTGAAACATACCGGGTTCAAGCGCCTTGGATATAACTGAACCCATCCTGAAATTAAACTCAATAGAGTCCCGCATTTGCATGCTTGTTTTGTCAAAAAGATCATTTAAAACTTGTGTTGCAAGATTTCTTGGATCAATGCTGTCTATAGAACTGGTGTTTGGATCTCCGCGTTTTACTTTGGCAATGGGAGAGCGCGAAGCTCCAATGATATAAACGGGCAACATTATCTACCTCCTATATTTTCGATTACCATAGCCGTGGCTTCATCAATTGCGTTGCAGAGCGACACAACTGCGTATCTTTTACCGGTACTTTTTAAAATATCAATTGTTTTTACCAAAAGAAGGGTTCCTGTCGCACCAATAGGATGACCGGTACCAATAGCTCCGCCCCAGAGATTTATCTTTTCTCTTGGTATGTCATTTTGCATGAGATATAGACAAGTGGTAGGAAAAGCCTCATTAACTTCAAAAAAATCAATGTCCTGATGACTTAAGTTTGCCCGTTTCAAAGCTCTGTTTATAGCCTCGGTCGGTTGGATAACAAAATTCTTTGGCTCTTTGCCCCCACAAGCTCCATAAGACAGTATTCGTGCCATCGGCTTCAACTTGTATTCGTTTATTGCGAACATATTGGCAAGTGCTACGAATGCGGCTGCATCTCCGTATTTCGAGGAGTTAAGGAAGGTCATTATTCCACAGTCTGGGAACAGGAGTATACTTCTCTTTCTTTGCAAATTTACTATTCTTTTGGCCGGATACTCATCCACCACCTCGTCATGATCGAGCAATATATTGCCACTTGTTCTGTCTTTTATAGAAACCATCGATGATTGTTTTGTGTGCTCACGCGCTCTTTCAAAAGATTCAAAAGCATATTGATCATGGGCGTCAGCTGTATAGCCAAGCTCTTTTGCTTTTTCATCGGCCATAACAGCCATAAGCTGTTCCGTATTAGGATCTGTAAGACCTCTTATTATTACACTGTTTGACTGCCGGCTCATCATATCAACTCCGCCGGCTATAGAAAGATCGGCATGGCCTATCATTATTACTTCGGCTGTTTGCCATATCGCGGCCAAACTTGATGAACAAGCCTTGCTCACGTCATCCGCTACCGCGTCTAGTTTTCTGTCAAGGCACGCCATTCTAAGTATGTGCTTAGCTGGCGCCTGAAACATTGTATCTCTTTCAACTCTTTGTGAGATTACAGAACCCAAACTGAAATGATCAATTTGTGAGGAATTAATCCCACTTCTTTCGAAAAGGACTTCCAAAACCTGTCTGGAAAGCTCAATGGGAGAAAGAGACGATATGGAGCTGGTGTTTTTTGGTTCTTCTCTTGAATCTATTTCTTTATTTTTTTTACCAATCTTAACCGAGGCGATAGGAGAGCGTGCTGCGCCAACAATATAAACGTTTTCCATTATCTGACTCCATAATTGTAAAAAAGCTATCTATAAATAAAGTATTCCCAGCAACAGGAAAAAGCAAATCGTTAGATGGACTAATAATAAACGGCTCACCTTGTGAGCCGTTTATTATTTTCTAGCCTTAACTCATAAACCAATTTTTTTATTCACTTTCGTTCCTCAAGAACCGTTTTTACTTTCATGGTCTTATCCTTGCGCATAACGCTCATTTCTAATTCATCCCCAACGTTCGCCAACTGTATGATATCGGCTAATTCTTTTTTTTCGGTAAGCTTTTCGTCATTTATCTCGAGCACTATGTCATTTTCGCGTATCCCAGCTTTATCAGCAGGGGAGTCCTTAACCACTGCCTGAGATCCAGGCATATGATCCTTAATTACAAGAGCGCCATAATCAACCGGCAAGTCATATCTTTCCTTAAGTTCTTTATTAAGCATTACGTAACGAAGTCCGATGAATGGCCTGATGATTCTTCCATGTTTAATTATATCCTCCAGATCAGTTTTGGCCCAGTTAATGGGTAGTGCAAAACCTATATTTTGAGCTCCGAATATTATTGCAGTATTTATACCAATAACTTCCCCGTCTAGATTAATCAGAGGTCCACCAGAATTACCCTGGTTAATTGCCACATCTGTCTGCAAAACATTACGCAAATGTTCCATCTCACCGCCCTGACCCATTGCAGCTGATATCTTGCGGCCCAAACCGGATATTATTCCCTTGGAAACAGAGTTGGAAAAAAGGCCAAGGGCATTACCTATTGCCACAACAGTCTGACCTAACTCAATTTTATTAGAATTGCCAAGCCTAACAGGTGGCAACCCCTTAGCATCTATCTTTAATACAGCGACATCATTTATAGGATCGCGAGATATAACCCGACCATGATATTCTTTTTCATCCTCAGTTATTATCGTGTATTCTGAATCTGGATCGAAAACAACATGTTTGTTTGTAAGCACCAGGCCATCTGGATGAACTATGAAACCAGAACCTCCACCAATTTTTATTTTTTGACTATTCCCACCTAGGTGTTGGTTATGCTCGTGCGGAATCATGGCATCATCATCAATGTCAGGCTGGTCCGGCATACCAAATGGACCAAAAAGAGGCGCGAAAGGCATGCGCTTAACTTTCGGCATATTTTTAGATATAACGATGCTGACCACTGAAGGCAGTACTTTTTTAACTGCGTTAATTGTTCGTTCTTCGATATTTTCCATAGTGTTAGAAATTATAGCATGAAGACCAAAATCACAACAAGGGATTTGGCACAGATAAAACTAAACCAAATTTTTATCAAAAATTGACCGTTTTCATCACTCGTGTTAGTTTTGCGCAAAAGTACTTTTAAATACTGGGGTCTTAAATGCCAACACTGGAAACTGACCTAGCATTTTATTTTTCTCCATTCACAAACCTGGAATTTACAGAAAATGCCCTTGTCTTGGCTTTCGGGTTCGAAGGTCAGGAAGATCCTGATTTGGCTAAAAATTTTCCTGAACTTGAACAAAGACGCAAACAAATAGACAAAATAGACCGCAGAGGAGATGAAGTCGTATCTTTCCAATCTATAAAAAATGGCGATGGCTTCTTCCATGCCGGACTAATTCACATAGGTTATCCCTGGAAGAAAAGGAAGGAAATCATTGTTGGTAGTATTAATTTTCTACAATTGGTTTTTGCCAGAATGGTTGCCGCCACAACAAAAGCAAGGAGTGAGGGTTTTGAGAAGATTTTTGTAATTTTACCGAACAGGTTTTCACCCTCAAATGTCAAAGACGAGATCACTAGGCACCATCTTTATTCATTTGTTAAAGCAATTTCAGAGGCCATCGTTTACAGTAATAATGACGAGAGGTTCGTTACCAAAAAGATGATTCGAATAAAAGAAACAGTCTTATTTTTTTGGGGTGAACCCAACTTAACCGTTGATGCCTTTATGCGCAAGGCCATAGGGGACGGAAGCAATATGGGCAAGCAATTATCATTTGCCAGAAGTTTAATTGAAACTCCTCCCAATCTACAGACACCGATAGGGTTTCTTAACGAAGCTCTTTCTCTAAATCTTGAGGATAAGCCATCAAATAAATGGAGAAGGAACAAAATATCGCCTAATGTTACGGCTTATATTTTGAATGGAACAGAATCTATTGTATCAAAAGGTTTTGGACTAATTGGAGCAGTGGGCAGTGGCGCTGCTCACGAACCATGCATATTAAAACTTCACTATAAGCCCTCGACCAAAAGAACCAAGAGAATTAAAAAGCTTGTTTTTACTGCTAAAGGAGTTGTGTTTGACACAGGGGGTCACGATCTCAAGGGCACAGGATATTATGATAATATGCATTACGATATGGCTGGTGCAGCGACAGTAATTTCGTTACTAAGACTAGCTGAAGAATACAAATTACCAGTCGAAATCATTGCCATAATACCGGTAGTTCAAAACATGATAGGACCAAAAGCATACCTACCAGGATCTATATTTAAGGCCTGGAATGGAAAAACCGTAGAGATAGTTAACACAGACTGCGAAGGCAGACTTCTAATGGCCGATGCAATATCATTTGGTGAAAAGACATTTAGGCCAGACGCCATGGTTACAGTTGCAACGCTTGGTGATCCTGATGACTTTGCACCAGACTTCCTAAAAGTTGGTTTCTTTGGCAAAGGAAATGAGAAAAAAATAAAAGTTGCCGAAAAAAATGCCGCCGAGAAAGTTTTCTGTTTACCTTCGATAGATTTTTTAAACCACGTTGACCAACAACACGTTGGCAGTAGGTCGGACTTAATTAACGACGTTTATAAAAGATATCATACTTCAGCATTTGTGTTTATGTACAATTTTTTTGAATATGAAACCCCTTGGATTTTTGTAGACAATGGCGCCGTATTCGCATCGGATGCAATTGAATATGCATCTGGCCCAGGATTCGGACTAAAGTTTCTTTGGTATATAGTGCAACAATTCACATAACCCTCTTGCAGAGGGTTTTTATTTAAACAAATTAATCAGTCTTTACTTTGTATATTCTGGGTGCTAGATTGCAAAATAATGTTTATTTAAAATTAGAGGACGTTAAAAAATGTTCGCAGACAAATTTATAGACTCCCGATTTAGTTCACTAATCAAATCACCAAACTTAACTCATCTGCCCCACCAGCTTCAGCTTGGCAAAAATGAAAAACACTCCATACGAAGCAATACGACTGTGTTTGCACTAGCATATGGCGGGGGAGTACTAATCGCAGGAGACAGAAGAACTTCTGGCGGCTACTTTGATATTGTTTCTGACAACACAATAAAAGTACACCAGATATCAGATTATTCAGCATTCGCAGCAGCAGGTTCTTGCAATGTGATCTCTGACCTAGAAGACAGCCTCATCTCCATGTCCGCAAGTTTTGAAAACTTATATGGCAGTGAGCTTTCTCCTGACGGTCAGGCAAATTTTTTGAAAAAGCTTCTTGAGCCTTGGTGGTTTATGTCTATTTACACCTATTATTGGAATATCGGCATACCAATTATAGCCGCTTACGATAGGGAAATTGAAAAACCAAGAATATTCGTTTTTGATGAAACAGGTTTTTATTACGAACCGGAGTTCTTTGGTGGTACTGGTTGTGGTTTTGATGCAATAAAGGGACTGGTAGTTGATCTCTGGCGACCCGGCATGAGTGAGGATATGGCAATTTTAATAGCCCTAAAAGCAATGCTTCAGTCAGGCAAAGCAAGTTCCGGGGTAAGTGACGCTGTTTTGCATAACCCCACAATCTGCCTAATAGACAGGGAGGGTTTTAGAATGCTACCAGACAGTTTCTTGAAAAAAGCAATAAAACAAGTAATAAAAGATACCGGGAGTCTATAATGGCGACTGCACAAACATTATTCAGTCTCAAAAAGTCACTAACTGAAGAGGCTCTTTCCAAAAGCATTGGCTTAGTAATAAGAGGCAAGGACTCTGTATCGGTTGTAGTCAAATCAAATCATGTGGCATCATTTCACGAATTACCCAATAAAAACTCCAACATTTTCGTTTGGGCTATAGGCGGCTCGGAATTAGATGTACGCAACTTCAGAGCAGAATATCTACGTTTTATTTCAAGATTCTCAAGTATTTTTTCAAGAAGAGATGTAACGATAGCATTGATACATGACTTCGCAGCCAACTATTTAACAAGCAGCCTTTATGATGTTCGCTCAATAGAGCCCACGTCTTTGGAACTGATTTTGGGATTAGTTACTCAAAATTCAATGGTTTTTTATACACTAAATTACCAAGGTAAAGGCACCATAATTGATGACCTTGGAGAAAATATTTCGATTGTTGGATCATATGACTCGAATAGGAAACAGCTTGTTGAAGGTCTGGCAAAAATTAATACTCTAAACATTAGCGGCCAGGAGACCATAAAACAAATAACACCGCTCCTGAGACCCTTCTCAGGAAATATCGGTGCACTAGTTTGTACCATAACTAGAGTAAGAGAGAAAAAACAAAATAAACCAAGGCGCAAATAAGCGCCTTTTAATTTTTTAAATGTAATTAGTCTCTAAACTTTATAAAAAACCCAAAAGAAGCTATGATAAATTAACTCAGCATGATACAGGAAATAATAAAAAAATTAATAGAGGCCACACTAAACAAGCTGGAGCTTGTGATAGATGCCTCTGAAATCAAACTTGAGCACCCCACAGTTAAAGAGCATGGGGATTTTTCTTGCAACATAGCCATGAGGCTTGCATCCAAACTTAAAAAGCCTCCACTAAAAATAGCTCAGGAAATTGCAAAAAATATAGCTGAAAATCCATCAATAGCTTCTGTTGAAGCTCTGGAACCCGGTTTTATAAACTTCCGACTTTCAGAGGCATTCATGTGGAATGAGTTGGGAAAAATAATTTCGGAAAAAGAGAATTATGGCTCTTTGGCTGCAGAATCCAGAAAAAGAGTTCTCATCGAACATACACAAATCAATCCTAACAAAGAACCACATATAGGCCATTTAAGAAACGCTTGCATCGGAGACACCCTTACCAAACTTTATCGTTCTGCCTCATGGGACACGAAGGTTCTTTATTATCAAAACGATGTCGGTCAGCAAATAGCATCGATAGTTCTGGCATTTCAAAAGCAATATGTTAATCGTGATGAATTTGACTCCCTAATATCCTGGGCTTCGTCCGCCTATTCGGACATAGAAAAAAGAATAGAAGAAAATCCAGATCTATTAAAAGAGAAGGGTACAATTCAGGTAAAGATCGCCGGACAAAACACGCCCGAAGCAAAAACAGCGCAAGAAATTACAACCCAAATTCTTAAAGAAACCATGGAAATTCTTTCCTATTTTAAAATTGAGTATGATCTTATAGTCCAAGAAAGCGATATTCTAAAAAACAAGCTTTGGGAAAAGACGTTTGAACTGCTCAAAAAGAAAGATGCATTTTACCAAGCCGAAGAAGGAGATAAAAAAGACTGCTGGCTTATAAAAATGCCGGATCAAGAAGACAAGATCATAGTCCGCTCAAACGGCGTACCGACTTATGTCGGCAATGACATAGCAAATCATCTCTGGAAGTTTGGGATTCTAGAAGATTTTAAATACAAAAAACTGGATTGGGACACACAAAAGTTACCCCTATACATAACAACTTCCGGGGAAGGAGAAAAATCGGATCAATTTTCTAACGCGGATGTAATCGTGAACGTAATTGACCAAACGCAAACATATCCTCAACAAAGCGTAATTGAATCTTTGAAGGTGCTCGGTTATGAAAAAGAAGCAGCAAACTATTACCACGTTAACTATGGCTTTGTGTATTTATCACCACAAACAGCGGAACAACTAGGCATAGAGAATAAGGATAATGCAAAGCAAATAAAAATAAGCGGCAGGAAAGGAGCTGTTGTTTCAATAACCAATTTCTTGAACAAAATGGAAGAAGTTCTTAAACAAAAATACGGCTCCTTTACATCTATCAAGGAGGTAAGCAACGGCACCGTAAAATTCGAACTACTTAAATACAACACTTACCAAGACATAATTTTTGACCTGGATTCAGCTTTAGACCTCAAGGGATTCAGTGGCCCATATATACAATATGCTTTTACCAGAGCCTTTAATGTTTTGCGAAAGGCTGGGGTATCCAATCTAGACTGGCAGGAAGGTGTAGAAAATTTTGATGAAAACGAAAAGAAGATATTGAGGATGATCTACATTTTTCCAGAAATTATAGAAATGTCTCTCAAAGAACATGCGCCGCATCACATTTGTCTATATCTATTTGAGCTTGCCCAGTCATTTAACAGTTTCTACGAAACAAGTCAGGTTATAGGATCTGACAAAGAAGCACAAAGAATATTGATTACCGGCGCCACAGCGCAAATTCTCAAAAATGGTCTAAATTTTCTAGGGATTGAGTCTCCAGAAAAAATGTAAGCAAAATAAAGCCCGCTAAGTGCGGGTTCTTATTTAGATTTTGGGAACCAGGTTTCTGTTTTGTATTCATCAGGATAATAGAAGCACCTCACTTCAGGTGGCATTCTATAAACAAAAGCAGGCGACAGGCCAGGCAGTATTTGGACAGTGTCCGACTTCAATCTAGTTAATCCCCAGGAGAATAAGAAATTTCTAAAATTAGTTAGTGTTTCCTGTATAGAAACAGGCCTATTACTTACAAGACTAAATCCTTGGGCATAAAATTTTTTACCATTGTAGTCTTCCCAAGACTCTCGTTCATCTACTTCAATCTGCACTATAGCGCCGTTGATAGCCAAGATGGCTCTTATTACTCTTCTCACTGTACTGTTCGGTTTTGACCAAAACAACAGGTCAGTGAACTCGCTATTATCAGATGTCAGGGAAATATTCAGTATCCACTGAGTTAGGGTAGCACTCAGGAATGGCATCAATATTCTTCGCCCATCGCATTCTCTGCTTTTAAAAATACTCAGATCAACACCTAAGGTTGCCAAATTTTTCTCAAAGTCATTTATTCCGTATGTTGTTACAGCCAAGACCAATCTCCAGACTTAAAAAACTATCGGTATACTGACATCATTCCTAAAAAAATCAAGGCACGAATCACAGCTGCGTTAGCACCGGACAAACTTCCAGTTTTTGTTAATTTTTGCTAGGATTTATATCAATGAGCGTTTTTGAATTTCCAAAAATAGAAGAGAAAATTCTCAAATTCTGGAAGGACAGGAATATATTCGAGAAGTCAGTAGAAAATAGGCGCTCTGCCGGTCGGCGGCGTTTTGTTTTTTTTGAAGGACCGCCGGGTGCAAACGGCAATCCTGGTATACATCACGTGCTTGGACGTATGATCAAGGATCTTTTTGTTCGCTATAAAACCATGCGCGGATATGTAGTTGAGAGACGCGCCGGCTGGGACACTCACGGCTTACCGGTTGAAATTGAAACCGAGAAAGAACTTGGCCTCAAAAATAAAAAAGAAATAGAAACCTACGGCATAAAAGAGTTCAACAAAAAAGCAAAGCAAGTTGTATGGAAATACAAACAGGAATGGGAAGAAATCACCAGACGCATAGGCTATTGGCTGGATACACAGAATCCATACATCACCTATGATTGGAAATTCATTGAAAGTCTATGGAATATAATATCTCGCATAGACGAACGCAAACTACTTTACAGAGGGCACAAGGTTCTGCCCTGGTGTCCGCGTTGCGGAACAGCACTCTCCAGCCACGAAGTCGCACAAGGCTACGAGGACGTCACCGATACTTCGGTCTATGTTAAGTTTAGGCTCAAACCAGGACAGAAGATGGGCAAGAATTCTGTGGGGGATGACACTTACATTTTAGCTTGGACGACAACTCCATGGACACTGCCCGGAAATGTCGCACTGGCCGTTGGGAAAAGTATTAAGTATCAAGTAGTAAGTACCGCGGATAAAAATGAAATATATATTTTGGCCGAAGATTTGATTGGCAAAGTCCTTGATACCGACTACTCACTACTGGCTTCTATTACCGGCAAGGAGCTCGTTGGCCTCGAATACGAACCTCTTTTTGAA
>Ga0209542_10021599_pt1 | contig 10074 bp, 9 predicted proteins | sample RifCSPhighO2_01_FD_184028 | JGI IMG/M metagenome (GOLD analysis project Ga0209542, IMG submission 184028) | Soil microbial communities from Rifle, Colorado - Rifle CSP2_plank highO2_0.1 (SPAdes) (version 2) | ecosystem: Environmental > Terrestrial > Deep subsurface > Rock core/Sediment ...
AAGAAAATAAAATAGTGCACGGAATAATTAAAGATTACTACGGTATGACGAATAACCGTGATGAATTTGTTTATGATGATTTGATTGGCATGGTACAAAACCTAGATGTATATCATAGCAGCAGTGAGATTCAAGGGTCTGATTCCAACCTTGAGGGGCTCATTCAGCAATACACTCAAATTACCGCTGGTAGTGATCATATAATTTCTTTTCGTGGTTTGAGCGGCGGACCTACAGTAAATTCAAAAGGTGAAGTCGTTGGGATTAACAGTGTTGAGCCAGGAGCTCAAGGCGATTATATAGTTGAAAATGGGGGAATCCGCTATCGGCCGCTTATAACGCTTGAGTTAACGAGCGCAGGTGAATTAAAGAGGGCCACTCGATCTCTAGGGCAGTATTGATCCCGCACTTGTAAGGTGCGGGATTTTTATTTATATTCACTTCAAGTTACTTTGACAAAAATCATGGATGCCGATCGAGTTAGAGAATTAGAGAGAAAAATCTTGGTCGAATCAACCAAATTCCTAATGGGAATGGAAGAGCCAGCGAGATTATTTGTTCGCTCATTTTTTATGCTTTTGCCTTATACCGATAAAATCGGCCTTAATGGTAGTAACGTCAAAGCTATGGGCCAGGCCCATGTTCTGTTGGAAGGCGGGACAGGTGTGGGTAAGACTGACTTGGTGGAGTGTGGATCAAACGCAATTACGGCTATAGTTAATAGAATTCAGGGTACTCCTGATCTCATGCCATATCATATTCTCGGTGATTATGTTTTTGTTGAGGATATAAGCGGTAAGAGATCTATTAGATTGCGTCCCGGAAAGTTATATTCCAACATCCTTTTTATTGATGAGGCTAATCGTATCAAGCCTCATACCAAATCTGCTATCTTTGAGGGTATGGAAGAGCGCTCAGTTACTCCTCAAAGCGAATATCTTGATCTTGGAGGGGAGGAGCTAAGGGGAAAGAAATTCCCACTCTTTCCGATATCCGGAAGAATTGACGACTTTACTAGCCATAGACATTTTCAGGTGTTTGCGACTCAAAACGTATTTGGCGAAGAAGAGGGGACATCTCGTAGTCCCAGGGCAGAGCTGGATCGCTTTACAATGTGTATTTCGATGAATAGACCCCCTTTTGAAGATGAGGCAAAGATTTCATCCAAGCGTATCGTTGGTATAAAAGTGGAAAAGGTTACGGACCTGGCGGAACTCTTGGAAGCTTCCCAGTACGTTTATGATAATGTGTCTTTTTCAGAAGATAGCCCAGCCTGGAATTATAAGGTGGCATTGATCAGGAATACCGACCCAACCAAGGTTCAGGGCTCTCCAGCTTTTGCTCGATATATTAAAGATCATGTGTTTCATAATGAGCGAGATGGCGGCATTGGCGGAGGATCACCTCGTGTGCAGTATCATCTTGAAGCAGCGGCTAGGGTCCAGGCTTTTTTCAGCGGGAGTGATGTTGTAAGGCCGGAACACGTTAAAGCTATCGCACCTTATGTTATTAATCATCGCTTAGTGATTCGATCCGAGAAAGAAATGAAAGTAAAGCCTTATGATGTCTTTGGAGAAGTTTTGGAAAACACAAGGATCCCGGGATGGAAGATAAGCCTAGTATCATAGAAGAGATCCAGAAATTAAAAAGGGAAATTTTTAATGGTAAAGCTCGCAATCTATCGGTAGGCGAGCATCTAAGCCGTATCGGCGGTATCGGATTCGAAATTAGGGATGTTGAAAAATGGGAACGAGGAGATCCATTTTCAAGCATTGATTGGAATTTAAGTTTGCAAAGCTATCCCGAGATTCTTTATAAACTCGATCGAATAGAAACCAAACAAGTGCCAGTAGCCATCGTGGCTGATTGTTCTCCATCTGTCCTCCTTGGTTTTAATTCCGAGAACGACAGATTGAGACTACTTATCCATCTGATTTCTATCTTCTCTTTCACGGCTAACTACTTCCAAGATCCAGTGGTTATGGCTTTGGCAGGCGTTAGCGATGAAGCGTTTGTGCCTCTGCGGCATGGGCATGGTCACATCATGACAACAATTTATCGCCTTATTGATTTGGCTGACGAATTTCATAAAGCAATTGAAAGGGGTCAGCGGCCAGCTAGTGAAGGCTTGAGCCTAAACGAAGCCATTCAATTGATGGCTTCTAGAGTTAAGCGTCAATCAACAATTGTAATCATATCTGACTTTGTAGATGCGATTACTGGCAAAGCTCCGCTGGATATGGAGACAATAGAATATTTGTCTGCCAAAAGCCGGCAAAATACTATGGCAATATTTTTGCAGGATGACGATGAATTTGCTTTCGATGGCATAAGCGGAACTATAAAGGTTCGCGATATTGAGACGGGCCGCTTGGATGAGGTGAGGTCGGTAAAGTTTAAATTATTCCTGAATGATTTTAGTGAGCAGCGTGAAGTATTACGTAAAAAATTATCTGACATAGGTGTTGAGTCAGTTATTCTTTCTTGGCATAATTATTTTGATAAATTATCTGATTTCATGATGAGCCGTAGAATTGCTTAGTTACGGCTCAGTACCCTTAAGACTCCCATTGACCGGGAGTCTTTTTTATTTTAGATTTGCGATATTCGATCCTTTACAAGGAACACATGAGATATCTAGCCGGAACGTTGGCGATCATTGTTCTATGTTTATCACCTCCAGTATCTGCCCAGGAGCTCTCTCCATTTATTGTTGATGGTCCCCGTTTTTCTAGGACGGCATTCACCAACTGGGATCGTATTGATCTCACATATACCTTACGTTGGGCTGAAGGTTATGAGCCAATGTATGATGATATGAAACCGGAGAATATGGACTTTAGTCCCTTGATGATAGATACGAAATCTGATCCGAGTAAACTTGAGCTATTAAACCAACGAAGCTATAAAAGGGAGTTCAGAGAATACTATATTGAAGTTGTATATCATCTCCGATATGCGGCAGAAAAGAAGGGTGAGATCACTATTGCTCCGCAGGTTTTCCGTTATCGTAAGATCCAGGCCGGGAAGGACAAAGATAGTATGGAGGTTTTGTCATTCAAGACTGAAAAGTTTAATCTTCCTTACTACCCCACTCTTACCGAAGACGCCTTTGACATAAAAGATACGATTGATTTTGGTTCGTTCTCAGGCCAAGCGAATGGGTGGTATTGGGGGTCTATTGGTTCGTTTGTACTCCTTTCCTCTTTAGCCCTCTTTCTAATATTCCGGAAGTCGATTCTTGTGGTCGACACAATTAGTGCCGAAGCAAAGACAGCAGGGATATCCGTGATCACATCCCAGGATCATTTAGCTGAGCTGGCTAAAGCTGGTCAAAAGTTAGTCAGGGCATGTCGAGACGATGCTGGATCCAATGAATTTTATAACGCAGTTGTAGGCTTTAACTCTGCTATTAGATCTGTTTTGGAAATATATGTACCGGGTGTTACTGATGCTTCGACTTCTCCGGAAATCCAAGCATCAATAAACATGGTTTCATTTTCTTGGTTAAAGCATAAGCTACAGGGGTTAAAGATGGCCTTGAATAGTTGTGAGGCCTATCTGTATAAGGTTGATCGACATAGAGGACACGAAGACGATAAAGAGCCCTATGATATTCATACCCAGAATCTAATGGCCTATGCTATGGCGGTTAAAGATTACGTCAAACAGCTCAAGCCCAGTAACGTGGCTTGGCAGAAGCAGTTGTGGAAATTTAAGAACAAACCATTGCTTAAGCCCTTAAGGAGGCTGATGGGATGGAGCTAATGAGTTATATTGATCTTGCTAGAGAATCGTTTGCTAACTTTATTGCGATAGATTGGACTTCTATACATTTTAGAGAACTATTATTTGCTAAACAGGCCGGCTATGCTATTGCCGGCCTCTGTCTTATAAAAATTCTGCGGCACTACTACAGGAAAAATAAATTTAGCTCAAAAGATATTTATAACCATTCAGGCCTCTTGATTGGCAAAGATAGTCGGCCCGGACTTTTGCATAAGTTAGTGCGAAGCGCGGCCGCGCTACTGCTTGTCGCAGGAACTATTTTGCTGTTAATGGCTCTGGCTGATCCATATTTCGTTCTAAGTCAGGAAACGGACCGGATACAGACGAGAGAAGTAGTCTATGTGCGAGATGCTTCAACTTCGATGGGGTTTCGTTTCAAAAGCTCTCATAAGTCTAGGGCAGATATCACCCAGGAAACCGTGATTAATCTTATCGCAAAACGTAAAGATAAGCATGACCGGATGGCCTATATTGTTTTCGGAACCGAGGCTGATGTTTGGTCCGGATTTACATCTAGCTATGAAAGTATTCTTTTTACGATTGGCAACGCGCCAAGGATCTTCGCTCCACCGGGATCTGGCAAGAGTTATCATCAAGGGTATTTTATTGCCAAAGATTATACCCCAGCCGATAATAGCGGGCAGACTAACCTGCATAAAGGACTGCAGAGTGCGATATATCTTTTTGAGAAGAAGGGCTCCTTAGAAATAACCGAAGCGATGCAGAATGATCCCAGCGCTAAAATGAGATCCGTTGTGATCATAACGGATGGTGCGGCTGATCAGGATCCCGAACCTCAATTTATTGAATTAAAGAAACGGCGGATTGTGCCATATCTTATATTTATTGACCCAGCTCAAGATATAGAAATGAAACTCAATCCTAAATCTATTAAAATAAAACTAGCTGCTAAGCTGAGATATATAGTGCGTCGATACGGGGGCCAGGTTTTTATGGCTACAGATGAGGATTCTCCTGGGAAGATAAGTTTGGCCCTTGATAGGCTTCAAACCATCAAAATAGATATAAAAGCTCAGGCCAAAGAATCTGATATTTATTATATTCCGCTATCACTGTCATGCTTCTGCTATATACTGGCTATTTTAATAAGGATAACCACCTCAAATATGTGGAGAGTTGTATAGGATGTTAGATTTAAGCCCAGCCCCCAGAGATTGCACTGGGGGTTTTTTAGTTGTATCTTACCCAAAAGACCTTTGACAAAGCTATGACAAGCAGATTTTCTCTAAAGCGTTGCATCCTTGCTGTTCTTCTTCTGGCACTTATCTCAGGATTATCTCTTGTTGCATACAGAATTAGCGATTATTTCGATAATGCAGATAAGTTTAGTGGGGATATAGCTCGCGGTGATGTGACTGCTGCTCGTGAGCATATGGCTAATTTGGAATATTATCACAAGCTAAACAAAAATTTGGAACCTTTGCGACTAAATTGGATAGCTGAAGAATATTTATTCAAGCAGGAAAAATTTCATAGAGCAGGATATCTTTATATTTCTAAAGACTGGACGGCAGTCATTAATGAACTTGAGGGGGAGGAAGAATTTTGGGCCTATTACATCAGGGCCAATGCCCGGTGGCGTCAGGCCAAAGATATGTTTGCTAATGGCTTGAATTTAGGTGACCTTACAAAAAAAGTTGACCAACTAAAAAAAGCCGATGAGATAGCCAAGTCAACCAAAGATGATTACCTTGAAGCAATAAAGACGGATCCTAATGAAACTCACGAGCCGAGGTGGAATTATGATCTTGTTACTGATGATGAAGCTAGGGCCAAGGCTCTTATGCCCATGCCTGGAAAGATAAAGATAGAGTTGGGTGTTCCGATGCCCGGTGCCGGAGGTACTAAAGAAGGGCCTCGAGGCGAGGATGGCAAAGGCGAGCAAAGTAATAAGCCCAAGGATCTTGATAAACAAGGCGGAGGACCCGGAGATGCTAGGGGTAAGCCTAGGAGAGCAGGGTAATGCAGGAATTGATCAATGAGCTGGGTAATATAACTTTTTCTAGAGAAAAATATTTAGACCTCATATATCTTCTGAATTTTATAGCAATAGGATTGGTTCTCGCTCTCATCTACAAAAAGTGGCGCCGACCTGAACGTCGACGTGATGCCAGATTTAGGCTTATTGGCCGAGATAAACTATGGATTATTACCATAGGTATTATTGGGCTTATGATAACCTCTTTATCCGGCCCCCAGATATCGGGGTTCAAGGTAGTTACCTCGACTGGTAATCTTGATATAGTAATTGCTTTTGATGAATCATTCTCGATGGCCGCAACTGATGTTTCGCCTTCTAGGCACGAAGCAGCTATAAAAAATATCAATGATCTTTTAGCTAGCTCAGCCATTAAATCGGGAGATCGCCTGACTCTCTTTGTTTTCGGAGGGGAGTCTAAATGGCGAATGCCATTATCTGAAGATCTTGATGAGTTCAGGGACCAGCTTTCAAGGATTGAGCATCCTAAAGATAAAAAATACATGGATGGCAGTCAGCTCTTCACGGACATTGAGGGGGCGCTTGAGCATGTGCCCGATGCATTAGATAAGCAGGATAGATATTACAAAACTTTGTCTTCAGCTCTTAATACTTGGAGCCCAAATCAGAGGGTCGTGCTACTCTTTACCGACGGTGATGATTCAAGCTCATTTGAAGACGTGAACCGGGTTTATCAAAAACTTAAGATTCCCGTCTATGCCGTTGCTTTAGGCACATTTGCCGGAGCACCGGTTAAAGTAAGAGTTGTCGATGAAACGGATCCAACTAAATTCAATATCTTAAGTGTAAGAACCAGGGTTCAAACACAAACTCTCAAGAAGATTGCTATGGATGGTGATAGGGGGATTTATCTTATTGACTCTGGCAATAAGTCAGCAGTTAGTTTTTTAAATGCTAATCTATCCCGGCACCGCAGTGATATGCCGAATCTTGTTAAAAAAGATGATCCTGATAAATTCTGGTGGCCGGTTCTGGCTTCCTCATTAGTACTATTAATCGTAGCCATCATTATTTACTAGTTTATAATATTACCCGCCGAAGAGGCGGGTTGACTTTTTGGTGTAATTTTTTAGAATAGACCTAAGTTCTTAAAATAGTCCAATGACCAAGGGAATCCTTTTTGTCTGCTTTGTTGTTTTGCTTTCTTTTACTTCCCCTGAATACGCTACATCTCAATCCGATAAGGCTGATCAGCCCGAAATAACAATGTGTCATTTACCAAACAAGGGCCCGGATGCTTCTGTTACAGTAGTAGAAACTCAGTTTAGGGGTTGGTCGCCGCTTTTTGGTCAGGATTATGATCAGCCAAACTCTGCTCCTCATAGATATAGTCCCGGCGATGGGTGTTCAAGTAAAAACTCTAAGGCGAAACCTAAAACAGAGTTGAATGGGGTTAAGGCTAACACTGTCGGCTGTAAATGTGTAAAGACATGTGAGAAGGGTCAGGTGAAAGAAGACCTGAGAAAAGAGAAAGGAGTGTATATCTGCAGTAACGCCTGCCATAAAGACCGCTGCTTCTGTCCCAATCCATGCAAGTCATAAGTCCTCGAAGAGGACTTTTTTATTTGCTGTAAATTAGTTATGTTTGGTAAATGGATAATCTGAAGAGTTCTATTCTGGCCACAGTTGCATACTACGACATCATTGATTTTCCACTGAAGTCGGAAGAAGTTTATAAATATTTAATAAACCCGGGGCGGATATCAATATTAAATAAACCGATAGATGATTTTGAGCAGGATGATGTTGCTAAACAATTAGAAAATTTAGTTAAGCTTAATTTTGTTGGTTCTTGGGAGGGATACTATTTTTTAAAAGGTAGAGAGAGAATATGCCTAAAGCGCCTCGAAAGAGCGGGGATAGCACAGGCAAAATGGAAAAAGTTTCTCAATGTTTCGCGGTGGCTGCAGTCGGTGCCATATGTTCGAGGGATATTTGCCAGTGGTTCCATGGCTATGAATAACACAAGCGAGGATAGTGATTTTGATGTTTTAATAATTGCCAAACCCGGTCGTATCTATACTGCCCGACTCCTGCTTTTGGTTCTAACATCCTTGATGCGAACGCGAAGACGCTGGTTTGATCTTAAGGCCCCAAATAAGCTCTGCTTTAATCATCATATTACTGAAGATAATCTTCATATTGGGCATCATAGTTTGTATAATGCCCAATCGTATGCGCATTTAAAGCCAGTTTTAGTATCCAAAGAATTATTTGAAAAGTTTTTCACGGCTAATAATTGGATAAATCGTTATTTGTATAACTTCAGAGCATCGTATGATTATTCAAATCGGAGAGTCAGTACAAGGTCGGACCTTGTACTGGTGGCAAAGATATTGGAATTTGTTTTAAATACTAAGTTGGGGGATTGGTTAGAGGAATGGGCTAAAAGGTATCAGCAGAACAGAATAAATAAAAACCCAAAGACACATGATAGCGGCGGACGGGTTATAGTCAATGACAAGGAATTGGAATTCCACCCCAACTCATTCGAAAAGTATTTGATAAATAAATACAACCAAACCATCAAAGACCTAGGCATCCTCGCACCATTCCCTGAACAAGATTCAGGGTTGACCATTTAATACTTAGGTGTATAATATTTGTAGTTTCTTGGAATTTAAATGGATCGAGCTACCTACCATAGAATTAAAGGATTGGTTGGTTTGTTCTTGGTTCTTCTTATTATTCTGCTTTTCTCAGTTAACTTTATTCCAGAATGGCGAGTAATTCTACTCATCGCAGCGGCCTTGTCATTTATTCTGGCTGTGGCAGTAGACTCCTGTATTCACTGGAATGATCCAGGCCCTAAGCATAATCACGAAGTTAATGAAAATTAAACAGCCCCGATGAGGGGTTTTTATCTTGGAAATTGGATTTGACTTTAGGGCTAAAAAGGTGTACAATTACAGATAGAGGTTTGAAAGACTTTGAAGACAGAATTGATCCTCGGGGTGGTGCTTGTGATTATGTTCATCATGGGCCTCATCCCCAACTCAGTTTGCTAGCTCGAGGGAGAGAAAAGATGTTGAGACGCACCTTGCAGGCAATCTGGACCTTTTTCCTGACGCTTCTCCCGGATCTGCCGGAGAGAAAGACCGCCTTCGACCGGAACCTGGACGAAGACGTTCTCTAGTTTCCCGGCTTGTCCGGAGGCCCGCTCACTCGAGCGGGCTTTCAATTTAGGGCTTGATAGTTTTGATAAATTATATAACTATTCATTTATCTCTTTGTACGTTGAAAATGAAAAATAAATTTTGGACTCTTGCAATTTTGGCAACTCTATTTTTAAACCAATCATCAATACTTAGTGCCCAATCGAATAGCAATGCTATTCCTATACGGAAAAATTTAGAAATATGGTATGGGTCTGCTCCTGGTGCGCCTGACTTTGTGGATATGCTCTCGGAATATGATGATCCGCGTTTTTCTTGGACCCAGGTCCGGCAGTATATTCATGGCATCAGTTTTTATCCCGGCTCTCTTACAATACCGCCACTTCCTCTGACTGAAGGAAATACATATAGTAATTTGCTTGAAAAAAATGCTTTTTGGATAGTTGATAAGCGTTTCCAGAAAAAGATGTCGATTGAGATAGGCGTGGTTAAGCATCACACATGTATGATCACCCAAGCAGAGCTAGAAAGAACCGTTAATAATGCAGTTGATGTAGCCATTAAACTTTATGAAGCTGGGGGAATTCCTTACAACTTCCAAATTGATACATCGCTAGGGGCGTGTACATACTATAAGCCGAGAGAAGCTGCTTCTATTGTGGCCTATTGGTCAATGCTGGTTGAGGAGCGTTTGTATAAAAGACTGGCTCAACTTAAAGAAACTAAACCGGATTTGATAATTACGCCCATAAAATTTAGAGATATTGAAGCTTATCCTTATAAACGTCCTGGTGACCACCTGGCTTATATTAATGAAATAAATGCCGATAGAGCAAAGTATGGCTACCCTCCTTTTGATGCTTATACTATTGATATAGATAATAGGTTAGTTAGCGATGAGGATCTAATCGTGGACGTTGGCTTCTTGATTGATCAATTGCATGCTCGAGGCATGAAAGTGGGCATTATACTCAATGGAGAAGATCCCACATCTCTTTCTGAAAATACAGATCTCCATTATCTAATTAGTGCCAATAAAAGAATGGCAAGATTAAAAAGATTGGGCCTCTTGGACAAAGTTGATATCATATTAGTTACAAGTTGGGCCGCACGCTTTAGGGCAAATAAAAACGAGCCTGATAAACGCGA
>Ga0209542_10021603_pt1 | contig 10073 bp, 14 predicted proteins | sample RifCSPhighO2_01_FD_184028 | JGI IMG/M metagenome (GOLD analysis project Ga0209542, IMG submission 184028) | Soil microbial communities from Rifle, Colorado - Rifle CSP2_plank highO2_0.1 (SPAdes) (version 2) | ecosystem: Environmental > Terrestrial > Deep subsurface > Rock core/Sediment ...
CCGCCTGCACCGAACTCGTGTATAGATGTTACACGCATACCATACACGCTATATGTCTTGTGTCATATATGCAAAATGCCGAAAATACCAACCAGTTATGAAACAGTGCCGCGCCGTCTATTGACATCTTATTTTATAAATAGTATCATTTTCCCGCAAGTGAATGTAGGGCATGGTGCCCTATTTTCGTTTGGCACATTGAAAACCAACATATGAAACGCCCAGTACTTGCGGTGATTTGTATCGCCGCGCTCATCGGGGCTGGAGTCTTCGTGCTCCGCCATAACCGCAGTGAACCTCAACCCGTTGTGGAGGCGGAAACGGAAGCTCTCGTTGCTCCCACAACCCAGATCTATTCCGCGTCGGTGCGGTTGATGCCTGCAATCGGCACCAACATCGCAACGCCGGGACAGTTCAAAAACCAGCAGTAAACCAGCAACGAAAGGAAATCGAAAAATGAAAAAAATCGCTCAACTCGGTGTCGTACTCCTCGCGGTTACGTTTGGTGCCTTGGCCTTCGGCCAGCAAACCCCTCCGCCCATTCCAGTTCCAGGTGGTGGAGGTGGTGGTGGCCAAAGCACACTGCAACTGCCCATGATCGCGTCGAGAGACGCACTGCGTTCCTACGCGCTCGAACTGGTAGTTCAGGCATGGGGATTCGTGTGGTCTGCTTCCTCTCTGCAATCGGAGCAGTCCAGTTTCAGCTTCTCCATTAACGAGAAGCCCGTCAACATCCGCTCCTTTCATAAGGAGGTAGCTTCGCGACCGCTTAGCTTCAAGGTGGCAAATCCGCAAGATTGGGTGTCTCTCAACGTGACGTACGCGACTCGCGACGGGCAACCGCTCTTCCAGGGTGGGAACTCGGCTCGGTTTATACAAGACCCCAATCATCCAGGACAGTGGAACTTCCCCGAGAACCTCTCCATGGAACTCTACCTCGCATGGGAAATTCCGCTCGTGGGCGTGAGTAATGTTTACTACGCTCGCTTACTCCTTCAAGATGAGCGCGGACAGACGGCGTCTAGCCAGTCACTACGGATCGATCCGAGAACTGGAATGCCATTTTTTCCAGCGGCTTTCGCTGGTGCAAATGGTTTCCTGATTCTCAACATGCAGAATCCGGACGGAACAACTCGTGAGTTAGTCTTTAACTTGCGAAACGGCCTCCTGCAAGAACCGGCTAGTGGAAAAACGACTCTCGATGTCACAATCAGGGATGTGATTGAGGCAGAACTTAATCCACTCAATGCCAAGCTCTCTCTCGTGGTGCAAAGTTATAACGGCTACGGAGAGTCTCCGACTGTGCAACTCCGAGTTCAGGGATCAGAAGGCTTACCTCCCGGCGTAGGAGTGGACGTTAGTTTCTACGCAGAAACGACGGAGGGAGAACTTCCGATTCAAATAGGCATCCGCCAACTCGGACTTGTCGGGCAAATCACTTGGTATTGGTTCCCCCTTCTTCAAAACGGGGACTCGACGCCAATCACTCTAGCCCCCGGGCTCTATCACGTGATCTTCATGTGGCACAGCTTCAAGCCCTATCCGCCCTACATTCCAGGTCATGGCGACGGCGGCAAGGGTTAAAGCCGAAACAGTGTTAACGCCGAAACATCGGCAACATCATCAGCGCCCGAGTGCATTGCACTCGGGCGCTTCTTATTTATTAAAAACCGCGAAGCCCTCCATCAGGCCGATAGAGCCGCCTCTCGGAGTTTCACTACTAGTCCCTCGCGACACTCGGGACTGCGTTTTAAAAACCCTCGGTTTTTAATATTTTCCCACACGCCTGTCTGCCGGTAGGCAGGGAGGGAACCCGGCTGCGTTCCCTCCGACCCGCTTCGCCATAGCTTCAGCGAGGCGAGCCCACCCTTCGTTCAAATCCGAGAGGAATTTTGAGCCGCCTCTCGGATTTGAACCGAGGACATCCACTTTACGAAAGTGGCGCTCTACCACTGAGCTAAGGCGGCACTACTACGAAACCAATTCTAGTCTTTCGCTTTAGTAACTTCAAGCGCGGATTTAACTGATCGGCTCGAAACACCTCGCGTATCGTACCGAAAATAACTGGGAGTTCCAGATAGTCTATCGCGATTGCAATCCATGCAATCCATGGATTCCAAGAAACGCCGCTCCCCCCTGCTCCAAAGATATCCAAGACGACTTCATCGGTAATCCAGAATAGGTGAATCCACTGCGAATTAACCAAGAACAAATACAATAAGGCCTTGCGAGATCTTTCCTTTTTAAACGTCCGGATATAGAAAATCGAAGTCGCGATAATCGCTGGGATTTCCGTATAATCGGCGAGGATAATAAGAAAAGTGACAACTGGAGAATTAGTGAAAAAATAATCTATTCCAAAAAGCCGGAAGAGTACCACGTGCGTCGTGAGCCAATAGAGGTGCGCCAACTGCAACGCAAACAACCCCGCGGTAATCGAGAGGTTCAACGAATAAAATTTTTCGTACCACGCCCAAAAACGCCGCAAAAGATTTTTCATGGAACAAGCAGATAAGTTATTTTTTCAATCAATTACCCTGCGGCAAGACCGCAGGGTATGACCCGAGGCTTCGCCGCAAATTTTGTTTGGAAACCGAGGGTTTCCAAACCTTCCTACAAGGTCATCGCGGCAGAGACCGCGAGGAAATCCCCTACAGGTATTTTAACTTTTTGTTGACAAATGTAATTTCTCCGACTTTTTGTTCCATCTCGTCGAGCGAAATACCGTAACGCATTTTGTAAACTTTCCCAACAGCTCCGAACACCGCATCGTTATAATTGAAATTCAATAGTTGGGCGATATTTCTTACTTCGTTTTCTGATTTCCCTTCTATTTCGACGAATGGTTCGAGGCCCGGCCATTCGTCTATTGTGATATCAACGTCATTTATTTGCCACAACTCCCGCTTGGATTCCTGAAGCACCCTCCTCTCGCAACCAATAGCTTCCAAAAGTATTACTGCTTTATTGAAATCTTCAACTATGAAAGATATTTCTTTCTGATCTTCGATCTTTTCTCCTGTTATCATTTTGAGCGAGAGAGTAATTTTGTCGCCTTCGTCACGAACGCGTAGCCATGCATCTTTCGATTGTTTTTCCTTCGGCAAATGGAAATTCACTCTTTTTTGTAGAAATTCCGGCCGGATAAGCTTTGCACCTTTTTCTTTTAGTCGCTTGCGCATCTCATCCTTATTTATGTTTAGAAATTTTGCTTCGATTTCGGGGGTCATGAAATCATTTCCATGCTGATAGTTTAAAGTATGACCGTGGCATTTTCGTAAAGGTCGGGCAAACAATCCTGCCTCATACGAAATTTTGTTCCGTGATTGTGACCGGTACGAGCGTCAAAGTCCGGAAGAACTTTCCCCTCCTCCAATGCTTTCAAAAAACTCTCGAAATTGAATTTTCGTAACATCATCACTTTCGCATAATGATAATGTTCTTTTTTGCGTACTATTTTTACTTCGGCTTGAACATAAAAAGCGTTGGGCAGTTTCGTTCCGGCCTTATGTTCTAAATCGTCAAAACCCCAATATGGTTGTGGGTCAAGCTCGCCCAGACCTACACGCTTTTTTACCGACTCAAGCCAACCCTTATGTCGGATATCAACATTTTTTGCGTCAAAAGAAATAAGAACTTTTCGTTTCTTACGGTCAAGAACAACTTTGAAACCTCGGTCAGTTCCTGATTTCCCCGGAATGGTTTGATGGAAACACATTTCGTTTTTTGGATGTTTTTTCCCCGCATCTTTATGTGGCCATCCATACAAAGGAAGAAGAACTTGAGGGACGAACTTTACAGCCCGCGGCGATGGCTCCGTATGAAAAAGTGTTACGAGGGAGGAAGTATTAATTCTTTGTGCTTTCAGTTCCCATTCCACGGCATTCGGTATTGGCAGATTGTTTTCTTTAATACCGAGTAAATCTTCGAGTGTGTTGCCGATACCGCCGGCGTTGCCTCGTCGTGCGTTCGAAACAAAACCCATTGCCGAAATCTCTTTGAGTTTTGCGATGAGAGCAGGTTTTGTGTAAATAAAAGGCTTCTTTTTCATAGATGTTACCAAAGTTTAGCTTGTGCCATATGTTGTTTAATTCTTTTTCGAGCCATCTCGCAATACTCGGGTGATATATCTATACCAATATATTCTCTTTTGTGATTAATCGCGGAAATTGCCGTAGTGCCGGAACCCATGAATGGATCAAGAATAATTTTTGCATTCGTTGATGAAATAATCCGATCAATCAAATTCACCGGAAATGCAGCCGGGTGTTCATTATTCATTTCCTGTGTGAACTCCCAAACATCTCCATGCCCATTTGCCTTTTCCAAAAGCTTAAACTTAGGTTTGGCGATAAGATAGATCACTTCATATGTGGGGAGGAAATAACCCTGGTTGAAATTAAATCCGCCTTTCCGCCTCCAAATTATAATCTGCCGGACTGGAAAGCCGCTGACAATATCTTGACGGTCTTGGAGTAATCCGTTTTGTACCCGCCATTTGTGATTATAGAAAATTGCGCCGTCATCGGGAATGAGCCGTATCATTTCGGCAAGGCAATTCCTTTGCCACTTCACGTATTCGTCATGCGGCATGCAGTCATTATGATGCGTGTATCCTTTTTGGAGTGCAGCGTTAGCCCACTTGCCGCCACGCCCATCTTTCATGCCATTGCCTGTTGAATTTTTTAGATTATAAGGCGGTGAAGTAATTACTAAATCAACCGAACCAGCTGGTATTTGTTTCATGACGTCAATAACATCCCCACATATGATATTATTACTAATAGCCTTCGGTAATTTTGACTTCGGCTTATTCAGAAGGATTTTTGTTTTGGGTTGTGTTTGAGGGGGCATGTTTATAATTATATATTACCTTATTTGGGAATAATTTTTATTTCAATCCGAACGCTATATCTTTCCAATCCAATTTACGGCTCAATATTCTTCAAGATATTTTTCCGGCGGGATTCTTCTGCCGCCCCCAAGAAATACTGAGACTAAAATTCCTTCTTTCAATCAAAATGTGAATGTTAAAAAAATTAAAATCCCAAGTATATAACCTACAACATAACCGCTCAGTGCGTGAACAAATTTTGTAGAACTTAAAGCTCTTGCGATAAGGAAAAATATGGCAAAAATTGGGAGCGATAATATAAATGAAGTGATAATATAAAACGATATACCCTCCCCGCCTGGACCGAAAATAAATTTGCCAATCATTATCACGGCGTCACCAATCTTGTAACTTATTGAATCTGCAAAAGTCGTAAATAGACTACTAAATATGGCTCCTAGTAAAAAACTTAGTAAATATTTTTTCATCTATGGATAGTATACCATTTTTCTATTCTTCTCCGTTTGAGCTACCGCCGATGAATTCCGCTGGTAAGGAATGAATCCTAAGATATACTGGGACTAAATGTGAAAGCCATCGAGAGTATTAGAATTAAGAATGCGAATGATAGAAATATTCCAAAAGAAAAAGAAGTGAAAGATAAGAAACGAATTTTAAGATTGATTTTGGGATGCTTCTTTTTATAAAAAGGGGTTGAGACATAAATTGAAAATGGGATTAGGCCTAAAACCATGTATGTAAATAGCACCGCAAGTTCGGTGGGAATTACCGTAGGAAATCTCGAAAAAAAATCGAATCCGATTAATCCTTTTGCGAAAATCGTTGGCAATACCAAGAATAAGAAACTAATTATCGTCCCAAAAACAAAATCCTGAAAATATTTTTTCATCTATTTTACATAGTTAAGCGCCAACTATTGAAAGCCACCAGAGCTACTAGGATAAAGAGTGCGAACAATACAATTAATCCGAGCGAGAATGAGAGAAAAGACAAGAAAAGAATTTTAAGATTAATTGCGGGATGTTTTTTCTTATAGAAGGGGGTGAGGACATAAATAGAGTATATTAAAAAAATAGGCAATGAGATTATAAAATAAGGAATAAAAAGTAAAAAACTATTCGCCATAACTAATTTTTCGAACCATGGAAAAACTTTTAAAAAGCCGTTAAAAAAACCTTCTGTCATATTCCCTATAGAAGAAATAAAATAAGGTGCGAAAATGACAAATAACCCACCGAAAAAACCAGTAATAAATGATGGTATATAACTAATAAAAATATTTCTAACATTTTTTTCTTCAATCATATGTTAAGTATATGCTTCTTAAAAGTTACATTCAATACCTCCAAACCCCGATACCAAAATCCAGATTTTTTGAAAGATTATCATTCCCCGTTTGAGCTACCGCCGATGAATTCCGCTGGTAAGAAATGGACTAGGATATACTGGGACTAAATGTGAAAGACATCAGGGCTACTACGATAAGCAATGCAAACAATAAAATTAGTCCGAATGAAAATGAGAGGAAGGATAAGAAAAGAGTTCTAAGATTGATTGTGGGATGTTTTTTTTTGTAGAAGGGAGTGGAGGCATAAATTGAAAAAGGGATTAGTCCCAATAAAACATAGGAAACAATTATCAAAATGATTGCTTTGCCCGTCCCTAAATTTGGAAAAGTCCTTGAAACAAGATCTGCCCCAGGAAGACCCCATGCATCAGTAAAAAATCCTGGCAATACCAAGAATAAAAAACTAATTATCGATCCGAAAACAAAATCTTGAAAATACTTTTTCATCCATGGATAGTATACCATTTTTCTATTCTTCTCCGTTTGCAACCCAATATTCTTCAAGATATTTTTCGGTGGCACTGGCTTTCTTACATAGTTAAGCGCCAATTTTGAAATGCTTGGATGATCCCCCATATTAAAACCAGTGCAGACAAAAAAAATCCTAAGACGTTAAAAAAAATCAACAATATAACTTTACTCTTATGATGAAACAAGTTTGGCTTCAAAATATAAACGGCAAATAAAGCGATTCCTAAGCTTGCAAACCAAGATAAGATTGCTATCCATAATTTTGGAGGAGAAAAAAGACCCCCCGTCATGATACTGGGCCCGAACATCACCCCAAAGCCAACCAGTAAACCTATAAATAAACTTAATGCATAAAATTTTTTCATTAGTATTATTATATCCCCTACTCCCCATTTGAGCTACCGCCGATAACCTCTACGGGAAGCGGGGTCTTATTTAAAACAACTTTGAACGCAAGCTGGCGAGACGTTGAATTTCCGACATAATCAACCGCATTTACGGCAAAGACGTGATTGCCAATCGCGAGTTTGGAAGTGGTAAAACCATTTTGAACGACGATGCCGTCGAGTGTTAAAGTGGCCGATGCAACACCCGAAAGATCATCGCTTACTGAAAAAGTGAATGTGATCGGCGCGCCGGACGGGGTTGTGCTTGCGATGTTCAGCATCGCAATGCTGGGCGGCGTGACGTCGTTTATGATTTTTTCGTTCAACATTGAAGCACGCAACAGCACTATTGCGTTGTAGCTTTTCCCGTCGTCAAGTGCGACGCGAAAGCGCCACAAGCCGGTTGGCAGTGAGCCGGTCAAAATGCCGCTAATGTAATAATTTTGAAATCGATCGTAGCGAAATGGAATGCCTCCAGCGAAAAACTTGCTGGTGAGCAGGCTTTCCTGCCCCACCACGCTGCCATTGTTTGCTAATCGAGCAATGTATATTTGCGGAACTGAACTCGAAACAAAAATCCCAAAGGCATCTGTAAGCTGAAACCGAATGTATAAAATTTGCCCTTTTGTAAATGTTCCGAGGCCATTCGGCCTGAGCGGGGGAAGAAAGCCGGGGAATTTATAAACTGCGCCGAGGCGCGCTTCCCTTACCGCAGGATTTCCCGCTCTGTCAACCGCTTCAATCTTTAAGATGTTATCCTTTATTTTTGGGAAAGCCACCACGTCTCCGTTGTTCACAACATTTCCATTGAAAGTTGCGGCCGCAGTGGAAACGCCCGAACTATCATCGTCGACGGAAAAAGATATTGTTGCCGTGGCATTTAGCTCGACCTCTTCCGGAGAAATATAAAATTCAATGCTTGGAGGAGTGAAATCTGATGCTTGAGATTCCGGAAGTATCGCGGTCGGCGGAATTGTGGATTCCGGCGTTCCGTCGCCGTTTTGATCAAGCTCAAGATCGAGAGGATTTTGAAATCCTGAAAAATTGAGTTCTGCTGTTGTCTGATCGCTTTGGAGCGGAACTGAAATGTATGTTGCGCTTTCTGTGAGCGCCGCGCCTTCGTATCCTTTCACCTTCATGGTAAATGTGCCGGAAGAAAGACTGTCATTTACTATTCTGTACGGCGTGGTTGTTGCGGGAACGAGAATAAAGCTATTTTCTCCTATTTGCTGATATGTACTTCCTTGAATTCCCAACTCTATATCCCCGCCTGGCATCGGGCCGGTATGCCTTCCTTCCGAGTCGTAGACGTGGAGGGCGACAGGGCTGTGGGTGCTAATTTCGATCGTTGTTTCGTTATTCGCCCCTTGCGTCCTCGGCGTAAAACAATCGGCGGTTGAGGTTGAAATTCCCTGTGGGAGATTTACGTTGTCGACTGAATTATTTATTATATTGCTTACCAATTCAACTGTTCTATAATCGCTCACAAGCCCGTTATGATCTATCCCCGTTTCGTTGTTGAGCGCAAAGTAATTTCTGAAATTGCTCGACAATAGATTAAGGGCGCTTGTGGCAGGAACCGTTCCGTCGCCACTGGTCCGCTTCACGTCAACGACGTTATTGTCGTAGACTTGAAATTCGGAAATTGTGCTTGGATTAAGGCATCCTACAATGTTGTATACATTATTGGCGTTAAACGGCTGGTCATCGAGGTTTTGATGGAATACATCCGCGACGTTTAGGAGCGATTGATTCCGGGTATCGGATGCGTTGTTTAGCATGAGCTGTTTTGTTTGATCGAAGCTTAAAGATTGATTATTGCCATTCCTAAAATCTTTAACATAGCTGCCGTTTGTTTGAATATATCTCCTACTCGGCAGAAGTTCGTAGACTCCGGGCATATTTTGGGTGATATCTTTCGCCTTATTTGGATTCAAAACATCAAATGGGCCTAAGGTAAAATTAAGATTGTCGCCATAATTTAAGACTTTGAATGCCAACGGAGATCCGAGTTGCGGCGACCCAAGAAGTACTAGTTTATTTATAAAAAACGACGTGCCGGGAAGAAGATTTGAAAGGTATTTTTTTACAAGCAAAGTTCCCATGCTGTGAGCGATGATATCAACTTTCTGCGTTAATGAGTTGCTTCTAGCCCTCTGAATCAGAGAATCGAGCATGGCTGTTGAACTTCCGAGATCGATACGCCAGTCGTAGGGAAAAGCAAAAAGCGTTGTTCCGGAAACATAGCCATCGGCAATGAATTTATCTAGTTGTGAGCGGGGTGTCTATAGGGCCTACTGTTTCTTTGTCTATTATTGAAGATGCATTCATTTCTCTTCCGAAAACTTGGCTACCACTAGACAAAAGCTTTAATTCATTAAGATAATCGTCAGAAAGAGATATTACCATTCCATTTATACTGTTCACCCTCGGCCACACCTCCACTCCGTCCGACGCACGATTCAATCTCGATCCCATTACTCCGGGAATAATAATTATCGGAGTCCGCGTATCCATAAAAGTCGCGTATGTCGTCCTGTTTCTATCCATCAAAAACCTGCTTTGCGAACATCCATTACTACACGTCCTTTGTTCCAATTCCGAAATACTGCCGCTAAAACCGGTGAACGCGGAATTAACCCCCGCCGTTCCTCTGAGCGTTACCGTCGTACCTATGGGAAAATTTGCGGAGCAAATGGTTCCGCAGTTAATCCCGGCCGGAGTGCTTGTTACCGTTCCGATGCCCGTTCCTGTTTTAATGATCGTGAGAACGGGAGACGTAAAATCAAATGCAACTGTTACGGTTCGCGACGCATTCATTGGAACAATGCAGTCGAGAGTTCCACTGCATTCCCCGCCCCAACCTGCAAAAGTACTATTTGCGTTTGGATATGCGCCAAGTAAAACGGCGCTACTTGATAAAAAACGAATGACGCAATCACCCGCAGAGCAAAGGGGATTTATTATTCTTATACTCGGATAATATGCTCCAGCGACTCTACCACTCCCCGGG
>Ga0209542_10021604_pt1 | contig 10072 bp, 4 predicted proteins | sample RifCSPhighO2_01_FD_184028 | JGI IMG/M metagenome (GOLD analysis project Ga0209542, IMG submission 184028) | Soil microbial communities from Rifle, Colorado - Rifle CSP2_plank highO2_0.1 (SPAdes) (version 2) | ecosystem: Environmental > Terrestrial > Deep subsurface > Rock core/Sediment ...
GGATATTGCCGCGCCCAATTAAAAGGTTCCGTTGAGGGAGTTACAGAGCTTTCATTTGATGTGGGCGTCGAGCCGCCGCCGCCAAAAAACCTGCTTAGCCCACTCCCAATAGAACTAAAGAAATTGCTGATACCGTTCGTGTAATATGAAAGTCCTTCGGCTGGCGGCACAGGCTCCTGACCCAATATCTTGTCGTCAGCCCCGCGAGCATAAGGACCATTGGGATCCCAATAGCCGGGAGGAACCACATTTTCCAGTGCTTGCGTCTGCGGCTGCTGAAGTCTTCCCGCCTCTGTAGCGGCATTTAGCTGGCGAAATGTACCCTGAACTCCCTGTCCTTCTGCTTCCTCCATTGCCCTCTGGATTCTGTCTGGATCGCCTTCGTATCGCTCTCTAAGAATCCGCTGGTATTCAGTATCAATATTGTATCCTTTTGCGGGAAGTTCATACGATTTGTCCAGTGCATTAAGAACGTTATCGCGACAGGTGTTATTGGTGCCGCATCTATCTAACTGCTCTTGCCAATTCGTATCTTTCGATAATTGTGACCTAAATCCCCCAATAGGACTGCTTCTCTCCCCAGACAAATTTGTTGTATTCAAACCAGCTTTTCCGCCTCTGATACAACTATCGTAGACAGCGACATCATCCGGATACCAATCAGCACATTGTGAAATAGTTCCATACCATTGGTTCGCGGGAAATGTTGTCGATTCCGACACAGGTACATTGTTCAGGGAAGCAGGTATCGCAGAAGGAGCTCTTGTGGCGGGTTCTGCCTTTGTCGCAGTTGACGGCGGAGGATAATCTTTTGCATCTCCACTCGTCCCCGCTTGTCCACCTACCGGCGCAGGATTCGGTGTAGGCGAAGTGTTGTAAGGCAATTTATTGTAAGCGTAATAATTTTCACTCTGTGTTTGATCACAATCTGCCCCGCCGTTGTCCTTTTTACATGCCGCCAGATTGTCATTCCAAAGCGCTTTTCTTTCGGGAGTCCATATTTTCGCTCCCGTGCTATCCGCTGAGTCGAGCGTCGTATTACGTAATGCGCGCCATGATTGCAATTTCTGTTCCGGAGTCTGGGTTGTTTTTATATCCGAACCTGCTCCTACTTCTCCTGAATACAGCAGTAAGGAAGCACCGCCGCCGCCACTGCCTCCAATCAAACGCGTAAAAGGACTCTTCAGAATGCTACCAAGTTTGCTCAACCACGAACTTTCTGTCGCAGCCCTGGTTCCTAAAGAGGTTGCCCGTGAGGCGGAGGAAGGTGCTTCGGATGCGGCATCGTTCAATACAGCTCGAAGTGCATCATTAGCCCTTTTAAGCTCCTCCGTCGCGATTCTAGCCTCCACACGAGCGGACCTTGCCGCATCGGATGCCGCAACGAATTCCAGGTTTGCGTATCCGCTTATAGTTTGTGCGTACGTTACAGTGTGGGAAATATCGAAAAAAATAATGGGAAATAGTATTAGTAATATAAACTCTAAACGCCCGTTACTGAACGGCATAAATATAATTCTACGCCCTAAATGGGGCATGTGCCCCAGGACTTGGGGATACTAAGTTAAAGAAGCCCTACTTTATCGTGGCTTTTTCTTTTTCGAGTTCCGCCGCAACGGAAGTGCTGTCCTGTTTGTTGGCGAGCGCTATTGCAAGATCATATTCGGCACGAGCTTCAGAAGCGCGGCCTGTTTCGGCATAGAATCGAGCAAGCATCACATACAAATCAAGTGCCTCGGGATTCTTTGCAATTCCTGATTTCAAAGTATCTGCGGCGGCGTTCGTGTCTTGTGTATAGCGATAGCGGTACATTTCATGTAGATTGCGGTACGTCTCCGTATTTTTCGGATTGATTTCCAATCCTTTCTTATAGTAAATTTCTGCTTGCGCATAATTCTTTAAAGATAGGTCATATAGATTCGCGAGATTTATATAGGCAACCTCTTCAGAGGGAGAAAGCTGTATCGCATAATTCCACACCCCCTTTGCTCCCTCATAATCGCCGAGGATTTTCCGATAAAGCCCCAGATAAATCCAATCTTGATAGGAAGATTCATCTTTTTTTAGTGCGACAACGGTCTTGTTCAAATCAGAGATAATTCGTTCACGATAGGCGACGTCGAGATTGATAGTGTTTTCCGGAATTGCGCGTTCCAAAGATGGTTTTGCCCTGGTTTTTGTGCCCGTGCTCGAAGCAAGATCGATATTCACAGTTTCGGACCCAATTGGCGTAATTTGATTTTCGTTTATGTTCGGATTTTGAGAGGGCCCACTCCGATAGAAATACAATCCGATAATTAAAATTGCGGCGGCGGCGATGATGCCGATAGTCGTTTGTTTCTTCATTCGAAAGAGAATAACTCAAAACTTCAAATAGCAAAAGCCCCCTCTTTCGAGGGGGCTTTGCCTGCTCATGTTGTCGCCATGAGCGCCTTTTTGAATGGCTCGGCTGTCAAAGATATTGAAGCCGTACGATTGCAGAAAGGATTATTGGGCCTTCGTCAGCGTAACAGAATCAGTGCCTCCTGATGGAAGTCCTGATACTCCGAACCCGTTAGTCCAGTCCCTATTGCCAACGTTCGCACTTGAAGATGTGGACATTGGAGACCATAGGAAGTTGTTCGGGCTGACTGCCGCGAGCGTACCCATCAGAGTTGAGAGATACGGATACGCGGAATCACCAACGATCTTAGTCGTTACTGAACCCGCTGAGTTCGTCGTGCCCGCATTCTGCGTAACATCACCCACTACCTTGAAGTAGTAAGTAGCGCCCTTCGGAATCGTAACGATGGAAGACGTAGTTGCTACGTTGTTTCCTCCGTTCAGAAGTCCGGTGATTGTCGCTACAACCTGGCCATCTGTGAACCCTGGAACTCCACTTGAGAAGCTGGAGTCAGTGTACCCATAGACCTTGAGGCTAGAGACACTCGTCGTTCCGTTCGCGGCCGTGCCTGTAGAGGTCGCTACGTTGACGGTCAATCGGCCGAGAGCGAGGTCATTCGCCGCATCTGCCTTGATCGAGAACCTGTACAACGTTACGCCTCCTTGAGCAACTAGAGAAGTGTCTGAAAGTGCGATTTTCGCGACAGTTGGAATTGTGCGGAATACGCGCACGCCAGAAACTGCTGTGGAGCCGGACGGATCAATTGTTGATCCTTCCGATGTGCCGGAAGTGTTCTTGTTTCCGGTCGCACCGTTCACATCAACGTCAACCGTTAGAAGCGCGCCAGGTAGTGAAGGCAGGTTCTGGCCTTGTGCGGCTAGGTCGCCTTTCACTGTAACTGTAATGCTTCCGTTGGACGGCACTACGAGCGAGAGCGACGAGGATGTCGCGCTTCGTCCGCTACCTGGGAAGGTGACAGTGCCGATTTGGCTTCCTCCAGCCCATAGAGTCAACTGGCCAAGGTCAGCTTCCGTCGAGGAAGCAGTGACAGTACCCAGAGTGACGCCCACGCGTGTGAGAGTCACATCGCTGTTAAGGGCCGAGAACTTGTAGGCGCCGAGAGTAACTCCCGAAGTGCCTGCAACAGCCAGCGTATACGCCGGGCTTGATGGATCGGTTGTGACCGACAGGGTCGCCGCGCCGATCGTGAACGTTCCGGAGTTACCGGTCGTTACTGATGGCGAGACGGAGGCACCGGAAGATCCTGTCCCCGTGAAGGTGTCTCCCGAGTTTACGCTCCATGTGTACGTAGCACCAGTCGCGGCATTCGAAGAGACATTGCACTTAAGAGCAAGGTTTAAGATTGCTCCTTTCGGAATAATCTTAGAGTTGTCGAAGGTGAATGTCGTTGCCGTACCGCTTGCCGCATTGCTTGGAACGTTACTCCCAGTATTGAGAGCAGTCGAGCCATCGAAGAGCTGACAAGAGGTGATATCTCCGACTACTCCTGTTACGACTGTAAGTCGTAGAGGGATCGAAGACATTCTGACGTCCTCACCCGATTGCGAAGCGTCAAGCTTCACGTTGGCCATGGTGAGGCCCTGTCTGCCTGCAGGAACTGTCTGCGAAGCAGGAGTTGAAGACATGGTGATTGCTAGAGTTGCTGTCTTCACCGTCATTGTGTTCATGGTGAAGTTGCTGGTCGAAATCGAGATAGTGTTGCCAGAAACTGCACCTGTGACGTTCGTCCATTGCGATGAAGGTGTCGTAGAAGCCGTGACCGTAACGTTGTTCGATACAGTCGTCGGTATCTTGCCCTTCATAGTGTAGATGTGTCGGCCTGTCGGATACGTTACAGCGTCGGTGAATGTCACCTTCTGCTCCGTTCCAGCAATGGCAACGCCGTCAACCGGACCCGCCACTACCTTGCCGTTTTCATCTACTATCGTGACGTTCGTAATCAAGTTCGACGAAGCAGCGCCGGTCGAGTAGTTGATCTGGAAGATCTGCTGAGCGACTTGAATCGCCTCACCCTTGATGTCCGCCACATAACCACCTAGCGGCTGGTTGGCGACGTTCGGCGCAATGTTCTGCGCTGGAACCTCGTTTGCCTTGCCGATGGTTGTTACTGTGCCGGCATTGATCGTCGTTGCATAACCGTTGTACCACGGCTGGTACGTTCCAGAAGGAGCGACTCCATAACCGTAAGTCTGACCGACAAAGTAGACATCTGTCACCTTGTCGATGTCGAAGTCAACAGTTCTGCTTGCAGAGTTCGTACCGACTAGGTCGCCTCTCACGTACATATCCTTCGAGAAGCCCTTCTCAATGAGGAGTCCTCCAGGGAAAGACGTCGTGTAGTACTTACCATCTGCAGAAACCATTGTTTCATATGGCTGATCCTCAACGATTGTTTGTACATTCGCCAAGTCAACCGAACTCGCTGTACCGACTTGTCGCCAGCGAATTGAATACAACTTCAAGTCTTCTGTTGAACCGGCAGTGAACTTGATACCGGAGAACTTGACATTTGTGTCGCCAATGTTCTTGGTTTGAGTTGCCTGCGGGTCAAACGCTGAAGTTGATGTTGAAACCGAGCCGAGTGTCAGAGTGTTGTTCACTGTCTGCTGTGCGCCCGTTATCGGGAGCGAGCCAGTGACAGGAACAGATGTGTTTACACCGATTACAGAGACCGAGACGACCTGGCCAGAATAGCTGGTCTGATCCGTGGCCATATTTCCAGAAACGGTGTAAGTCTTTGACTCTCCCGCGTTAAGCGTGAAGGTGTCACCGACTATTGCTTGATGGTTCGAATTGAGTGTCTTGGAAGTCCCGACCTGAAGACCGTTTTGGTCGATCAAGACAAGACCCGAGAACACTGCGTCCTGTGCCAATCCTGTGCGCTGAATCGTTATCCCGTTTACCGTCACCGCGCTACCTGTGTTGTTGGTAAGCGTGAATGTAGTGAACGGAACGCGAGCTGCGCCCTTAGGAGCCAGCGAGTTTGCCGGCTGGGCTGTCGCTGCGATCGTTATGCCAGGACCTGTCGGAGTGACTACGCCACCGCCCGGGGGAGTTGTGACCACTGGAGGTGTTGTGGTTGTGCAAAGGCTGTTTGCCTTTGCGCGACTAATAGGACCCCAGTAACCAGCTGTTGGCGTGATGCCGTACTTTTGCTGGAACTTAGAGACCGCAGCCTTCGTTTTTCCGCCGAAGTAACTGGTCTCATTACCTGGAGAACCTGCCCCAGCTGTTGCTACCTGTGTGCCATCAATGCTGTTCAGCAATTTTTGAACCTCCATTACTTCGGCACCCGTGCTACCTACCGTCAGGTTCCGTGTAAAGGTTAGCGAGCAGACGAGTCCGCCAGTTTGCTGGGAACCCGAGCCGCCTTGCATTGCTGCTATTTGTGCGAGCAGTGCATTGACTTGAGCTTGAAGATCCGAGAGCGCATCGGCCTTCGCTGTTTGAGCGAAAGAGAATGTGAACGCGAATACCAAGCCAACGCCAATGAGTACTGCCGCAACATTTTTTGTTGCTAATGATTTACTCATATTTTTATATTGACCTTTCACCCGTCACACGAATGCCGTGTGCCGGGCCGAATACATATTCTTTCGACGAGAATACATATACGTTATTGTGCGTCTTCTAAACTACTAATAACCGAAGACAAACTAATAATCTGTACTGACATGCGAATTTGCGTGAAGAAATATTTCTTTCGCAATCTTGCACGGCAATAATTTTGCTAGCCCCGTTTCGGGATTAGCACCAAAAAGTAATTCCTGAATTCAGACTTGCAGTCATAACCGGACGATCCTCCCACTCTGGAACTCTGCGCACGCTCGTTTTAGCATCTATCTATTTACATTACTGTGCGCACTACCCACTTCTGCGTATAAAGACGCATTTCCGTGAGTCTTATAAAGCGAGCGAAATTCCGCCCGCATTTCATGAAGCGTTTCTTTCCTTATTAAGTTATCAAAGAACTACAGAGAAGCACACACCATTGGCTTCTCTTTGCTGACGCATCTATGAAAGGAGGCGTCGTCGCAATTATAACCAATAGCTTCGCGGTGCTCCAATTCAAAGCTGACCCCCTTTGGGGATAACTTGCCATATAAAAGGGCACCCGTCTGGGAACCCCTTTTTATTAAACAAGTTATCGGCCAAGGATATCCCAGCGGCTATTTGCCGTCAATGAAGCACCCAACCTTCTGACGCGCCAGCTACGCCAACGTTGCAAAAGTAGATGCCTTCGAAGATCAATCCAAATTAAACAGAGTTTCAACATAATAATTGTCTTTAGGCAAGGGAGTACCTGCTCCAGCGCTTGAAACCCATTTTCTTGACTTTTCCAAGCCGAGTCAAGTTCGCAAGCTCCCGCTGTATCATCTTTTCGCTGTATTCCGGTAGCTGTGCTGAAATAACACCAATTCCCAACTCCCCGCCCGTGCGAAGCACGTCCAATATAGATTGAGCTCTAGAGCCAATAATTGCTGTCCCATATGGAGCTTGAGTCTTGTCCGTTATGTCTTTAATATCAGGGACGTCCGTTAGAACTGGCTCTGTCCTTAAGAAACGCGGCCTAATTTCCGGCTGAGCTCTTTCCATCGTTAGCTCCTCCTTAGAAAAGGAAACATTCTCTGAAAGGGGCGATTTCTGGGCGGAGGTTAGGAACATGCCCAGATCGTCCAGGGCGGATGTTATAACTTCGGCATTTTGTATTGAGATATAGCCAGATATCGCCAATACTCGAACCGTGGAAATAAGCTCTCTGATAGAGGCCATTGAACTTGCGGTCACTTCAGAATTTGGGACTCGCAGTTCGTCCCGCAGTTGAAGCAGCGATTCTAAAAGTCGAAGCCCGGTCTTCCGGGCCACTCGTCGCGCGGGCTCATTTGCTGAAACGTGCGCAGTAAGAAGGTGAAGTGCGGCAATGACCCTTTCAGCACGGTTATAAGCCCTTTCTGCTGAAATATTACGGCCAAAAACTTTAATTCTAATGGACTGTTCGTCAAGATACTTAGCAAGTTGGTCTGTCTTTTTCATGTCTCTTGCATCGTCCATAAAATATCCGATACGTCTCTAAGGAGTCCATTAGCGCCGCTAAGAGACCGCTAGCGGCACAAGGTGATTATATATAGGACATGGACGCTGGCAATGTGTAATTCACAGGTTTCCCACGACTCTCAAAATACGCCAAAAATATGAATAATGAATTAAATAAATCTGGCAAGAGCGCGTGTTATTATGCGCTCGTGGCTCGCAAAAATCGCACCGAAAAAAACCAGAATGAGGGATTGGAGCCGCCGCGCCATGTGAGCGCCGAGGCAGTGCGGGGGGTTCTCGCAATTTTTTTTGTTGCCATAGCGGTATTTTTGATTCTGGCTCGCTTTAATGTCGGTGGATTTGTAGGTTCAGTTATATACAAATATCTTTCGTGGCTCCTCGGCATAGGATATCTCTTGCTTCCTCTTTCACTCCTTCTATTGGCGATTCTTATTTTTAAATCTTTTGATCGGCACTTTGGACTAATACAGCTGTTGAGCATGTTTGTATTTCTTTTGTCAGGACTAAGTCTCATAGACCTCGCCTTCCCGGGCGATGGCGGCGTCTTAGGAGCCGCGGTTTCTAACCCTATCACTGCAGCAGTTGATGTTGCCGCAACTGCCATCTTCCTGACAGCATTTGTAATTGCGTCTTTAATAGTCGCTTTTGACATTCATATGGGAGCGCTTTTTACAAAGTTAAGAGAGCGCTATGCAATAAGCAAAGGCGATTCAACGGCAGATGCAGGCAGCCCAGAGCGGATGTCTGTAAAAAAGCTCCCGATTGAGGAGCCGGATTCTGCAGAAAATCTCTCCCCCGAAATTCCGCACGAAGAAAGAAGCGATGACGGAAAAATAATGGCTCTGGCCAAATCGTGGCAGAAAAGCGATGAGCCAGCGGCAAGTTTTCCTATTATTACAGCAACTGGCAATGTTTATGAACCGCCCCCCATTTCAATATTGGCAAAGAACAGAGGAAAGCCCGAGGTCGGTGATATCAAGGCCAATATGAATATTATAAAAAGAACGCTGCAAAATTTTGGATTGCAGGTTGAAATGGATGAGGCTTCAATCGGGCCGACCGTGACAAGATATGCTATGAAGCCGGCGGAGGGCGTCCGTCTTTCAAAAATAGTCGCGCTTCAGAGCAATCTGGAATTGGCTCTCGCCGCCTCCCCTATCCGCATAGAAGCACCCATACCGGGAAGATCATTGGTCGGCGTTGAAGTTCCCAATATATCGCGAACAACTCTCGGATTGGCCCCACTTCTCTCTGATTCTCTTTTTGTAAAATCGGACAAGCCACTTCTGATTGCTCTAGGCCGCTCGATTACAGGAACGCCGCATTTCGCAGATCTCGCCCGAATGCCGCATATATTGGTAGCCGGCGCCACGGGCGCGGGTAAAAGTGTCACGATACACAATTTTATTGTGTCGATGCTTTACCGCTGTGGCCCCGAGCGTTTGCGATTCATCATGATTGACCCAAAGAGAGTGGAGCTCACGATGTACAACTCAATTCCCCATCTACTGACTCCGGTAATCACTGACGCAAAAAAAGCAATTCTTGCAATCAAGTGGCTGTCAAAAGAAATGGAACGCAGATACAGCATTCTTGAGACGGAGTCGGTGCGAGACATATTCTCGTATCACGCAAACATAGTGGCGCCGGCCCTTGAGAAAGCTTTAAAGTCGAAGAAAGATGATGGAGGTCCGCTTCCGGAGGCCATGCCCTATATAGTTGTAATCATAGATGAACTTGCCGACATGATGTCCCTTTATCCTCGTGAGCTCGAAGCAGGGGTAGTTCGACTGGCGCAAATGAGCCGAGCAGTTGGGATTCACCTCATACTTTCTACGCAGCGGCCCTCTGTAAAAGTCATTACAGGCCTCATAAAAGCCAATATTCCGGCGCGAGTCGCCCTTCAGGTCGCCTCCCAAATCGATTCGCGGACAATTCTTGATGCGGGAGGAGCGGAGAAGCTCTTGGGAGCAGGCGATATGCTTTTTCTCTCGGGTGAAATGTCCAAGCCGCGCAGAATTCAGGCATCCTTTATTTCAGAATCCGAAGTAAAGAAAATCGTGGAATATATCATAAAGTCCAACGAAGATCAGATACCGAGTGAGATCGATTTCACTGATGCAAAGAATGGCACGGATGCGATTTTCTCCTCAATGATCGATGAGATCGGAGAGGAAGAGAACGACGACGCTTTGTATGGCGAGGCAAAACGTGCGGTTATGGAAGCGGGGAAAGCATCAACCTCGTATCTGCAAAGAAAACTCCGCATAGGATATTCCCGCGCCGCGCGGCTCATTGACCTTCTCGAAGAGCGCGGCGTGATAGGTGCCGGTGATGGGGCACGCCCGCGAGAAATTATCGGAGAAGGCAATGCCGACGAACTCGCGCGGGAAGAGTCTGCAGATGAACGATATGAGGAGAAAGTATGAGAATTTTTTAGTTTTCAGTTTTGTATTAGTTCTGGGTTTGTTCAGAGCGCTAAAAACTAAGAACTATCAACTATAAACTATTTTCATGCTTCCTTATCGCGATAGCCGCATTGTACGAATAACATTGCTCGTATTTTTTGCGATCATTATTCTATATGCATATTACGAGGCACAGGGCCTGCTA
>Ga0209542_10021605_pt1 | contig 10072 bp, 9 predicted proteins | sample RifCSPhighO2_01_FD_184028 | JGI IMG/M metagenome (GOLD analysis project Ga0209542, IMG submission 184028) | Soil microbial communities from Rifle, Colorado - Rifle CSP2_plank highO2_0.1 (SPAdes) (version 2) | ecosystem: Environmental > Terrestrial > Deep subsurface > Rock core/Sediment ...
AACCGGGAAGAGCGGGCACGAATGCGTGATACCCTCCCTCATCAGGTTCAAGAATGATGCGGTAGGTGTAACTCATGGCGCGATTGTATCACGAAGCGCGGCGGACGAAAAGCATTAGAATTATAAGAAACGCGAAGATACTGAACGACATGAGCGGGAAGGTGACGTAGCCGAACTCAAAAAGAAAGCGCTGGGCGCAGTCGGCGCCTGTTGCAACTGCCGGGCACGGCACGATGCTCGTTCCGCCCATTTGCAGATAGTGCTGGTAGAGCGCGACTGCCCCGCCGAATATTGAGAACGCAATACTGTAATCGGCCACTTTCCTATCGCTTTTCCATATCGCAACCGCAAATAGAAGGACCTGCGGGTAAAGAAATACTCTCTGAAGCCAACACAATCCGCACGGGAGAACACCGAGTACTTCGGAATAAAACAGTGAGATTGCCACACCGCTCACTGACAGCAAAAATCCTATCCATAGTCCCCACTTCCCCAAAAAATCCGCAGCGGGAGCGAGGTCGGGGAATTTTTTGCGGGCGAAAAATAAAAAGAGGAATGCGACGCTAACAATTTGCAAAACGATGACTGCAAGCGCGAGCCAGTAGTTTATGGATTCAGTGGTGTACATAGTTAATAGCCTGTAGCTAGCAGCCTGTGGCTAGTAGCAAAGATTACATTCATACGGACTGTGATTTTATTAGGCTATGGGCTACTGGCTGCAAACTACTGGCTTATTGCTGTGGCAATATGCACCCACTCGCTGTGGCAAGCTCTTCCAACGTTCGCTCCCCTGACAACCTGAAGCTACTCGTTGCAGTGCCTATCGGAGGAAATTCCCACGTTGGGTAGCCGATGATGTTCTTATCTTTGCAAATCTGCATTTGTGCCTTTCCGTCGGGGGTTGAGCATTCTACATACGGCAAGAGTTTCTTAGATTTTCCGAACATTTTATTAGTCGCCTGGCAGTGAGGGCACCAGAACGCGCCGTAGTAGACTGTGCCCGAATCTTTAAGGCACTGCGCGAAAGAATCCAGTTTCCCTGGGCCAGAACTTACCGTCACGCTCGTACCGATTCCCCCAACGATAAGCGCGAGGACAACTAGCCAGAAAATGAGGGCTCCCTTCTTCATCGCACACAATATATCATACCCGGACAGGCTGTGCGAATAGGGTACTGCGCAAGAAAACATCCTGATACAATCAACCACATGAAAAACCTGCTTCGCAAGGAATTCCGTCCCCCGCTGCTTGTTCTCGCGTTCCTTGTTGCGGGCATGTTTTCTGCTCAACAGTTTTGGATAGCGGCAGTCATTCTCGGTATTGCGAAAATTTCATGGGACTCATTTAAAAAAATACGCGGGCATAATTACTCGCTTGATTATATAGCATTGCTTGCGATGGCAGTATCGCTGGTAGCCCACCAGTATTTGGCGGGAGCCGTTATAGCGCTCATGATTACAGGGGGTGAGTCGCTTGACGACTATGCTTCGCGCCGCGCCGAAGGCGCTCTTCGCGGTCTCGCCGAGAGAATTCCAAAGTCCTGCACCATGCGCCTCATGGACGGCACTACATCGGAAAAACCAATTCAGAATGTTGCGAGCGGAGAAATTATAATTGTAAAGCGAAATGAGATTATTCCGCTGGACGGCACTCTTCTGTCGGAAAAAGCTCTTTTGAACGAAGCGAACCTCACGGGCGAAGCGCTTCCCGTCGCCTTCTCCCGCGGGACGTTCATTAAAAGCGGCGCAATTAATGTCGGAGAAACTTTGGACATGTCCGTAGAGGGCGGGTTTGAAACCTCCACATACATGCGAATCGTGCACCTTGTGGACGAAGCAAAGAAGCACAAGGCACGCATCGTCCGCCTTGCAGAAAAGATAAACTTCCCTTTCACGCTCGTCACGCTCGTGCTCGCACTCGGTGCGTATGTCCTCTCCGGCGAACTTTCACGAGCGCTCGCGGTTCTCGTCATTGCCACTCCGTGTCCACTAATAATAGCTGCGCCCGTCGCATTTATCGGCGGGCTGTCGCGCGCGGCGCGGCGCAACATTATCGTTAAACGGCCTGCGACTCTTGAAGAGCTCGCGCGCGGGAGCGTCGTATTTTTTGACAAGACAGGCACGCTCACGCTGGGAGAAATATCGCTCCAAAAAATAGAGCGTATGAAGAATTCTCCGAGCGAGCAAAAAATCCTCTCTATCGCATCTGCGATTGAGTTCCATTCCATTCACCCTCTTGCACGAGCCATAAGTGCCGCAAGTTCTGCGCGAGGCGCGCCAACTCTGGAGGCACGCAATGTGGAGGAAATAATCGGGCAAGGAATATCGGGGGACGTCGGGGGTCGGCGCTACACGATTACAAAGGCGAATCTGCCGGAAAGCGGCATTATTCTCTCATTTCTGGAAGAGGGACGCGAACTCGCACGGTTCCATTTTGAGGACGAAGTAAAAGAGAATGTCGCCGAGCTTTTCAGCAGGCTTAAAGCGCGCGGCATCAGGGTGGAAATGCTCACTGGCGACAAAAAAGAGAACGCGGAGCGCCTTTTCGGCAAGTTTGGAATTCCGATACTCGCTGAATGTACGCCGGAGTCAAAATATATGGCGATTGAAGCGGTAAAAAAGGGGGGCAGAACCGTGGTAATGGTCGGGGATGGACTAAACGACGCGCCGGCATTCGCTCACGCCAATGTCGGCATCGTCTTTTCCGGCACCGAAAACAGCGCGTCTATTGAAGCGGCCAATGTGGTTATACTCGGGCGCGACGTGATGCTCATAGAAGACCTTTTTGAAACAGCCACGCGCTCCGTCCGAATTGCGGGACAAAGTATTTGGGGCGGAGTCGCTTTTTCATCCATCGGCATGGTCTTCGCCGCTCTCGGCTTCATTCCTCCCATATGGGGAGCGCTGACGCAGGAGGCCATTGACGTCGCGGTGATATTGAACTCCCTGCGCGCTTCGGCGCGCCAAAACTAGCCAGCAGTCGTATTAAGGCAGTCAGACTGCTCAACTGTAGACTGTGTTCTGTAAACTGCATCCTGAACACTTGCATCCTACCGGCTTGATGAACTCGTCAAAGTATTCTTCTCCGTAATCAATGCTGAACTCCTCGCCCTTCGCGATGTCGCGCGATGCGTAAATGAAGATGTGCCCTTCGCGCAAATCCGCTTCGCAGTTCGGCTTGCAGGAGTGATTGATGTACCGCGCGATGTTGAAGCGCGGACTGCCGTCAATCGTCCATTCCCTGTCCACTTCAAAAAGATATCGCGACTTTGATGCATCCGCCCATAGCGTGGGAATGCGTCTGCCTTTGTATTCAAGAATGAAGTCCCCCTTGCGAAGCGCCGATGTGGCAAAAAGCCCATGTCCCATTCCAGGCTTGGATTTTCGTACGGCAAAACGTGCGCGAAGTATCTGTGTTCTCATAATTTGCTTAAGAAAATAGCGGAAAGGTATTATAAACGATTGTTGCGTCTTCGGACACCGTTCCTCTCTCATATTTATACCAGTGAAATCCCAAAGGACTCACCCAAGAACCAAACTTGCCGAGGAGAGACCTTGGATATTTCCAAAATCTGTTATAATTCTCCCTATGATTCTCACTTTCCACGAAGGAGCATGCGTGCGCATAAGCGCGGGAGATACCACTCTCGTCTTGGGCCCCGTTTCAAAACAATCCAAGAATTTCAAGCCGACGAATTTCGGCGCCGACGTCGCGTTCGTGCCTCTCAATCACGCGGACATGAACGGGGTTGAGGAAGCTGGTCGCGGAGAAAAAATACCGTTTGCAATTACCGGCCCAGGAGAATACGAGGTAAAGGAAATTACAGTTGCGGGTTTCCTTACCAAATCAAAATATGGAGGAGGCGAGAGGATAAATACGCTGTACTTCCTGCATTTTGACGGTTTGTCGGTTCTCTATCTTGGCGCGCTCGGCGACACGAATCTTCATGCCGATGTATTGGAAATGGACTCTCCCGATATTCTTATAATCCCCATCGGAGGAAACGGCGTGCTCTCGCCGGCTGAAGCCGCGAAGCTTTCGGTCAAACTTGAAGCAAAAATAATCATTCCGATTCTTTATGATGAAAAAACTCTCAAACAATTCCTGAAAGAATCGGGCGATGAAAAACTCAAGCCGGTTGAGAAATTTACAGTGAAGCCTCGCGACGTGGTTGAAAAGGAAAATGAAGTGGTGGTCTTGTCCGCATAGGACAAGAAAATCCGAAATTCGAATACCGAAATTCGAAAAAATATGCAAGGCACTAAATCCAAAATACTAAAGGTGAATTCATTTCGTGCTTCGGATTTCGTGCTCCGTGCTTAACTGATATGGTTCTCCTAAAAACAATTGGCAACCTGAGAGCCCGTCCGCGACATGAGCGCAGATCTATTGCGCGCGGTATTGCAATGCTGGTAGTTGCAATTCTATTTATCGCTTGGGTAATATTTTTCTTCAACAAAATCCGCGTAAACGGTATACAAGTTGAGCCGATAGAAATGCCAGGAAAAGACGCTTTCAATACTCCGCAGATAACGGAGGCAAAAATGCAAATACAAAACAGCTTTGGCGGGGTAAAGGATAGCCTGCAATCAATTCAAAACAGCGCCGCCTTGCAACAGGACGCCGCTACTCCGGCGCAGACAATATATTAAAGTCGGTGCATTTTTGGATTGAGATATCGCTAGAAAGACTAGAGATTACTGGTTATTTATGATAGAATTGCACATATATGGCCCGTGGAAATGATGGAAAGCAACCCGCCAAAGGCGGGTCCGCCTCCGGCGGAGAAATCCCCGCTAGAGCGGGGGCTGGCATAATCTCAAGAAACATCACGACGGAAATGCGCGAATCGTATCTAGACTACGCGATGTCCGTCATCACTGCCCGCGCGCTCCCCGATGTGCGCGACGGATTGAAACCGGTGCACCGGCGGATTTTATTTGCGATGCAGGAGGCTGGACTTTCAGCAAATGCAAAGACGCGAAAATCGGCAACCGTTGTCGGGGACGTGATAGGAAAATACCATCCGCATGGCGATGTGGCAGTGTACGATTCAATGGTGAAAATGGCGCAGGATTTTACGATGCGCTACCCTCTTATTATTGGCCAGGGCAACTTCGGCAGCATTGACGGCGACTCGGCTGCCGCCTACCGCTACACCGAAGCGAAGATGTCGCGTCTTGCGTCATTAATGATGAACGATATAGAAAGAGACACGGTGGATTTTCTCCCGAACTACGACAACACTAAGAAAGAGCCCTCGGTATTGCCGGCGGCTTTTCCGAATCTTCTCGTAAACGGCACTCTGGGCATTGCTGTCGGCATGGCGACTAACATTCCTCCGCACAACATTCGCGAGGTATGCGAAGCGGCAATTCATTTGATAGAAAATCCGGGTGCGACGACAGACGACCTGCTCAAATTCGTGCAGGGCCCTGATTTCCCAACGGGATGCATCGCTTTCAATGAAAGAGAGATCGCGCACGCATACGCAACAGGGCGCGGCGGAGTCGTCGTGCGCGGAAATGCGGAGATTTCCGAAGGAAAAAAGGGCGACTACCAAATTGTCGTGACGTCAATTCCCTTCCGTGTTAACAAATCCGACCTTCTGACAAAAATCGCCGACCTCGTGCACGAAAAGAAAATTGAAGGCATACGCGACATCCGCGACGAGTCCACCAAGGATATCCGGGTGGTTATCGAGCTCAAAGGGAACGCTCATCCACAGACCGTTCTCAACTATTTGTATAAGCACACACAGCTTGAGGAAACGTTCCATTACAATGTCGTGGCACTTGTGGACGGCGTGCCGCAGACCCTTTCTCTGAAGGCGCTCATTGAGTACTTTGTCGCGCACCGCAAAGAGGTGGTGACCCGCAGGGCGAAATTTGACTTGAGACAGGCGCAGGCGCGCGAACACATCTTGCTCGGCCTCTCAAAAGCGCTTGACCACATAGACGAAATTATCAAGCTCATCAAGAAAAGCGCGGACGTTGATGCGGCGCGCCTTGCTTTGATGAAGACATTCAAATTCTCCGAGCTTCAGGCAAATGCGATTCTTGAAATGCGCCTGCAGAAGCTCGCGGGGCTTGAGCGCAAGAAAATAGAAGATGAACTGAAAGAGGTGCAGGCGCTCATTGAGCGCCTGCTTGCGCTCCTTAAGAGCACGAAAAAACTGATGGAGGCCATCACGAAGGAAATACGCGAGGTCATTGAGAAATATGGCGACGCGCGGCGGACGAAAATCGTGAAGCGCGCAGCAACTATCCTCTCCGCCGAAGACTTGGTCGCGGACGAAGACAGCGTGCTCGTGCTGACCGCGGGCGGCTACATCAAGCGCACGAATCCGAACGAGTACCGCCGGCAGAAGCGCGGCGGCATCGGCGTCATGGATTTGGATACGAAAGAAGAAGATTTCGTCACGCAGTTCCTCACGGCGAGCGCGCACAACGACATTTTATTCTTCTCCGACAGGGGAAAGGCATACCAGCTCAAAATGTACGACCTTCCGGAGGGCAAACGCGCGACGAAAGGAAAATCAATCATGAACTTCCTATCGCTTGAGCAGGGCGAAACGGTTACCTCCGTTTTGGCGATGCCGAAAAAAATCAAAGCGAGCGAGGGTCTTGCCCTCGTGCTCGCGACAAAGAACGGTACGATTAAGAAAGTCGCCGCCGACAAATTCCGCGATGTGCGCCGAAGCGGTCTCATCTCTATAACCTTGGATAAAGGCCTGCCTGCCGCGCGCGGAGCTCCGGCGCAGGCAGGCGATGCGCTCATTTGCGCGCGATTTGCGCGAAAGGGCGATGATGTAATATTGACGACTGCAAAGGGACAGTCCATTCGATTCGCAGAATCCGACGTGCGCGAAATGGGACGGCAGGCAGGCGGTGTCCGCGGAATGAAGCTCGGTTCGGGAGATTTTGTCGTCGGAGCGGATATTGTCCCATCTGCCGGAAAGGAATCGGAGCTTTTAGTTCTTTCTTCTACCGGCTATGGAAAGAAAACAAAACTTTCAGAATATAAAACACAGGGCCGTGGAGGTTCAGGCATAAAGACAATATCTATAACCGCAAAGACAAAGCAGTTGGTCGGCGCGGCCGTAATCGGAGGCGCTTCGGCGGGCTCAGCGCAAGCAGGCGAGCTCGTGGCAATTTCACAGAAAGGCACGGCGATACGCACTGGGCTTGATGAAATCCCGACATTGAGCCGCGCAACGCAGGGAGTCCGAGTTATGAAACTTCGTGAGAATGACAAGGTTGCTTCTTTTGTTGTGTTTCCAGCTGATGAAGAGACTGCGGAATGATTGTGAGAGAAGTCTTCATTGTTTGCGTTTCCACAATAATCGTACGTCAGGCGCAAAAAAGCTTTCTAATTGCTATATAATGAATGGAATGAAAACGGCAAGACCCATGGCCGCTCATGGCGTGCGTGTCCATTTCGCGCGCCCCGCGCATAATGTAACGGCACTCGGCGTAACTCCCGGAATGAAGATTGCCGATTTCGGTTCTGGAAGCGGGGCGCATGTACTTGCGATTGCGGAATCACTTGCAAATAGCGGACACGTGTACGCGATAGACGTACAGCGCGACCTTCTACGAAGAACAAAAAACGAGGCGCACAAGCGCGGGTTCAAGAACGTGGAGGTGCTATGGGGCGACCTGGAGTATGCTGGCGCCTCAAAGATAGCGGATGGGGTTCTGGATATGGTGCTTGTTTCTAACCTTTTGTTCCAAATTAACAATAAAGACGCTGTTATGAGGGAGGCTTGGCGTATACTGAAGCAGGCCGGCAAGCTTGTTATAATAGACTGGAGCGATTCTTTTCGCGGAATGGGCCCTCAGGAGATTGATGTGGTGACAAAAGAAAACGCAAAATCGCTCGCGATATCAAATGGTTTTGAGCTCATGCGCGAGTTCACCGCAGGCTCGCATCACTTTGGTCTTATCTTTCGTAGGAAATAAAATCTAGCATGTCAAAACTATCCATTTTCCAAATTGCCCTGCTAATTATTTTTGGCGTTCTTGGTATTGCCGGCGTGCTAATCTTTGCTTTCGTGAGTACCGGCAACAGTACTACCAGCATCGGTCCGGTCGTCATATGGGGCAACCTTGATCCAAGGGCGGTGGATGCCGTTCTGCAACAGTCTGCCGACCTAAACCAAGACTTTAACCAGGTCAAGTATGTTTGGAAAGACTCGGCTACATACGAATCCGAACTCGTGAACGCGCTCGCCGATGGGTCCGGTCCCGACTTGTTTATCTTGCGCCAGGATTATCTGCTTCACAATGCAGGGCGAATAATCCCGATACCACCCGCCTCACTGCCACCAGCGCAATTTAATACTCTATTTATTGACGGCGCTAACATATTTTCCGACACGCGTGGAACACTTGGGGTTCCGATCGTCGCAGACCCTCTCGTCCTCTACTGGAACAAAGACACGTTAAGCGCGCATGGATACGCAAAGCCGCCAGCTACATGGGCTGAGGTTCAAAGCATGGGGGAGAAACTGCAAAAGCGTGATGACTCTGGCGCAATCGTGAAAAGCGCGATAGCGCTCGGAGAGTATGCGAACGTAACGAATGCAAAAGAGATTCTCGGCGTGCTTATCCTTCAAGCGGGCGGCAGAATAGTCACGAAAGATAATTCCGGGCGCCTGGTTCCAGAACTCTTATCTGGGGGGACCGGTTCCGGGCAAACAGCGGAAAGCGCTTTGCGTTTTTACACAGAATTCGCGAATCCTTCCAAATCTCATTACTCATGGAACAGATCCCTGCAACAATCGCAAAAAACGTTTGCTGCCGGCGATGTGGCTCTGTACCTCGGGTTTGCGAGCGAGGGGCCGATTATCGCACGTATGAACCCGAACCTCAATTTCGCCGTGGCGGCATTGCCGCAGATTGAAAACGGCGCGCGCGTGGTTGGTACGGCGCATGTGTACGGCATTTCAATCTCGCGCACAAGCAAGAATCAACCGGGTGCTCTTGCAGTCGCGCTTGCATTTGCTTCTTCTGAGGATGCGGGAATGGGAAAAAATCTCTCTACGGCCCTCGGCATTCCAAGCGCGTTGCGCGACGTGCTTGCCTTGCCATCTGTCGGCGCTCTCAACATGTATAGGCGAGAAGTGCTGATATCGCGTTCGTGGTTTGACCCCGACCCAGTCAAGACATCCGCCATATTTCGTTCTATGATTGAAAATGTTACCGGTGGTTCTTTCAGTTTGTCGGACGCAGTCCAACGCGCAAACAGCGAGCTTGGCGGCATCTTGGGAATATGAATCTGTACCACCGCATAAAATATGTCCTCGCGCGCGCGGGAAGCGCCGTGCTCGTACTGGCATACGGGTTCGCGCCTCTTATCGCACAAGCCGAACCTTGTACAAAAGGATTTCTGTGCGACCCTCTTAAAGCGGAGTTTTCAAGCATCCCTTTATTCATCGCTGGCGCGCTCAAGGTCGTGGTAATGATAGCCCTCCCCATCATCGTCCTCTTTTTCGTCATTGCCGGATTTAAGTTTATCTCCGCACAGGGGAACCCCGGCAAGCTTGATGAGGCGCGAAAAAATTTCATGTGGGTAGTTATTGGCGCCTTGCTTATCATGGGAGCGTGGGTGCTTGCGACATTGATTGCGGAAACAGTTTCACAGCTGTTAGGACCATAAAAATGAATCCCGTTAGAAGTCGCGGAAGTTCAGACTGTGGTACAGTTTATATATGTTTTACATTGGTCGCAGGCTTACAAACAATAACTCTCGAGTCGGAAGCGCGAGCTTCCTACTTCTAACGGGATGAACCGTGTAAGATTGCTAGGTTTGGTGTGTGTTCTGGCGCTGCCAGCCATTACTCTTGCCGCCAGCGCTGTTAGCACATATAGCGAGCTTGTAAATAAGCTCGTATCCATAATGAGTATCGGGTCAATAGTTATTGTCACCCTTGCGTTCGCGGCATATTTCTATGGCCTGTCGACTAATATCCTCCAATTCAGCAGCGAAAGCGGCGTGGAGAAGAGGAAAGCCTTTTTCTTCTGGGGGATTATAATACTCTTTGTGATGCTGAGCATACCGGGAATTT
>Ga0209542_10021606_pt1 | contig 10072 bp, 10 predicted proteins | sample RifCSPhighO2_01_FD_184028 | JGI IMG/M metagenome (GOLD analysis project Ga0209542, IMG submission 184028) | Soil microbial communities from Rifle, Colorado - Rifle CSP2_plank highO2_0.1 (SPAdes) (version 2) | ecosystem: Environmental > Terrestrial > Deep subsurface > Rock core/Sediment ...
CCTCTTTTACGACAAAAATTCCATCCAGGCCGTAAAAGAGGGAAAATCTTACGGGCCGGTAACCGTTTCCCTGAAAACGGAGAGCAGGCTTTTCAAGAATCTGCCCCAGACCATAAACGCCTGGTCCAGCCACGGGGATTCGGTGAAAAATCCTCCCACCGGGTTTGATGTTACCGCGACCTCTCTTTCCGGGAACGTAATAGAAGCCATGGAGTGCGCCGACAAAAAGCTTTGGGCGGTGCAGTTTCACCCGGAGGTGGAGCAGACCGAAGATGAAAATATCATTTTAAATAATTTTGTGAGCGGCATAGCCGGCTGCGTCCGCGATTACGACAAGAAAGACGTGATAAATGAAATCCGCGAAAATACAAAAAAAATATTAGGAGACGGTACGGCTATTATTGGTGTTTCGGGAGGTGTGGACTCTACGACCCTGGCCGCAATCTTGGCGCCGGCACTTGGCGACAAGCTCAAGGCTTTTATGATAGACACCGGCGGAATGCGCAAAGATGAAATCGCGCATGTGCGGGCCATAGCGGAAAAAGCCGGCATAAAGCTGGAAGTCATAGACGGGTATAAAAATAAATTCGTGGAAAGTATCGGGGAGACCGTAGACGCCGAGGGAAAACGCGCCGCTTTCCGCGCGGTATACGGGGAAGTTTTCAAAGAAGTGGCGAAAAGTTTCGGAGCTACCCATATGCTGCAGGGAACGCTTGCGACCGACCTGATAGAGTCGGGCAGCGCCGGGGCGTCCGCGCTCATAAAAACCCACCACAACGTTGACCTAAATCTAGGGCTCAAAGAGGTTATGCCTCTGTCCGACTTTTTCAAATTCGAAGTTCGCGAGCTTGCCCACGAATTCGGCTTGGGTGGACTTTTAGCAAACAGGCAGCCTTTTCCGGGGCCCGGCCTTTACTTGCGTGTAGTCGGGGTGCCGGTTGATAACGAGCTATTGGAAATCGTGCGCGAGGCGGACCATGAAGTAGCCGAGATCCTAAAAAAGCATAATGTTTACGACAAAATTTCCCAGACAGTCGTCGCCCTTCTCGGAGTTAATACCGTCGGGGTGAAAGGGGACGGCCGGGTATACGGTTACTCTATTGTGGTTCGCACGGTAGAAACCGTGGATTTCATGACCGTTAAAGGTTTTTATCTGGAAAAACCGGTCTGCGAGGAGATCATCAGCTCTCTAATAAAACATCCTAAAATCGTCCGCGTATTTTTTGACTGGACCACCAAGCCTCCGGCGACGACGGAGTTTGAGTAGCGCTTTATTATGTTATAATAAGAAATATATGATTGATCCAGCAAAAATAGACATGAACCAGCTGCCGAAGAAATTTATCGACGGCGCCATCGGGTCGCACGGAAAAGGAATTTTTTATTTCGCCATTACTTCGGGGAATAACCTGGATTCTTTCGCGACCACACCCCAAGTGATGAAAAGTATTGCCGCGTGGATTGCGGGCCAGGTCCAAAATTACGAAAAACAATTCGGGGAGATAGATATGACCCCTCCGCAGATACAAAGCCCGCTGCAAATGGCGGATTTGAAGAAACCGGGAGACGACAAGCAATAAAAAATATTTAACAAAAAAATTTTATGAAATCAGGTAAAGTATCCATAATTATTTTAGTTGTTTTACTCATCCTGGCGGTAGGCTTCCTTACTTTTATTTCAAAAAAGAAAAAAGGAGAAGATAAAGATGTTGTCATTCCGCCTCCTGTACAAACGCCGTCTCCAGAGCCTACCCCCGAGGAGACACCGGAGCCTCCAAAGCCGGCCGCTGGTCGCTACGGCTTCGGCGATCCGATTGCCATGAGGTTAAACGATAAAATAACTTTTTTTGACGGTCTTTCCGTGCAACTGAAAGCAATCAATGATTCCAGGTGCCAGCCCGGGGTGCAATGCATCTGGGCAGGCGAAATTTCAGCCGACTTCGAAATATCGGGCAGTACGATACTTGTTCCGTCAGAAGTACACCTAGGGACTGTCTATAATAAAAGCTCATTTTCAAATGGCTACGTATTTTACTTAAATGGCGCGACACCGTTCGGAGTTAATATTCTTGTTCAAAAAAAATAAGGCAACGAATGCACGGTTTTAACAAAAAAGAAAATGCGCTCCTCCGAAAACTGAACACGCCGGCGAAAGTCCAGGATTACTTGAATGGTCTTAAATTTAATTTTGAAAAGAATGGCGACACGTTAAAAAGCCCGCTTTTTACGCTGAGGGCGGGGAACGCGCATTGCCTGGAAGGGGCGCTCTTGGGGGCATACATACTTTCCAGGCACGGATTTAACCCATATCTTTTGTGCCTGAAATCTTCCAAGAAAGACTTTGACCACGTCATAGTGCCGTTTAAAATAGGTAACCTCTGGGGAGCTTTATCCAAGACCAACCATTCGGTTTTGCGGTATCGCGAACCCGTGTATAAAACTCTCCGGGAGCTAGCCATGTCTTACTTTCACGAGTACTTTTTAAACGACGGAACAAAAACTTTACGGCAATATTCTGTATTGCTTAATTTAAATGATTTTGAAAATGGTTGGGAGGTAATGGAAGGCGACCTCTGGGGGGTTGACGAAGAATTGGATAAAATAAAGCATTACAACATTTTGCAAAATGACAAAATAAGAAAACTTCGTAAAGCTGACAAGGTTGAAATTGAAGCAGGGGAGATAGTAGAATGGAAAAAGTAAATTACTTTTGACTTCGTTTAAGATTTTCTGCAAGTTCTGTTAATTTTTCACGGTCAGCCATTGGTCCACTTCCTGAAGATATCCAGCCTTCATATTTATTGAACCAAAACTCTTTCTCACTCAAAACTTGTTTCCAAATGCCACTCTTTAAATTTTCTGTTCCATGTAATGGGACTAATTTTATATGGGCATGATCAATTCCAGTGCCTTCCATTATTAATCCAACTCTTCCTACATCTTTGTAATAATTCTCTAGAATTTCGGAAACTGTTTTAGCGGCAATGACTAAATTACTTAAAACATCATTAGGCATTTTCAACACGTCACTTCCAAAATGTTTTTTAGGAATTACACACGAAAATCCTTCGGTATTTGGATCAATAGCTAAAAATGCCATAAATTCAGAATCTTCCCAAAAAGTTCTAGCTTGTATATGTTGTGCAGCAATTTCACAAAATGGACATTTACCTTCAGTTGTTTTTGCATTGTAATTTTTCATACATACAGTATAACAATAAATGCAATAATTTTATACCCCATACGGCTCTATGTTAGAATAGTTATATGATAAAGAAAGCTGTATTCGCCGGAGGATACACCTGCCACGCTTTCTATTTCGATAGCTACTTATAATAAAAATTAAAATTTATGAGCGAAACAAAAAACACGGAGGAAAAACTTTGGTTCAAAAGAGGGATGTTCGGCTGGGGCTGGATACCTGCTACGGTGGAGGGCTGGGGGGCAGTTTTCATTTACCTCGCCTTGCTGGTCGCAGATTTCAGGTTCATACAGCTTTCCCGGCATTATATGGATGATACCCTTATACATTTTGCGCCGCGGTTTGTTTTCTTGTCTCTTGTCCTTATTGCTACCTGTTACTTTAAGGGCGAAAAACCCGAGTGGTCCTGGGGTGGAGGAGCAACTGGCGCGGCAGAGACAAAAACGGATATTGGAGTATAATAAAATTATTAGTAGCTTTAATCAAATATATTATGTTGTACATTTATCTGTTTGTTTTTGGAAGGATATTATTGGGCGGTTATTTCATTATGAGCGGCTACGGCCATTTCAAAAACGTTGCCGGGCTCACGGGCTATGCACAGTCAAAAGGTGTACCAATGCCGAGAGAGGGAGTGTTGCTCTCTGGTTTAATGATGGTTTTGGGTGGATTGGGGATATTGCTCGGTGTTTACATAGGATACTCCGTATTATTACTTGCAGTTTTCTTGTTTGTTGCATCACTAAAAATGCATCAATATTGGAAAGTTACTGACCAAATGGCAAAAATGGGTGAAAGAATTAATTTCACAAAGAATATGGCACTCCTCGGGGCAGTTCTCATGCTTCTTATGATTCCTCTTCCTTGGGCGGTAGCTTTATTTTAAAATCCGAAAATATTTTCTAACAATTTCGTGAACCAGCCTTTTTCCTCTAGTTGCGGTGTTGGTTGTATTTCGAGTGGTTGCGGTAACGAAACAGGAGTGGATATTGCTGAAACGGTATTAGGATCAGCGGCAATTTCTATTTTCGGTGCCGCAATCTTCGGCTTTTGCGCGGATTTTTGGACTGGCTTTTGCGCGATCGGCTTTGGTGCCTCAATAGTTACCTGAGTTTGAGGCGGTTCCTTCTTTTCGAATTTCTTCAAAACCTGATTCCAGGTTTTGCCGGAGAGCGCAGAGACCACGTATGCGGTCTTCCATATTTTGTTTTTTATGAGTTCATCTTTCACTCCTCCGTCGGTATCTTGTATTGTCGAGAGATAATCGAGGGGGGAGGTTTCTTTCCTGGTCCAGTCTGCCGGTTTTTCACCAAGAGACATGATTCCTCCTATCACCCAAGCTGTGGAAGAAACATCATTGTTCCAGCTGCCATTGTCTTTTTGAGTTGTTTTCAGAAATTCTTTTGCCTTGATCAGCGCTGGCTTTACTTGGTCATCCTCTTTGAAGATAGACAAAGCCTGCAAAGCGGCACCAGTCATATCAATGCTTTCATCCCATGAACCATTTTCTTTCTGCCGGCCTAGTACGAATGAGATGCTTTCCTTTAACATTTTTTCTTCTGTGCCGTATCCCGCGTGCTCTAGAATTATCAAAGCGAAAATATCATCATTGTCTTCGTTTATGTCTCCGAATTGCTTGCCGTCAAAAGCGGAAACTATTTTTTGAATATAATTTTCCCCGTTGGTATTATACGGGTCGAGTCCGAACGCCATCAGCGCCATTGCATGCCGTTCATAATCCGTCAAAAGCGTACCGGCGGGTTTATTTGCCGACAAATTCTTTACAAGCCCTAATATCGGCTGTATTGTTTGCGACTGTGTTTCCATAGATGCAATGGCGATAGCGGCCCAGTCGGTGTATATGTCTTCTCCAAAAGCGCCATTATCTGCTTGCTGGGCCATCAGAAAAGTAAAAGCTTTATTTAAGTCAAAAGATGCTTTGGTTACAGCTCCCAGGACTTCTTCCTTTGGTTTATTTTTTTTGGAACTGCCGGAAGAAGACGAGGTAGGACCCGGAGAATCCGGCGTGATCGTTATATCGGCCGTGTCCACGAAGCCCTCCTTTTGTCCTTTTACCGTAAACGAAGCCGAATCCGAGACCACGATAGAATATGTTCCATTAGCGTCAAGATCAAAAATATCGGAACCAACGACCAATTTTCCTCCCGCGGCGGGGCTCCAGGTGTCGGTATATAGAGAATTATAATCGGATTGTTCAATGGTAATGGTAACCGTGTCTCCGATAGCCGGTGTTTCGGAGCTCACGGCAATCTTCATTGGGGCGATGTTATATTCAAGTAAAATTGAATCACCTTCTTCCAGGGTGTATTTGTTAAGGGCTGTTTGCCCGAGCCCCAGATTCGCAAACCATCCCCAGTAAATGCCGTTGTTACCGTCATTATTTATAGTGGAGTCAATCGAATCTAGAAATGCGTCAGAGCCGAACCACGACCAGATACTATCGTGCCCTGATTGCAGAACGGCGCAATATGCCGTTACCCGCAGGTCTTCCGTGGCTTCTTCATTATCGTTATCGCAGGCGCTGATCGTCAGATCTTCGTCATATATTGGACCGGAATCCGCAATAATGTTCAAATGAACGCTTACAGGGTCCGGCACAGGTGTCTCTTGCGCGCGAGCCACTCCTCCCATTGACGCTAATAATACTATTGCAACGAACAAAACCTGCAAAAACTTTTTTATATTTTTCATAATCTTAATATTAATTAATAATGCACCTTTTCATATCTCCAGGACACGACATCGCCGGGATTTATCTTATAATTTGAAACCCCGACTTCGGCTTCTTTATCATTAACATAATAAATCCACGTATATTGACCATTGCTTTTTACGTCATTGATAGAAATAATAAGTTTTCCCATGCCGAGATAAGTTTTTTCGGAAAAATTTATTTTCCCTTCGTTTCGAAGCTTATCCATAAAATCATAAACACTTATGCTGTCTATAATTTCACTTTCATGACGAGTGTCGTTTACTTCCAAAACTGTTTTAATTGTTTTGGGTTCCGGGGCTGTTTTTTCCTGATACGGAGATGACGTATTTTCAGAAGCGATTTTGATACTTTCTGGTAAAACCTCTTTATCCGCGGTAAAAAAAAGCACGCAAAAGGCAGAGACAAGGAACAAGACCACTATTGCTACTTTATTTTTTAATATGAATTTCCACATAAATTAAAACAAAAAAATCCTGCCGGGCAGAATTTTGGGCCCTCAAAAATGAGGGGCTTATCCTGCTCGGGAATAATAAAATGATTGGTAGTCGGACTTGTCCCTGCAAAAAAGTTGCACGGCTTACCGTAGCGGCACTGTACCGGAATCTAACCGGTTTCCCCAATCACTTCTTTTTAGTTTTTAAAAGGAACAATTTCATTGTATGCTATTTTTTTTTACTGTCAATTTTAGCTGTGGATAAGGGAAAATTGGTATAATAAGAAAATGGTAAAAAGAGTCAATCGCCTCATCGGCGATCCGCCGGAGAGGCGGAAAAGAACTGTGGAAAAACGAATTTGGCCAAAACGGACAAGGATAATGGTGTTCGGAACCTTCGACGGCCTGCATTTAGGGCATTTAAACCTTTTCAAACAAGCCAGGCGTTTGGCAAAGCGGAGTTTTTTAATCGTATCTATTGCGCGAGACAAAAATGTTTTTAAAATAAAGGGAAAGTATCCGTACAATGACGAAAGAAAAAGAATGGCTTTGATAAAGGAGAGCAGAGTAGTGGACAAGGTTATCCTCTCTGGTATAAAAAATCATATTCCGCATATTATAAAAATACATCCGGATGTCATCGCCCTGGGTTATGACCAAAAAGCCTATGTTAAAAATCTAAAAAAAGATTTAAGCAAAAAAGGTATCTCTGTGAAGGTTGTACGCTTGAAACCGTACAAAGAGAAAATTTATAAAAATCGGCTGCTTAATGGTAGCTAGATGTCGTCTCTGTTTATGGTGGAAGACAAATATACTCCATAAAGCATGATGGCTCCGAGGACCAGATATAGGTAATTGAATTCCGGCACAAATAGGAATACTACAGAAGCGAGGAGCGGGCCTATGAGGTAGGATACGGGGGCGGCACTTCTGTACACCCCCACGTACTCTTCGTTCTCCGGCTTTATGTGTTTGAAAAAATAAGCGTCGCTCATTACTTCTATGGTGGCGGCTCCGATCCGGGTAATGAATAAAAGCGCCGCCCATATCCATATTGAATGTTCCGTAATAAAGAAAAGGGACAATGTCGCGGCGGCAGCTATCGCAAATCCCGATATCAGGAGGCGTCTTTCCCCGACCTTGTCCGCGTATCTTCCCAAGTGGAAGGGGATAATTGAAAAAGGAATAAGCATTATGGCGAAGATTGTGCCTATTTCCGCCCAGGAAAATCCTAGGTGGGCGGACAAATATATCGGAGTGTAAACGACCATCCAGCAATAGAAAAATTGGAGCAAAAAGCTCAAGACGTATCCGCGGAACAAATTTATGTTTTGGAAGAATTCTTTTATATACCTTAAATTTTTTACTTCGTCGTATTTCGGGTCGGGTATTTTTCTCAGGCCGAAAAGTGAGGCGAGGAAAAATAAAACCATTATAACAAAGGCAATTATATAAATAGTTTTAAATTGAAATCCAACCAATATTTTTCCCGATGCCACCTGGGAGAGTATCCAGGCTATATTTATAACCGCGATATAAAAACCTCTGATTTTTCCCGTAGATGAGTCCTTGGAGAATATCTTCAGAAGTTCATCCAGAGAAAATAGGAGTAGTGTGTTTAGTGCGAAATAAATAATGAATACCGGAATTGCTATCCACGCGTTTTTGGCGTAGGCGAGAGCGAGGAGCGAGAGAGAGCTCAAGCCGGAAGTCAAAAGCAGGAATTTTTGTCCGCCCAGCCTACCGAATATTTTCGGGGCGTATAGGAGAGCTAATAGTGAGCCCAATGAGCCAAAGGCGTAAGCGATACCTACCAGCTTTTCATCTACGAAGGTGGCGAGAAGACTTGAGTTTATGTAGGCGGTAAGGGCAAGATGGAGAGAAACCAAAAACCCCACAAAGAAGATATTTTTCAGTTTTGGGCTGTCCTTGAACATTCTTTTTTAAACGCTTAGGATTACGGGGATGACGAGCGGCCTCTTGGCGGTTTTCTGGTATAAGAATTTTGATATTCCTTCGCCCACGTTTGATTTTATTATGTCGAAGTCCACGACCTTCATGCGGGCGGTTTCTTCCTCAATCATTTTCTTTATACTGATTCTGACCTGGCGCAAAAGCTCCTGGTTCTCCTTGAGGTAAACGAATCCGCGGGATATCAGGTCGGGGGATTTTTTCAGTTTGCCTGTTTTCTGGTCCACCAGCGCGATGATGACGAACATTCCGTCCTGCGCCAGCATGACCCGGTCTCGGACCACAACATCCTGCACGTCGCCGATAGAAAGTCCGTCCACCACCATCATGGAAGCCGGAGCTTTTTCCTTGCGGGTGGTTATCTTGGAGCCTTTTTCCACGATTTCCACTATCGTGCCGTTGTCTGGTACAATTATGTTTTCTTTCGCCATGCCGTTTCGGTCATGAATGAGCTGGGCGTGGATGCGGAGCATGGAATGGTTTCCGTAGCCCGGCATGAAAAATTTTGGGTGCACCGTTTTGTTTATCCAGACCAGGTCTTCCTGGCGCGCGTGCCCTCCGGAATGCACTTCGGATATCCCGTAGTGGATGAGCTTGAGGTCGTGGCGGTAGAGGTTGTCTTTCAATTTCTGGATATTAACTTCGTTCCCGGGGATGACAGACGAAGAGAAAATAATTGTGTCTTTAGAGTTCAGCCTGATGTATTTATGATTGTTGGTAGCCATTCTCATCAGAGCGGCAAACTCTTCGCCTTGGGCGCCGGTCGCGATAATGACTATTTTGTCCGGAGAGTAATTTTCCATATCCTGCGCGTTTATGAATATTTCCTCATTTGTTTTCAGAAGCCCGGCTAATTTCGCTATCTCTATGTTTGATTTCATACTGCGCCCCTCGACTACTATCTTCTTGTTATACTTTTCGCATATTTCCACTATCTTTATCATACGGTCGAACTGAGAGGCGAAAGTTCCTATAATCAGCCTGCCTTTGTTGGTCTTGATTATCTCCTCGATATTTTTCTGCACTTCCTTTTCTGAAATGGAAAAACCCGGCACTTCCGCGTTGGTGGAGTCCGCTATCATAAGCAGGTTTTTTTCCTTACCCAAGCGGTCCCATTTTTTTTCTTCTGCCGGCGTGGGCTTGCCATTTTCGTGCTCCATTTTGAGGTCTCCGGAAACCACGACGTTCCCGTAGTCCGTTCCTATGATTACCGCCATGGAGTCGGGGATAGAGTGGAAGACCGGGAAAAATCCCAGTGACAGCTGGTTGAATTTTACCTTGCTTTCCTGGTCGACTACGCGTATATCGAGCGGCTGTTTGCCCACAAATTCTTCCTGGCGTTTTTTTATCATCAGGCTCGTCAGGTATTGCGTGTATATGGGCGGGTTGCCGATGCGTTCCATGATAAAGGGTATGCCGCCGATATGGTCCAGGTGCCCGTGGGTTATGGCCACCGCGCGAATTTTATGCTTTCTTTCTTCTATATATTTGAAGTTCGGCAGGGTATAGTCCGCGCCGAGAGCCTCCTCTTCGTCTATGAAGTGAAAACCAAGGTCGAGGACTATTATATCGTCTTCGGATTCTACGATTAGCATGTTTCTCCCGACTTCCTCTACCCCACCGAATGGAATAATACGGAGCACCCCTTTTTCGGTCGGTGGAATTTTACTCTCGCTCTCCTTTTTATTTTGGCTATTGCCGTTATACGAGCGGCCTCCCCGCCCCCCTT
>Ga0209542_10021607_pt1 | contig 10072 bp, 9 predicted proteins | sample RifCSPhighO2_01_FD_184028 | JGI IMG/M metagenome (GOLD analysis project Ga0209542, IMG submission 184028) | Soil microbial communities from Rifle, Colorado - Rifle CSP2_plank highO2_0.1 (SPAdes) (version 2) | ecosystem: Environmental > Terrestrial > Deep subsurface > Rock core/Sediment ...
GGGTTGGGCTTTGAAATTGCCAGGGTTAAACCTCTTATTTATCATCACGAAAGAATTGCGTCGCCTTTTAAGGTGGCCAGAAAAAAATACTATTATGCTTTAAAAAGCCACAGATATTTAAAAAAACACAAGATTTCTACCCTTAGCTCTAAAACTGTTTATTTTTTAAGACCCGTCTTTTATAAGAATTGGAAAAGATTAATTTCTCACCCTTTACTGTCTTTGGCAATGGTATTTATGTTAACGCTAGAGTTGCTTTATGGAGGTGTGGGGTTTTCGGTCGGTAAATTTGTCAAAAAATGAAAGTATTCCAGTTGACTACCCATTTTTCTCCTAATATTGGTGGGGTTGAAACTCACTTAGATGATTTAGTTTCAGCTTTAAATAAAAGAAAACATAAAGTTTTTGTGCTCACCTACAGACCTCTTGTTACCAAAACTTCTTGGAAGTCATACGAGAAAAAGAGGAATTTTGAAATAGTTAGACTTCCTTGGCTTCCGGGGTTTTTTTATAAATTTGTTAGTAATCCTATTGCTGAATTCTTGTATTTAGTCCCAGGTCTTTTTTTGACAACACCTTTAATCCTATTTATTTTTAGGCCGGATATTATACATAGTCACGGATTACTGGCCGGATTTGTGGCAGTTTTTTGGGGAAAACTTTTCGGAAAAAGAGTTATTACAACTACGCACTCGATTTATCATTTTCCAAAAGAGGGATTTTACAAACAATTTGCAAAGTTTATTTTTGAAAAATCAGACGTTGCGCTTACTCTTTCTAGGCAGTCAAAGAAAGAGATTCTAACTCTGGGAGTCAATAGAAATAAAGTAAAGGTTTTTACTTACTGGGTTGATTTGAAAAAGTTTAAGCCGATCAAAAATACAAAAGTAAAGTTGGGATGGAAAGATAAATTCGTAGTTCTTTTTGTTGGGAGATTGGTTGAAGAAAAGGGAATTTTGGTTTTACTTGAAGCCGCAAAAACGTGGAACAAAAATATTGAATTTGCCATTATCGGTTCAGGGCCGTTGGAATCAGTAATCAGTAAACAAAAAACAATAATCAAGAATATAAAATTCTTAGGCAAAGTTGATAATAAAAAACTACCCGCCTACTACAGTGCCGCCGATCTTGTTATAGTTCCCTCCATTCATGAGGAAGGATTTGGAAGAGTAATACTGGAATCTTTGGCATGCGGAACACCAGTTATCGCTGCAAATCGCGGTGCAATTCCCGAAGCAATGGATGAAAGTGTAGGCAGATTAATAAGAATAACACCTCAAAATATTAAAAAGCAGGTAGAGTATTTTTACAAAAATCCAGACAAGCTCCAAAAATTATCTAGGAGTTCAAGAGAATTTGCCGAAAATAGATATTCAGAAAAAAATGTGGATACGATTGTAGGTGCGTATGATAGGTGGTAAAAGAAATAAATTAATACTGGATGCTTAAACAAAACAAATACAAATCTATTTTAAGTATTTTAGTCATAGTATTGATATCGATTTTTATTATCTTTGGATGGTTTTATGATAAAAGGATTATTGCAACAGGTGAAACCGAATTACCGTTTTATAACCCTCAAAAAACATTAGAATTATTTGGATCTGCTTGGAGATTAAATTCTCTTGGATTAAATTATAATTCTCAAGTAGCAGGTTTCAGTTTTTATTTAATACCATATCTTTTTTCAAAACTCGGACCGGAAAATTATCTAGTCCAAGCATTTACATTCCTAATTATTTTTATTATTTCCGGAGTAGCCTTTTTTAAACTTCTCACTTCATTTAAATTACCGTATTTTTTTGCATTAATAGGATCTATTTTTTATATGATCAATCCGCTAAGTTTTTTAATCTGGAAGAGATACCTCATTCAGGGGATTTTACTTATCCCTCTGATACCAAGCTTTTTATACTTCTATAGGAGTTATCTTGAGTCAAATAATTTTAAGTACGTCTATTATGCCGGGATATTTTCATTTATTTTTGCTTATATAGTAGCCGCACCTGCTCATATTCTGGTCATGTGGATACCGATTACTTTCTATGCATTGTATTATTTTTTAGAAGATAAGAATTCGTGGAAATATCTGCTTAAAAAATCAGCAATTTTTATTATTTTTTGGTTCTTAGTTAATATTTGGTGGTTTGTACCCTATATTCAATCTTCGTCTGAGTATGCAACTGGTATAGATACTGCTGAAAACAGCTTTGGGTCACTTCTTGCAGTAAGTGAGAGTTTTCGACTGATTGATATATTAAGAATGTACCCAAAAAATTCTCTTTTTAACACTGTGTACGGTGGCTTTTACAAATTCCCATTGGTAATGTTGCTCTCGTTCTTGCCCCTTTCATTAGTAATACTTTCGGTAAAAACTAGACCTGATAAAAAGATTAAGAATTTTTGGCTGCCATTGTTTATTTTTGCGGTTTTTCTGGCAAAAGGCGCCTCTGCGCCTTTAGGTAAAGTATTTTATAAATTTTTCTTTTACTTACATCCCTACTTTACATCTTTCAGAAACCCTTATGAGAGAACAGGAGTCCTTACATCTTTAACATACTCATTTTTTTTTGCATACGGGATTTACGGACTTTCAAAAATTTTAAAGAAAAGAAAACGTTGGTATAACAAGGTCATTCCGATGGGTGGTGTATTTTTATACCTTGGGCTTTTTATGTGGCCTTTCTGGGCCGGAAAGGTTTACAGCAGCGACGTTCGTGTTGAGGTTCCTTCCTATTATAACCAAGCAAATACTTATATTAATGAACAGAAAGATACAAGGCGAATTTTGCACCTACCCCTAGCAGGCCACGGAGTCCGATATGAATGGGGATATGAAGGTGGGGAGCCATCCAGATATTTTTTTGATAACCCTTCTCTTGATAGAACTGTGGGAAATAATTCCGAATTTCTTAAGGCTATATATTCTAACTTTAGGTTCTTAACAAGTAAATCGATTTCTGTTGAGCAATTTAATAATATTTTAGAATTATTTAATATTGGTTTTGTGGTTGTTCACAACGAAGTTTTATTCAGAGATATGGCAGAAGAAAAAACGATAGAAGAAGAAATCAGCAAATCTCTAAACTTAATCGAAGATTTAGGTTATAAGGAGAAAAGAGAGATTGGCAGGTTAACAGTATTTAATTTGGGATTTTCGGATCAATTAATTACCGTTCCGAAAATCGTAGAGAAGGTTAATTCGAATGAAGAATTAATACAAAAAATTCTTGATACCGGCAATTCCGAAAAAGCATACACGTTTGAAGATAGGGAATATAATACTAAAGATGTTCCTTCTATAACTTTTGAGAGGGTTAAAAACTCATTACTAAGAATTTCTGTAACAGGAGCCAAGGAGAATTTTATGATTATATTTAAGGAGAAATATAATCCCCGTTGGGAACTAACTAGAAATGGGAATAAGCAAGAGCGCTTTATAATAAATGGTTATGCAAATGGATATCTTGTAACGGAGAGGGGCAATTTTAATTTAAATTTGAGCTATACGCCTCAAAATTTATTCGAGAAATTATTAATCTTTTCTTCGTCTGTACTTATATTTTCCGGCATGATTTTATTCAAACTTCGCAAAAACCGTGGAATCTAATTCCACGGATGAAGCGAAGCAGTGAAGAACCGACAGATAATGTTTGACAGTCAAACATTATTTATAATTAAAAATGAAAAGAAACCGAGGACTCTTTGTTCTCGGAGGTTCATTTATCTATGAAAAAAAAACAGCCGTTAATTAGCATAGTAATTCCACTTTATAAAGTTGCGCCCCAGTTTTATGAGGCTGTATACAAATGCCTCGAGCTTAATTACTCTAACTACGAAATAATAATAGGTATAGATAAGGGGATAAATTTACCACTAAGACACCCCAAAGTAATATTTATGAAAACCAGACAAAGTCGAACCGGTCCTGGCGAAAAACGCGATCTCGCAATTTCCAAAGCTAAAGGAGAATATATAGCATTTCTGGACGACGACTCTTACCCTGATAGAAATTGGTTAAAAAAAGCTCTCCTTCACTTACAAAAACAAAAAGTTGAAGTAGTCTGCGGGCCAGGATTAACTCCGCCTGCCAACGGTTTTTCTCAAAAATTAACGGGTGCTATTTTGGCATCTTATTTCGGAAGCGGTCCATTTTATTTCCGTTTTATCAAAGCTACACCGCGTTATGTTGATGATTATCCTGCTTATAATTTAATTGCATCGAAGAGGGTTTTACGTAAAGTCGGAGGATATGGTACAAAATTTTATGGCGGGGAAGATACTGCATTATGTTTAAAAATAATCAATTTAGGATATAAGATTTTTTATCATCCGGATATTACTGTTTATCATCATCGGCGGGCATTCCCTCAGGGTTATTTTAAACAAGTAGGTAACGTAGGCTTGCATCGCGGTTATTTTGTTAAGATATATCCAAAAACGTCGCTTCGTTTTGTTTATTTTTTACCAACCCTTATCACATTATTTGGCGTTATATTAATTATTTATTCGATATTTGACTTTGGTATTGCATTATTAATAATCTCCAGTCTTGGCTTAGTTTATTATTTCTCAGTATTCATAGAAAGTATTCGAAAAAACCAATTACATATTACTTTATTATTGCCCCCTGCGATTTTTATTAGTCATATCGTATATGGATATTACTTCTTTAAGGGATTATTGATGATTAAGAACTTGAAAAGATGAGAAAAAAGCGTTATCCATTAATTTCCATAATTATTCCCACACTGAACGAAGAAAAAAATATTAAGCGCTGTTTATCGTCTATTTTCAGACAGACATACCCAAAAAAAAGACTTGAAGTTATTATTGTTGACGATTCTTCCACCGACAAAACTGTCAATATTGCGAAAAAATACCCCGTTAAAATTATTGTACATAATAATAAACACGGCGAGATTGGTAAGATGATAGGTTTTCGTAATGCAAGTGGGAAATATGCCATTTATATTGACGCAGATGTTGAGTTAAAAGGAACAATGTGGTTTCAGAAGATGGTAAAGCCCTTGGAGGAAAACGGGACGGTCATAGGCTCATTCACACGCAAATATTCACGAAAAAGTGACCCTCCGCTTGAAAGATATTATGCTCTTGATCCTTTACAGCGGGATATCGTTTACAAGATGTTTTCACCCTCGATAAAAAGTGTAATAAAAGAGAAGCATAAAGATTATTTTGTTTTAGAATACAAAGAAAACAGGATTCCTCCGGCGGGTAGAGTACTCTATAGAAGAAAGGAACTACTTAAGGAAGTTAAGAACTATAATATGTTTCTCGAGCTTGATTTTTTGGTAGTGATGACTAAAAAAGGCTTTAATAAGTTTGCCTACGTATCAAAGGCAGGTCTTTATCATCATCATGCGAAAAGTTTAAAGGAATTAATTCGAAAAAGGAAATACAATATACGAAATGTTTATCTTAAAACATACGAAAAAAAGTTATACAAATGGTTTGATCTAAAGAATCTAATTGATCTTTTTAAAATAGTTTTGTTAATAGTTTATTCGAATACTATTTTTCCTGGAGTAATTGTCGGTCTGTATAAATCAATAAAATATAAAGATTGGGCGGGAATGTACGAACCCGTCGTGAGCCTTTTTATAACTGATATTATTATTTGGGAGTTTCTGAATAACCCCTCATCTGTTAACTTGTTAAAAAATTAAGATGCGGAAAGCAATAAAAAAATACTTTGAGTATCTGTGGAAACAAGCAAAGAAAGAAAGAAAATCTGAGATTCTAAGGTTGGTGAATAAAAAGAAACAAAAAAACCTTAAGTTACTTGATCTCGGATGTGATAATGGAGATTATTCATTAAAACTAGGAAAGAGGCTTAGAACCAACGCCATATATGGTATTGAGATAAATCAAAAAGCAGCCAATGAAGCAAGGAAAAAAGGAATAGAAGTTAAAACCTCTGATCTGAATAAAAAATTTCCTTTCAGAAAGGAGTCTTTTGATATTATTGTTGCTGACCAGGTAATTGAACATCTCCACGACCTTGACAATTTTGTGTCTGAAATAAAAAGAACATTGAAACCGGATGGTATTGCTGTAGTTTCGACAGAAAATTTGGCAAGCTGGCACAATGTATTTGCACTATTGGTAGGGCATCAACCCTTTACAGGTCCTACACCAAGCCAGAAACATGTTGTTGGACTACATCCCTTAACACCTTCTATTACCAGTATGAAGAGGAAATATGAACATACGTATTTGATGCCTCCTCACACTAAAGTATTAAGTTTAAAGGCTATGAAAGATTTGTTTAAATCATATAACTTTAGAATTGACGCTGTTTCTACACATGGTTATTTACCCTTGCCACCATGCTTGTCCAGTTTTTTTGAAAAGGTTGATCCGTATCATGCGTTTTTCATTACTATAAGAATCCACAAAGACAATAAAAATAAATCCCTTTTGAAAATAGTAATCGATAAAGATAAAAAATTATGAATAAGTTAAAAAAAACTTTAATGGACATTAAAAGGACTGGTATAGATTTTATATTGACCAGATTCTTTCAAAGTTATAATAAGATTAGTGATTTGGATATCCTTGTAAAGGGATCTGATTTTGAAAAGTTAATCATTGCGATGCAAAATCTAGGATACGAGGAGTTCTCTCACGATCAAGCACTGGGTGGGAGAATTAAAGGTATGCAAAAGAACCTTGTAAAGAAAGGACGAATTAAGATTGACCTGCATAAAGATTTTACTTGGAGAAAGTCAAAATATATTGACGCAAAAATTATTTGGGACAGCAAAGCAAAAGATAAAATAGGTGAGATAGAGGTGTACAGACCCTCGAACAAAGTTAATACATTTTTAGTGTACGTAAACATTTTATTTGAGAAAACTTACATTACAGCGGACGAACGAAATATACTGAAGCATAAAAAAACTCTTATAGAGAAAGAGTTTATAACACAAGCAAAGAAGCACAACTGGGAAGTTAGTTTAAGAAAACTAATAAGTTGGCTTGAGAAAACAAAAAATCTCGATTTCCCAGTATTTCTTCCGCTCTCACTTGTTCTTTACACATATTTTGAAAAGTTTGTTAAGGAAAGGAGAATTGATGTCACTAGTTTTCTTTACTATGTTTTTTTCAGAACAAGATATTTTATCACTGGTAAACTTCCGTATTGAGATTTTTCAAGCTTAGCGAAAGTATTTTTACTTTATGAAAAAAATCATACTTAAATACAAGTACTATCTTATATTAATATTTGTAATAGTTCTAACTAAATCGGTGTACTCTTCGGGCTTTGGATTCAATTTGGTCGATGAGGGAGAATATCTTCATAATGCACTAAGGATTTTAAATGGGGACGTTCCGTACCGTGACTTTTTTAGCTATCAACCCCCCCTGTACAATTATTGGAATATTTTGGCTTTCAAGTTGTTAGGCATCAGTCCGTTTTCTGCAAGGTTGGTTAACAGTATCTTTTTTTCTTTTGTTCCAGTTATATTTTTTTTAATAACAATTAGGTTTTCAGACAAGCTGACTACTTTTGTTATTTCTATTGCATTTTCTTTTATGGTAGTAAATATGGAAAGCCTATACTACCATGTGTTTTCTTTTTTGGGATTATTTCTTTTTTTTTGGGCAAAAGATCAGTCTAAGAATAAGCTATTTTTTTCGGGAGCTCTCTTGGGAATAACAGCTCTTTTCAGGCTAGACGTTGGAACGTTATTTTTTATTGGGTTAATCGTTGGGAGCTTGGTTGCTAACTTTAGAAAAGGAAGTTTGCTTAAAGGACTAAAGGAAAATTCACTTTTCTTTGTTGGCTTCTGCTTGCCGATTTTTCTTATGCTGACTTGGATGGTCGAAAATGATCTGCTGCATCGGTTTATCAGAATCCAGCTCGATACTCCCCTGCAGATAACCTCATACAACTCCCTTCCTCTGCCAAAAATTCGGGAAATAATACCGGGAAACTTAAACCCCAGTACACTTTTCCACTCATATGAAACTTACGTTTTTTATATAATCCTACTTACTTATTTTTCTTTCGGGGTGTGGTTATTTAAGAACTGGAAAAAGGTTAGGTCTAGTAACCAAGAGCTTATTTATTTTTCTGTAATTGCGGCTATAAGTGCACCTTATATGTTAGGGAGGGCTGATTTGGGACATATTGTAAAAGGGGGACTTGCGGCCTTTTCTATTGGTGCGTTTTTAATTAGTCGCTCCGGAAACTTAAGGCGTTATCTCATGTTTGTGCCCATTTCCTTTATTGTCGTGGGGATTGCTCAAGTTTATTGGACGAGTAATTTTTATAACGAGTTGGTAGAAACCAACAATGGAGCTATTAAGTTAAACAGAAAGTGGCCAGTTGGGACTACACTTATTTCCGCCGGCACTATAACTAAGGCAATTAATTTCATCGAAGAAAATTCAAACCCCTCCGACACTATATTAGTTGCCCCATATATGCCAGGGCTATACTTTTTATCGAACAGACAGGCAAAAATATACGTTGGGAATATTTTATATACCTACCTTCCAGACGAAAGTGAATTTATAAGAGAGCTTAGTGAGAAGAATGTAAGATTGATTGTATATGACCCGACCAACGGGTCCCGAAACAGATATGGAGCTATGAAGTTAAGAAGTTACTACCCGAAACTGGATAGCTACATTAAGGAAAATTTTTCAATCGTTGATACCTCCTACGAGGGTTGGTTGTTCATGCTAAGAAGATAACTTTTTCAAAGATTTTGCCAGGAGAAACTTCCAGCTATTTACTAAAGCCCAAATATAAAGTTTTGCATAACCAGGGATAACTTTGAGTGAGTTAAACTTTGACTTACCTACACTTCTACCCCTCCAAATAGTTGGGACCTCGGCAATTTTTGCGCCCTTAAAGTATGCATTATAAACCAACTCGATAGGAATTTCATTTGCCCTCGATACCGTATTTATTGCGGTAAGCAATTTTTTTCTATAAAGTGCAAATGGATTACTTACATCGTGAATAGGAATACCTGTTAAAAAGTGTAGAGTTTTACTTACTACCCACGATATTGTCGCTTGCATTTTAGGTTTATTGATTGTGCCACCTCCAGGAATATAGCGGGAGGCAATTACGACATCCGCACCTCTATATATTTTTTTAACCATCTTGTTTAAAGTTTTTGGATTGTCGCTTAGGTCACCCATAAAGGTTGCCACAAATTCTGTTTCGGTTGCATTAATGCCAACTATCAGAGATTCTTTGAAGGGGCTATTTTCAGGCGAGGTTATTATAAGACTTACATTTTTGTGTCTTTTTGCATAATCTTTAACTAGCTTGCCCGTTTTATCGGTCGAGCGACCATCGACAACGATAATTTTGTGAGCATACTTTACCTCCTTATCTATTGACTTGAGGGTATTTATAATATTACCCTCCTCATTTTTTACTGGTATGACAATGGTAACCGACGTTTTGTCAACTTTTTTCATGGTATATGTAGGATAGCCATTTCAAAAAAATAATGCAATTCTGTAACGGTTGCATCGGTATATAGTTCATAATTGGAAAACATTTAAGACTAGTTTCAGAATTCCCCGAGTCTCTCTCTGAGCCGGAGGCCGTACTCGGGGATGACCCGCTTCGCCATAGCTTTAGCGAGGCGAGATGAACCAGGCTAGAAGACTTTGCCGAAGGCGATATCTTAAAAAGATGCCCCAGGCCTTAAGTGCCTGGGGAGGATTCACTTTGACAAATAATCAAGACTATAAGATAATACTGAACAAATGAGTGCAGAATTAGAAAATAAACCAAAGACGAGTCTCTCGTTAGCAGAACAGTTTAAATTGGCTCGCGATAGAGTAAGTTGGACTCTCCAAGGGGAACAAGCACTTTATAATCGTCCTTAGATGAGGATTGTTATAAATGACTTCATCAGGGCTGATGGTATTCCAGCTAAAGAATTCGTAAAGATTGAAACGCCAGATTATGTCGAAGTTCTCCCTTTTGACCGAACTACAGGAGAAGTAGTATTAATTTGTCAATTTCACTGGGGAGTAGGAGCTCCACTGATAAAATTGCCTGCAGGTAAAG
>Ga0209542_10021609_pt1 | contig 10071 bp, 9 predicted proteins | sample RifCSPhighO2_01_FD_184028 | JGI IMG/M metagenome (GOLD analysis project Ga0209542, IMG submission 184028) | Soil microbial communities from Rifle, Colorado - Rifle CSP2_plank highO2_0.1 (SPAdes) (version 2) | ecosystem: Environmental > Terrestrial > Deep subsurface > Rock core/Sediment ...
CCAGCATGAAATAAACGTCCGCGAGCACGTCGAAGGCGCTCTCGGCGCGCGCATCGAGCCGGTCCATGTCGGCGAACAGCGGTTCGAGCAGCTTGCGCGCCCGCTCCGCCTGACCCTGTTCGAGCCATTCGCCCGCCGCGTGGCCGAGGAGTTCGGGCGAAAGCCGCTCGCGCGGAATCTCGTCGAAACGGGACGCCGGCCATTGATCGAGAATCTCCGCGAGCATCGTCTCGGGAGCCAGCGGCAAGGGCGGCCGTCCCACGGCGCCGCAACAATGCTTGTACTTGCGCAGACTGCCGCAGAAACAGGGGTCGTTGCGTCCCGGCTCGGGCAGCGGGCGCGGGCGAAACCCGTTCGACGGCAGGGGTGTCGCGTTCCAGATCATACGGCCGAGAATGCGCGCCAGCGCAATCCGCGCCGGTGCATCCTGCGCTATCGCGAAGAACGTCGGCGCGAGTGCAGGCGCATATTTTTCCGCCCATTCCAGAAGGGGCCCGGGCACTTCGTGCTTGAGGATCAGGCCCGCCGCCACGTGCAGCAACGTTCCGATCTCTTCGGCGCTCTTGTTCAGGCCCGTGGTGGTTGAAGCGGTCATGGCGACAATCCGTTATCCGCGAACAGGTTACTCCCTGCCCGCAGTTCCGCCAAGCCGCTCTATAAAACCGCTATGCGATGGCGCGTGCCGTGCTGCTCAGCCCCACAGCTTCCGCCACCAGCGCTTGCGGCCCTCCGGGCGGTGCGCGCGGTCATGCAGCGCCACGGGCGGCAACCGGCTCATGAGCCAGCCGGGCAGCGGCGGGTTGTCGCTGAACCCGCACTGCACGCCGAGGTTGTTCGGATCGAATATCTTGATCATCGAGGGATTAGTCTTGCTGTCGGTGTAGACGATGCCGCAATAGTCCTCCTGATGCTCCTTGCGCAATAGTGCATCGACTTCGTTGAGAAAATTATTGACCTGCTCCGCGGTGGACGGCTGGGTCGGGGCAGGTTCGCCGCTGGCATATACATACCAGCCGGCCGCGGCGTTGCTTCGCACCACTGCCCAGAAGGCATCGAGGTCCTCCCAACTCAGCACGCCGGTAAACTGGCCGCGAAACGCGGTGTAGAAGGTGTCTTCGATGGATGCAGTCTGCATAGACAGGTTTCCGTGAGATGGTGCGGACGGTCGGATATTTTATCGCCCGGTTTGTTCTAGATAAACAGACACACGTCGGATTGCTGCGCCACCGGCAGAAAGCTGGCCGCGCCGATCCAGTCCTTGACCTCGGGGATGAAGTCATCGTGGGTGTAGCCGAACAGGTCCACCGTCATCTGGCACGCGACCAGGTTCACGCCGGCTTCGACGCACACGTCGCGCAATTCCTGGATCGAAGCCACGCCGTTGTTCTTGACGGTCTTCTTCATCAAGCCCGTGGCGAGCTTCTCGAAGCCGGGGACGCTGGCCATGACGGCGTTCGGGATATTCCAGTTGATGCCTTGGAACCATTTCGGCCCGAACGGCATTTTCATCGGCATGCCGGGATTGCCCAAAGGGCTGACCTGGAGATTAAGCTTTTTTTTGAGCAGTTCGAGCCCGTAAAACGTGAAGAACACCGACACATCCCAGCCCAGCGCCGAAGCGGTCGAGGCAAGTATGAACAGCGGATAGGCCCAGTCCATGGTGCCCTTGGTGGCGATGATGGCGAGCGACGGCGTCTTGCTCTCCTCCACCTCTTTCAGTTTCTTCGCGAAGCGTTCATCGAACCAGGCATCGAGCGCGGAACCGTGTTTCTGTATTAGATCCTGGGGAAGACGATTGGATGACAGCTCGGCTACGTTTGACATGATTGCCTCCTTTCAAAGGCTGTCTGTTTGACTGACGGAGATCTCCTTCAGTTCTTCCGGATTTGGAAGACGTACTCGCCGCCCGTCTGCTCGGAGGAAACCAGTTCGTTTCCGGTCTGCTTGCAGAAGGCGTCGAAATCTTTGACCGCGCCCGGATCGGTGGCACGTACATGTAAAACCTCTCCGTGCTGCAAACCGTTAAGTGCTTTTTTCGCGCGCAGAATAGGTAGCGGGCAGTTCAATCCTCTGGCATCGAGTTCCTGTGCTGTGGTTGACATGGTCGTCTCCTGTTTGGGTTGAGGGAGTGTTGAGAATCAGTCAGGCCGCCTGGCACAGGCGCGGCCACGGATAGCCTGCGGCCTTGAGATCGGCCAGGTGTTCGCGCACCGCCGTGCGCCAGTCTTTCTTCGGCATGTAACCGAGCTTGCGGCGGGCGTAATCGTTGGGGCAAACCCAGTTCTCGCACAGGTGCACGATGGAGCGCGTGAGAAACGGCGAGGAACCGGGCATGACCGGCTTGAGCGTCTCCATCAGCCAGCCGAAGGCATAACCGGCCGGGTAAGGAACACTGTAAAGCGGCTTGGGGAAACCGGTCTCGGCGGCGATGAACTCGACAACCTCGCGCAGGGTCGGAAATTCGGCGCCGCAAATATTGAACGATTCATAATCATTCAGGCCTTCCGCCACCGACGCCAGCATGAACGCGTTGCCCAAGTCGGTATCGGCTGCCAGCGGCAGGCGTTTGCGCCCGCCCGCGAGCCACGGCACCAGATACGTCCGCAGCCGCGATACCAGCGCCGGCAGCATGCCCAGACGATTACCGGTTCCGACAAAATGGCCAAGACGCATCGTAATCATTTGTGTGCCACGAGAACTGTTAGCGCGCATGTAATGGTCGAGATCGATCAGGCAGTCGAGATGCGGCCAGAAACCGGTGTATTTTGTTTCCGAGAAATCATCGAGGGGTTTGTTGTCTTTCGCGACGGCGCCGATCACGACCGTGCTCGTCTGAATAAAACGCTTGACGCCCTGTCGTATAGCCTGCTCGGTGAGGTCGCGAGTCGGTTCAAAAAAGCGCTCGCGCTCCAGCGCCTTGTGGTTCCACATCGACGCCCAGTTACCAGCGTTGCATATGACATCGACTTCCTTCACTACCTCGCGTCGATAATTCGCATCCAACAAGTTACCGATCCGCACCTCACCCTTGAAATTTCGCGGCAGTTTCTCGCGCCGGCGGCAGGCGGCGATCGGTTCAACTCCGGGTTGCACCACCATGGCTCTGAGTATGTTGCTGCCCAAAAAACCCGTGGCGCCCGTCACCAATACACGAATCTTTTTTTCCATACTCATGGTTTCTTCCGGTTATTCAGATTTGTTCTCGGCATGGGTTCACAAGGAGTCCACCCATTTCTTGAGCCGGGATGTTTCCCGCAGGATCAGTTCCGGCTGGCCGAAGGTATGCGTCAGCAGGCTGACACCCTGCAGCACCGTCACCAGATGCAGGGCGAGATCGGCGGACTCCGTTCCCTTGCCGAGCGCACGAAACTGCCGCTCGGTCCACGACAGAATCGCGGCCATCAAGGTCGCCGCCTTCTCCGCGAGCACTCCCCCATCCTTGTGCAGTTCCTGACAGAGGCTGCCGATGGGGCAGCCGCTGGAGGCCAACGCTTCGCGCTGACTCTCCACTTCTTCAATCAACGCGTGGATGCGTTTTCTCGGGTCCGGAAGCTTGTCCCACGTGGCGATGAGACCACCATAAAAATTTGCGCGATGCTCGATCAACGCGTGACCGATGTCTTCCTTGGTTTTGAAGTAGTAGTAAACGTTGCCCAGGGGGACCGCGGCTTCCTGGGCGATATCGGCCAGTGTGGTCTGGTTAAAGCCCTGCTGATAAACCAGCTTGTACGCCGCTTCGAGCAGGCGCGCGCGTTTGTTGGTCTCTTTACTTTCCATATTATCCATTTATCATCAATCACTTATATTATAAGTAAGTTACCCAACTAAATTATGGAATGCTAATATAGAACTGTCAAGAAAAATCTGTTGCCGGCAGAAAGGGAGGATAAAACTGCGGCCATTCAGCGACGCGTATGCCGCTGGTGCCCCGACGGGTTGTCTAACGGGAGCATGGCCCGGCTTCGGGTCCGACGGGAAAACACCGCGCTATACTGCGTTCAATCATTGAGGGGCAAGACATGGATACCCTGACGCACGCCCTGAGCGGCGCATTATTGGCGCGCGCGACCGAACCGAAGCGCCCGCGACCCGATCAGTTGCCGCAACGTACACGCATGTGGATCGGCTTCGTCGCCGCCGCATTTCCCGACAGCGACTTCGTCACACGCTTCATCGACCCCCTGACCTATCTCACCGTGCATCGCGGCATCACGCATTCGGTCATCATGCTGCCGCTGTGGTCGTTGTTGCTCGCGCTGCTCTTCATGCTATTGGTGCGCGGAAAATATTCCTGGCGCGCGTTCGTGGGCGTGGTGGCGCTGGGCATAGGCATCCATATCGCAGGGGACGTGATCACCGCCTTCGGCACCATGATCTTCGCGCCGTTCTCCGACTGGCGCGCGCAGTTTCCGGCAACCTTCATCATCGATCCGTATTTCACGGCCATCATCGTCACCGGATTGATCGCCTCGGCTGTATGGAAGTCCACGCGCCGCCCGGCCGTGATCGGGCTTGCGGTGCTCGCCGGTTACGTCGGATTTCAGGTCGTGCTGCATCAGCGCGCGACCGCGGTGGGCGAGGCCTACGCGGTGAAACATCATCTGGACGCGGGACAGGTCCAGGCAATCCCGCAGCCCTTCTCACCGTTCAACTGGATGATCGTCTTGCCGCAGAAGGACGCCTACTATCTCGCTTATGTAAGCCTCTGGCGCAGCGAGATACCGGAATTTCCTCCCGCCGACGCCAACTGGCTGTCCCAGGTGAATGCCTCCTACTTTCCGGTAGTCGATGCCATCTGGAAACGCGTCCCCCGCTTCGGAGCCAGGAATGAGGCCAACCTGGCGGAACAGGTGTGGTACTCCGATGCGCTCGCGCCCTTCCGCCGCTTCGCGCAATTTCCGGCGGTGTATCGCGTGGATCATAAAAAGGATGATCTGTGCGTATGGTTCAATGATCTGCGCTTCGCGCTCGCGGGAAGAACCATGCCGTTCCGCTACGGGGCTTGCCGGAACGGCAACGATACCGTCTGGCGCATCCACCGCCTGTTCAGCGACGACAACGGCCTGGAAATCCTTGACGCCATCCCGCACTGATGACGGGAGGAGTGAGGCGTAAGGGGTGAGGGGTCTTTCTCCTCACTCCTCACTCTTCTCTCAATACATATCCATCGGATCGACATCGAGCGACCAACGCACCTTTTTGCTGAATTTCGACTCGGCCAGCTGCGCCACCCATTGGTTCAAAAAAGCATGCAAGGGAGCGCGCTTCGATGACTGCACCAGCAGCTGCGCGCGGTAGCGCCCGGCGCGTCGCTCCATGGGCGCGGGGACCGGCGCCATGATTTGCGCGCCATTCTCCGGCACCAGACACACGGCAAGCGCATGTGCTTCGTGGAGAAATTTGAGCGCCGCTCCGGGCGTTGGCGATTCGGCGCGCAGCAGCGCGAGATGGCTGTAGGGCGGGTAGCCGGTTTCGCGGCGCTCGGTAAGCGCAAAACCGGCGAAGCCGTGGAAGTCGTGCCGCTGCAACGCGCTGAACAAGGGGTGATCCGGATGCCAGGTCTGGATCAGCACCTCGCCCGGCTTGTCCGCGCGTCCGGCGCGGCCGCTGACCTGCATGATGATCTGGAACAGGCGCTCGCTGGAGCGGAAGTCCGTCCCATACAGTCCCTGATCGGCGTTGAGTATCCCGACCAGCGTGACGTTGGGAAAATCATGGCCTTTCGAGAGCATTTGGGTGCCTACCAAGATGTCGGCCTCGCCGGCGTGGACACGTCGCAGTTTTTCCTCGAGTGCGCCTTTGCGGCTCGTGCTGTCGCGATCCACGCGCTCGATGCGCGCCTTCGGGAAAAATTTCTGCAGCGCGCCTTCCACGCGCTCCGTGCCCTCGCCGAGCGGATGCAGGTTTCCGCCCTGACATGACGGACAGCGCCGCGCCATTTCCTGTTCAGCGCCGCAATGATGGCAGAGCAGCTTCTGTCTTTTTTGGTGCAGCGTCAGCTGTGCATCGCAGCGCCGGCAGGGCGCGACCCAGCCGCAGTCGAAGCACATCCACACCGGGGCAAAACCGCGTCGGTTCAGAAACAGAATACTCTGCTCGCCCTTCGTGAGCCGCGCCGCGATCGCCTCGCGCAACGGCAGTGATAGTCCTTCGCTGGGCTTGAGCCGCCGCATGTCGAGCAGGCGCACTTCGGGCATGCCGGCACCGCCCGTGCGGTCCGGCAGTTCCAGCAGAGTGTACGTACCGTCGCGTGCATTCCGGAGGCTTTCCAGCGACGGTGTGGCCGAGCCCAGGACGATGGGAATTTTTTCCCGCGATGCACGCATCACGGCCACGTCACGCGCCGAGTAGCGGAAGCCATCCTGCTGCTTGTAGGAGGCATCATGCTCCTCGTCGACCACGATGAGACCGGGATTCTTGAGCGGCGTGAACACGGCGGAGCGGGTGCCGAGGACAATCGCCGCCTTTCCGTCATGCGCGGCAAGCCAGGCGTTCAGACGCTCCTGCTCGTTCAGACCGGAGTGAAGTACCGCGATCGGCACGCGAAAGCGCCGTTCAAAGCGACTGACCAGCTGCGGGGTGAGGCTGATTTCCGGCACCAGCGCCAGCGTCTGCTTTCCCTGCGCCAGCACCTGTTCGATCACATTCAGATAGACCTCGGTTTTGCCGCTGCCGGTAACGCCGTGCAGCAGATAGGGTCGGAAATGACCCAGATCCGCCGTGACTGCCACAACCGCGGATTTTTGTCCCGGATTGAGTTCTGGTGATGGTTCGATATCGCGATCGCAGATAGACCGTGAATCACGCTGGTGACTGCTCACCCACCCTTTGGTGCGCAGCGCCTTGAGCCCCGCCGCCCAGCGGGGCGAGATTTGTGCCAGCTGCTCCGCTTCGAGACCCTCCGGTGCCGCGGCCAGGACTTGCAGCAGACGCTTCTGTGCCGGCGCGCGCTTCAGCGTTTCCGGATCCACGGCTCTGGCTTCGGGCGTGAGTGTCCATACCGTCACGCCGCTGATGACGCCGGCACGGCCCTGACGCAAGCGCACGGGCAAGGCCGTATGGATTACCTCGCCGAGGGGATGATGATAGTAATCGGCCGCCCAGCGCAGGAGGTCCAGCAGTGGCGGCGCGAGTATGGGACCGGCATCCAACGACTGTGTTATCGGTTTAAGCCGACTGTGCGGCAGATCGCTTCGCTCCACTTCACCCACGATTATCCCCACCACCTCACGACGACCGAATGACACGCGCACGCGCATGCCCGGCGCCAAGGAAACCGGAGATAAATAATCAAACGCGCGACGCAGAGGAGTGGGGACGGCTACTTGGACTATGTGCGAGGACGCAGCCATGGCCGCGACTCTATCACAGGCAGTTTTGCGAAAAGATTTGCGCATTTGCTGTGCAAAACGTGAAACACTGCGGCTCCACGTTCACAAATTTGTCATGAACTCCCGCTAACCGCTTGTATCTAAAAGGGGCGTGCGTTACTCACAGAATCTGTGGATAACAATGTTAATGACAGGACTGTCGTCATTTAGGTGCCGGGCATTTTCAGGGTTTTTGTTAGTTTGATTAAAAAATAAACTGACGTTTTATTCATTTACAAATCAGTCACCTACATGAAAATTCCCGCTTGTTATCAAGGTGTATTTGCCTGGAACGGTAGAGCTGTTTTTTAAGCGCTATTGACTGTGCATAAAGTAGACAACTGGAACATTTTTTCAGCAAAAAAATGCCTGCAAATTGAGCACGCATTGACTAGGCAGCAGCCACCACAGCGATTAGGATGCGGTGCAAACAGGGATGAGGGCTTGGGTAATGGCGGGTTAAGGACATGATCAGTCTACGTAAGGCCCAGGATCGCGGACACTTCAACCACGGCTGGCTCGACACCTACCACACGTTTTCCTTTGCCGACTATCACGACCCCGGTCAGATGGGTTTCTCCGTCCTGCGCGTGATCAACGAAGACGCGGTGGCGCCGGGCAAGGGTTTTGCCACCCACGGACACCGGGATATGGAAATCATTACCTACGTCCTGGAGGGCGCGCTCGAACACAAGGACAGCCTGGGTACTGGCTCGGTGATACGGCCCGGCGAAGTACAGCGCATGAGCGCGGGCAGTGGCATCACTCACAGCGAATTCAATCATTCAAAAACCGAGCCGGTGCATTTCCTGCAGATATGGATCCTGCCGGATCGCAAAGATCTGCCGCCGGGATATGAACAGAAATTCTTCACGCCACAGGAACGGCATGGCCGGTGGCGGCTGGTCGCCTCTCCCGATGGCCGTCAGGATTCGGTGACGATTCGCCAGAATGCCTTCCTGTACGTTACCGGGCTGGACGACGCCGAATCCGCCGAGCACAGCCCGGCTCCGGGACGGACCGCCTATCTGCACCTTGCCCGTGGACGGGCGACCGTAAATGGGCAGACACTCACGGCGGGAGACGGAGCGCGCATCAACGACGAGACGGAAATCCGTCTGACCGGCCGGCAGAAAACGGAGGCCCTGTTATTCGATCTTCCGTGACTGCCGGAACGGATTTTCAGCAATCATTTTCAAACCAGAGACAAGGAGGAAGGACATGAAGAATGCATGCAAATGGGCGCAACAATACGGGCCGCTGATCGGGCGGTTGCTGCTGGCGAATTTGTTCATCGTCTCCGGATTCAAGAAAATCGGCGGCTTTGCCGGGACTGTTGGCTACATGGCCGCCAAGATGCCGAGTCTCGATCCCAACCTGATCAAGCTGATGCTGGTGGTGACCATTGCCGTTGAGCTGGGTGGCGGTCTGATGGTTCTGATTGGCTGGCAGGCGCGCTGGGCGGCCACGGCGATACTGCTGTGGATGATACCGGTGACTTACCTGTTCCACGCCTATTGGGGATTGCCGCCAGAGCAGATGCAGGAGCAATTCAGACAGTTCCATAAAAACCTGGCGATCATGGGCGGCATGCTATACATCATCGCCTATGGGTCCGGCCCCTTCAGTCTTGGCAAGGATAATTGCTAGCGGCGGATACTCGACGGCAGTACTTGCAGCGGAGAAAAATTGAGGCAGGAAACGCTGAACACCTGTTCAGTTACGCAGGCGTAACAGCTTGGGATGGCGCTTGGCCAGACCCCAGGATGACTGCTTGAGCCACACGGCGAGTTCTTCCGCCGACAGCGGGCGACTGATGTAGTGCCCCTGCGCGGTGTCGCAGCCCAGCTCGCCCAGGCGATTGAGGGTTTCCTCATTCTCTACGCCTTCAGCCACTACCTCGAGCTTCAGGTTGTGCGCGAGATCGACGCTGGTGCGCACGATGGCCGCGTCGTTATCGTCGCGCACCATGCCGATGACGAAGGACTTGTCGATCTTGATGGTGTTGACCGGCAGCTTCTTCAGATAGGACAGCGAGGAGTAGCCGGTTCCGAAATCGTCAATGGCGATTCTCAGGCCCATCGCCGACAGGCGCGTGAGCACCTCGAGGGCGCGCTCCGGTTCCGTCATCACCGCGCTCTCGGTGATCTCGAGTTCCAGCCAACGCGGTGAAATCTGCAACGCGGCCAGCTGCTCGGCGAAGGCATCGGCTAGGTACGGGTCCTGCAAATCGCGCACGGACAGATTCATGGAAATGGTGATCGGCACGCCCTTGTCCTGAAGCATCTGCCCCTGCCGCAGGGATTCGTTCAGCACCCAGGGGGTAAGGTTGCGGATCATGCCGGTCTGTTCGAGCAGCGGGATGAAGGTATCCGGCAGCATCAGGTCCTCGCGTGGATGATTCCAGCGCACCAGCGCCTCCACGCCCGTGACCTGGAGGGTCTTGAGATTGACCTTCGGCTGATAGTAGAGCACGAACTGCTCCTGCTCCACGGCATGGCGCAGTTCGCCGAGCAAGGTGAGGCGCGTCGAGTTGTGCTGGTCGAGCTTGCTGTCGTAGAGGGCATGCCCGCTGTTGGCATGCTTGGCCGAATACATGGCCACGTCGGCGCGCTGTATCAGGATATTCGCGTCCACGCCGTGATCGGGGTAAAGCGCAATGCCGATGCTCGCGCCGATGTCGAGACTCTGCTCCTCGATT
>Ga0209542_10021610_pt1 | contig 10071 bp, 11 predicted proteins | sample RifCSPhighO2_01_FD_184028 | JGI IMG/M metagenome (GOLD analysis project Ga0209542, IMG submission 184028) | Soil microbial communities from Rifle, Colorado - Rifle CSP2_plank highO2_0.1 (SPAdes) (version 2) | ecosystem: Environmental > Terrestrial > Deep subsurface > Rock core/Sediment ...
AAGAATGAGATTAAATCTATTTCCCACTTAACTTGGGATTACCCTATTTTATCAACTTTTAACCACTGCCCAATACACCCACACATTTAAATATGAAACCTGGATTACATTTCATTAAGTGGTTGACGTTGATATCTCACAAGAAATACATGGATTTGACTTTAAAGCTTGCTGAAAAAGGCAAGGGCCTGACGAGCCCAAACCCGATGGTGGGCTGCATAATTGTTAAGCGTGGCAGGATTGTCGGCAAAGGCTGCCATAAAAAAGCAGGCACGGAGCACGCGGAGGTTCTCGCTATAAGGGATGCAGGCAAGAAGTCTGCGAATTCTACAATGTACATCAATTTAGAGCCGTGTTCGCATTGGGGAAGAACTCCGCCGTGCACTGAGAAAATTGTTGAAGCCGGTGTAAGAGAGGTCATTATTGGAATGAGGGATCCAAACCCTCTTGTTGAAGGATATCATGAATTAAAGTTCCGGGGATTAAAGACAAAAATAGGAATTCTTGAAACAGAAGCAAAAAAACTGAACGAAGTTTTTGTTAAATACATTAAAACAAAGAGGCCTTTTGTGGTTCTTAAAGTCGCAATGACTGCCGACGGGAAAATTGCAACAAAAACAGGGGACTCAAAATATATAACTGGAAAGGAAGCAAGAGCTCATGTTCATCAGCTAAGGTCTGAAGTTGATGCAGTGATGGTGGGTCTGAATACCGTTTTGAGGGATAATCCTGAACTTACTCCGCGGCTTTACCAAGGAAAAGATCCGATGAAAATAGTTGTTGACAGCAAATTAAAAATTCCAAGAAACTGCCATTTAATGAAAAATCCGCAGAAGCTGATAGTTGCAACGACATCCCGCGCTTCTAAAAAAAATATCGATAAATTACGTCAGAAAGGTGTTACTGTTATTGTCGCCAAGCTCAATAAAGGAATGGTAGATTTGGATGATTTAATGAAACAGCTTGGAAAATCTGAAGTCACCAGCGTCATGATTGAAGGTGGAGCAGAATTAAATAGTTCTGCGATTAAAGCGGGGATCGTTGATAAAATTTTGATATTTACAGCTCCAAAAATAATTGGCAGCAATGGCCTTGGGGGAATAGGCAATCTTGGAATTAATAAGATCGACAAGGCAATTAATTTGAAAAATCCCGAGTTCAGAAAAGTTGGAAAAGACATGCTGATTGAAGCTTATCTTTGATATTGCATACTTATTTTTTGTTTAGCCAATCGACACCAGGCACATTAATGAAATAAAAAATCAATAATTTAATAAAATGAAATCTTCAAATTTAAAAGAAGCCGTCAATGATTTCAAGAAAGGAAAATTTGTTATTTTAGTAGATGATAAGCAACGTGAAAATGAAGGCGATTTGGTTCTTGCTGCAGAAAAAGTTTCTCCTGAAAAAATAAATTTCATGATTAAGCATGCCAGAGGATTAGTCTGCGTCCCAATGCTAAAGAAAAGATTGGAGGTTCTAAATATCCCTCCAATGACTCAAGTAAATACCGAACTTCATAAATGCAAATTCACGGTTTCTGTTGACTATAAATATGGAACTAGTACTGGAATTTCTGCTTTCGACAGAGCCCGGACAATTAAATCATTAATTGATGATAAAACAAAACCTGATGATTTGGCAAAACCTGGGCATGTTTTTCCATTGATATATGATGAAGGCGGCTTAAAAAAACGAATGGGGCACACAGAAGCTGCAATTGAATTATGCAAACTGGCTGGAATGTATCCTGCAGCCGTTATCTGTGAAATAATTGCAGATAATGGTAAAATGGCTGAGATGCCTGATTTACATAGAATGGCAATGAAGTTTAATTTGAAAATTCTTAGAATTAACGCCTTGATTTAATTGTCAAAGTAAAATTTTCGAAACCTTTAAATCCTTAAATCTAAATTTATTTCTTATGGACGAATTCAAAGATGATATTTTAAAATTTCTGAAGAAAGAAACCAAGCTGGAGAATGTTCCATTAGAAGTTCCTCCAAACCCTGAAATGGGAGATTACGCTTTTCCTTGTTTTGTTTTGGCTAAAGATTGGAAAAAAAATCCTGTGGATATTGCAAAAGAATTAACTGTAAAATTCAAGCCAACAAAGCTCGTAGCCGAAGCAAAGCCCATAGGGCCCTATATTAATTTCTTTGTAAACAAAAATAAAATAACAGTAGATACCTTAAAACAAATTCTGAAACAAAAAGATAAGTATGGCTCGTCAGGCATTGGAAAAAGGAAAAAAATCTTTCTGGAGCATACAAGCATTAATCCAAATGCTTCACCTCATGTCGGGAGGGCAAGAAACGCATTGATTGGAGATTCAGTCGGAAGAATCTTACGATTTCAGGGATTCAAAGTTGAAATTCACTATTTCGTAAATGACGTTGGAAAGCAGGTTGCAATGCTAGTTCTCGGCGCAGAAAAGAAGAAAGACATCACGTTTGGCGATTTATTGAATATTTACATTGAGATAAATAAAAAAATTGAAGAAAATCCTGAACTGGAAAAAGACGCCTTGGAATTGTTAAATAAATTGGAAAAAGGCGACAAAGAAATAAGGAAAAAATTTGAAATGGTTGTCAATATTTGCATCAAAGGCCAAGTAAAAATATTTTCCGAATTAAAAATAAAATACGATAAATTTGATTATGAGTCAAAATATTTGTGGAGCAATGAAACGGAAAAAACTTTGAAAAGACTGGAAAAAACAGGAAAATTATTTGTCGACGGTTTTGGAAGGTGGGTTTTGGACCAAAAAGGATACGGGTTGGGAATTCAGGTTCCTGTGTTCGTAATGACAAGAGCCGATAAAACTTCATTATACCCGCTGAGAGATATTACTTACGCAATTGAATTGGCCAGTAAGGGAACTTATATAGTAGTACTAGGAGAAGACCAAAAATTGTATAACGAACAGATAAATGCAGCTTTAAAGGAGCTTGAAATATTCCGAAGAAGGGCAGTATATTATTCATTTGTGTTGCTGCAGGAAGGCAAAATGTCAACCAGAAAAGGCAATCTTGTTTTATTGGAAGATTTCATGAAAGAAGCTCTTTTAAAATCGCGCGACGAATTAAAAAAGAGATATGGGGAAATCAATGAAGAATCAGCAAAAGTAATTGCGTACGGCGCCGTTAAATACGCAATTTTAAGGGTCAGCCCTGAAAAGAATGTTAATTTCAACTGGGAGCAGGCTTTGTCTTTTGAAGGTGAAACGTCGCCTTACATTCAATATGCTTACGCGAGAATAAGCAGCATTCTAAAAAAGGATAAAGTTAACCTGAAGGCAGATTTGAAATTGCTGAATGAAAAAGAAGAAACGGAATTAATCATGTTGTTATCTAATTTTCCTGATGTGATGACAAAATCTACAGAAGAATTAAGGCCGCATTTGATTGCAAGCTATGTTTATTTCCTGGCGCAGAAATTTAATGAATATTACCACAAGCACAATATTTTAAAGGCTGATGAAAAAGTTAAAGATGCAAGATTTTTATTAATTTCCGCTGTAAGGCATGTTCTGAAGAATGGATTAAATTTATTAGGGATTGAAGTTCTGGAGAAGATGTGATTATGTTCCTATGATATGGTAAGCAAAAGTTTATATTCTAAATTATCTTAAGCTTCTAAAAAGAGAGTCAATTAAAATGATAACTTATACAAAACTCGCATTCTTATTTGCGCTTATTGTGCTCTCCGCATTTTCAGCGATGTCAGAAGCCGCGCTGTTGTCCATAAACCGATTCAAAATCAAGCACTGGGTTGAAAAGAAGAAGATTGGGGCAGTTTATGTCCAGAAACTGAAAAATAATCCAGCACGGCTGCTAACAACTTTGCTGATTGCAAATAATCTTGCCAATGCTGCTGCAGCCGCATTAATAACTTCAATGGCTTTGGAGGTGTTTCAAAATAATGCTCTTGCCATAGCCACCGGCATAGCTACTTTCCTTATTCTTGTGTTTGGAGACATACTTCCTAAGTCAATTGGTGTCAATAACAATGAGCTTCTTGCGCCCCTTATGGCGCCAGCTGTTTGGTACTTAAGTTATGCATTTTCACCGCTTATTAAGATGTTAGAGTATGCAATAAACACGATAAACAGGCTTTTTGGCACAAAGAAAATTGCTATTATATCACGGGAGGAGCTTAAGAGCATGGTCAAGTACAGCGAGGAGCAGGGCTCCATAAAAGGAATGGAAAAGAAAATGATTCATCGCATATTCGATTTTGAAAATACGACAATAAGCGATGTCATGACTCTAAAGAAAAATATTGTTTCGGTTGGCTCTGAAATGGCTGTAAAAGATGTGCTATCTCTTCCCAGTGCAAAGATGTATTCAAGATTTCCTGTTTATGAGAAGCATAAAGATAATATTGTTGGAATTTTATACCTTAAGGACATGATGAAATATGTCAGGGATAACAGCCTGGATACTCCTGTTAAGCAGGTAATGCGAAAACCGTTTTTTGTATTCAGTCACAGAAAAATTGATGCAATGCTTAAGATGTTCCAGGGAAGGAAAGAGCACATGGCGGTTGTCATAGACGATAAGGCGCAGGTAGTTGGTGCAGTGACAATAGAAAACATACTCGAAGAGATTGTCGGTGAAATAATTGATGAAAGCGACAGAATAAATCCAAGCATCCACCAGATTTCAAAAAACGAATGGCTCGCAAATGGAACGGCAGACATAGAAATAGTGAATGCTAAGACTGGATTATTAATTAAGGAATCCGATTATGACAGCTTGCACAGCTTTATTGTAGCAACTTTGGGGCGGCCTCCAAAGCTTGCCGAAGAATTTTCATACCTAAATTTTAAATTTATAATTGAAGACGTGCAGGGCAAAAAAGTTTTGAAAGCGAGGATTATAAAAGTTTAATTTCTATTTTTCAAAAACTGGTTCCGCTACTAGAATTTTTCAGAATAAGCCAAATACAGTAAAAAATATCAAATAAATTTAAATAGCCATTAATGAGTTTGATTTTTATGGGCCTGTAGCATAACGGACAGTGCAATCGGCTTCGGACCGGTAGATCTTATTAAGTTTTAATAAGAGCCGAAATCGGGGTTCGAATCCCTGCAGGCTCGTTTTTCATATTAAAGAATTGGTTAAGCCTATCAATCTTGTGAGGCATTACTAAATGTGGGTAAATACACTCTTCCACAAATTTGATACTTTTCTTGGAAATATAGAAACAGGTGTTTACCCCTCTGCTTTCTTTTTTAAACTCAAAGTGGACTTCACACTCAATATACTTTTTAACTAAATTTCCAATACCATCCAGCGGATGGCTACTAGCTATCCTAATGACACATTGCGGAATAATCCTATCTTTGGTATTATTCTTAATTTTAATATGGCCATCTCCGTCTATCCATCCCGCCAAATAGGCGCCAAATAACATTCTGTCATTTTTAATTTCATCAGGAATTTTTTCTCGTTCCCAATCCTTAACCAAAAACCAAATTTTATTTACAGATGTTTGAATGCGGAATGTAGTTTTGGTAGAAATCTTTTTCAAATTTACAGATCTACCAAAATAGTCAAAAAATATTTTCTGGAATTTTAATGCCATAGGAATAGACTTAATTCCAATTTCAAGGCCCAATCTTATTTGGTCTCTGTTACGTTTTTTATCGTGAAACGTGTACATATACCCATCCGACTGAAGCACTCCGATAAAGTATGCTATACTGCTATCTATTACAAGATTTTCATTTTGAATAAACCCACTAATTAAGGGGTATTCGGGTTTAAATAGTTTAGGCAGAGATGTCCAGTGGTCAATATGCGTCCCTCCAGTGCACATGCGGTTGCAATTAAATAAAATTGAAAGAAGAACCGAATATACCAAGATTACAAAGGTAGAATTAGTTAATCTAAAAGTTACACAAAACCCGGATAGTAGGATGAATTGATTCCAATTTAACATCCTTGCTTATTTTTCTGCAAACCTTTAAATAAATCCTATCAACAGTTAGTTTATGGACCACCCAATCGTTATGAAAATTCTGAAAGAAGGAATAAACTCAGTTAATCTTTCAATGCTTGATGAAAGCGCAAGAAAAAGAATTCTTGGCGAAGTTGGAGACAAATTGTATAAAGAAAATAAAATTGAGGAAGCTGTTGAAATTTTGTCGAAGGCAAACGACATTGATAAATTAACAAAAATGGGCGATGACTTCATGATGCAGGGCAAAGGTGAATTTGCAGCATTATGCTATCTTCCCACAAAAGACAGCCAGAGGCTAAGCAGTGCGGCAGTTTTATGCATAAATGCAAAGAATTACAGATTGGCTGCGCATGCTTATGAGGCGGCAGAAAATAGGCAAATGGCAGATTTTATCCGGCAGAATTTTGTAGAGGCACAATAAATGGTGGTTGCAAAGAGATGGAATTTCGGGCTTGGAACTATTTTTAGCTTAATTATAATTTATTTTATTTACCTTTATTCAAAAGACAAAGGATGGATTGTCCTGGCCTTTTTATCAAAATGGTATTTGATTATTGTTGGGGGAATAATTGCCCTATCCTTTGGCATGGTTATATTAGTTCTTCTTTTCTCATTGATTCTGTTTTTAATTGCGTTATTAAAAATTAATAAATCTAGCAAAAAGAACAAAAAACAAACATCTAAGAATTATATTGAAGCTGAATATGAGGTAAAAGATTAAAAATGTTCAGGAAACAAATTCATAATACTATTGTAGCTTCTGCACTGATATTGATAATTTTAGGAGGGCTTTCTTATTATTTTAGTTATAGGATGGAAGTCATGCAGAAAGATTATGATTCAAAGATTGCCGAGCTGGACAAAAAATCTGAGGATGACCTTAATCAGCTTGGCCGGTCTTTGGCGGCTAAAATAGATGCTGTAAGATTAAATCTTTCATCTGAATTAGGATTAATCAGCACAAGCCTGCAGAATTTCAAAGGCCAAAACCAAAAAGAAATAAAAACTTTGTCCGACCTGATAGACCAGATAGAGCAGCAGAGCAATATTCAGCTGAACGAATTAAAAGATCAGGTAACCAACATCAGGATAAAAAGCGCTGATTTTACAGCCATTGTAAATGATGTGCTTCAGTCTGTTGTTAGTATAAGCACAAACACAGGGCAGGCAAGCGGCGTCATCATTAACTCAAAAGGGTATGTTGTGACAAACGTTCATGTTATAAGCGGCGCAACCGTTATAACGGTAACAACTAATTCTGGCAGCACTTATAGTGTAAAGGAGATTATTGGCTATAATGCAAATGCCGACATTGCTGTTCTTTTGATTGATGCACCTGGCCTTAAAGCGCTTCCATTTGGCAACTCGGACAAGCTTGAAATCGGGGAGAAAGTAATTGCGGCAGGAAATCCAGCGGGACTGTCATTTACGGTTACTGAAGGCATTGTAAGCGCCCTTAGAAAACTAAGCAACGGCGTAAACTACATACAGACTGACGTTCCAATTAATCCTGGCAATTCCGGCGGGCCTCTCATCAATACAAACGGCGAGATAGTGGGAATCAACGATTTTAAAGTTGGAGGATTTGAAAGCCTTGGCTTTGCGATTGCATCGAACGATGTCAACACAATTGCCACAGAAATAATTCGCGACTATGAAGCCAAGCAGATTCAATAAATAAAGTCTTGGGAATGATATTCTGATTTCGTTAAATTTAAATAGTTGCATAAAATTAATATTCTGTGAGTATGGAAAAAAAAGAGAAAGTGCCGGAGTGGTTTTATTACGTGTCAATACTGGTCGCATTTCTTTTTACGATGTATATTTCTGTTTACGCAGCCATACATTTTGAGAGCATAAAATACATGAATATAGTTGTTGTATTCTTTTTCATGACTATGGCTATGTTTTTTATGATATCTGCCGTATATTTCAAGACTGAAAAATTAGGATATCACACGCTTGCCCCGATATTGTTTTTTGCAGGAATAGTGGGCTTGATTTTATACGCATTCAAGGCAGTTGATGCTTCCAGCATAGTGCGGTATTCTATAATATATACTATAATTGTATCCGGAGTTTCATTATTTATTTTATTGCAAAGGAAGAAGCCGGACATGGCTCAAGCTGAGACAATATCTGTTCCGGTTCTGGAAATGGCTGTCCCAGTCGAGGCAAAGCCTGCTCAAGTCGAAGAATCCATCACGCCCGCTCAGATAATTGGTATTCCTGTTAAGGCAACACCTATTCGAGTTGTTGTTAAGAAAGTTAAGCCTGTTAAGAAGAAGGGTAGAAAATCCAAGTGAAATTTCTAAATAGAAAAACTTATTTATTTTCTGCCTGCAATTTTTGGAATTTTAATTTTTCTTTCGCAACCACATCAACCATTTGCGAAAATCTTGCACCATATTGTTCTACTTTCATTAAAATTCTAGCGAAAGTGCAATAGGATTTGAAGCAAAACTAAGTTATTTCTTTACAGTAGTTACAAAACGAAAGATTTATAAAGATTAATTAATCTCACGTAAATGTGACTTGAATGGTAAATCAAAGCAAAATTAATGACCCTAGATTTTGGGCAAAGTGGAAAGCTTCTGGAGCTGTTGAAGATAAGTATGAATCAGATAGGAGAGAAGCTATCTCTCACTATAGACATCAGCAAGAAGTCATTGGAAATCTCACTGGTTCAGAATCCAAAGAATTAGAACGATTTGAATTCCGTGATGGAGCTTCAACAATAGACGAGCAAGTAAGAAGGTATTACCTTAAACTTAAATCTGATAGTCCGAATAAAGCTGCACAAATGATGGCAGATGTCACTCCAATTTTAGATCAAGGTATTCACAGTCTCTATGATGTGCAAGAATTGTGCACACGATTACATAACTATTGGTCAGGTTTTCTAATTAGATATGGGGGAGCATCATATACAATGCATACTCATAGATTTCAAGAGCATGAAGGAGCATCATTTACACTACTTACACAATTTGAAAAAGTGTAATCTTAATTTAAGACGCTAACCTCTTTTTATTATTTTTTCAAAATTGTTGATTCGGTTGTAAAAGAAACGTTTTTATTCTAAAGTATTTTAAGCAGCCACCAATGGGAAAGAATACATTAAAGTATGGCTTTCTCATTCAAGTATCGGGGCTGTAGTATAGCTAGGTAGAATTCGTGGTTCGGGACAACCTTTTCTTTTGCAAAGAAAAGCTTGACCAAAAGAAAGGCACTCACGAGGTGGTGAGGATAAACCCCACTGTCTTAAGAGTAGGCTTTATGATGAAAAGGTTGCAGAAAAGCCACGTGGCCCGTGTTCGAAATGTTAAAGCTTCAATGCTTTGCATCGAAATTCACGGCAGCCCCATTTATTTTTCTAATCTCAAGGAATTACATGACCAGCTATCTGCCAGGATTTAATTGCTTCAAGGGGGAAGATAAGCATTATAATATTGAGCGTTAAATTATCTTTCATCAATAGCAATAGGACTAATTCAATAAGAATTACTAAAACCACGCTCATCCACACTTTCCAGCGCGCAGCTAATAGAAATCCAATAATCATCATAAGAATGTCGCTCAGAGAATTGATAACACTGTCACCCACATAGCCAAGCGAGATGGTTACTGCACGGTAACGGTCGATTATAAGGGGCGAATTCTCCATGATTTCCCAGCCCGCCTCCAAAATTACTGCAATTAAAAAGCGGTAGCGGACAGGCATTTTGCGAGCTGAAAGCCACACGATTAAGTAAAATAAAAGGCCGTGTATAATGTGCGTAAATGAATACGGGTCAGCGAACCGCTGCGACTGCTCGCTGCTCCAGATGTTACCTTCCCACCATCCGAATTTGCCATCGGAGCCAAAAAATAAGCGCCCCATACTCAGCTCGGTGAAAGCAGTAAGAAAAAATATAATCACAACTGCGGCAAAAATCCAACTGTAGTACTTTATTTTTTCAGTATCAAATTTTATTTTTTCTTTCATTGTTTCTAGGCAAGGATACTACACGCTTTGCGTGTAGAGGAATTGCCTTGCCGTCCTCCATAAAGTTTTTCTAACATTTTGATTTTAAATTGAGTGCGCAACGAAATTTGGCG
>Ga0209542_10021611_pt1 | contig 10071 bp, 10 predicted proteins | sample RifCSPhighO2_01_FD_184028 | JGI IMG/M metagenome (GOLD analysis project Ga0209542, IMG submission 184028) | Soil microbial communities from Rifle, Colorado - Rifle CSP2_plank highO2_0.1 (SPAdes) (version 2) | ecosystem: Environmental > Terrestrial > Deep subsurface > Rock core/Sediment ...
CGGGAGGCTTGAACTATTCGGGCGTGCGCGTGAGCAATTGCGCGTAAGATTATCTGCCAAATTCGGTGAAACCCTCGCGTCCTTGTGGCGTACGGCAATGCCGAGCCAAGTCCTACTTCGGTAGGGAAGGTGTAGAGACTAGACGGTAGACATCCTTTACGGGATGAAGGCATAGTCCAGACCACAAATCGTAAGAGCAGCGAAAGTTGTAGTGGTAAGCATAACCTCCAGACGCGGGTTCGAGTCCCGCCCCCGCAACACGAAAATGAGAGGCCGCCGAGAGGCGGTTTTCTCATTTCGTGCTGACGGGGGAGCAAGCGGAGCTTGCGGCGGGACTCGAACGCCGCAGCGATGTTCGGCTAGCAAGCCGAACCGCGAGGCAGGGTCGTGAGCGCAGCCTGCTGACGAGCAGGCTTCGACTCCTGACCGAGCCCGCCCCCGCAACACGGTTGTGACGCCAGGAACCGGTACTGGCCCTCATCAAAGCCAGTACTGTATCGGCCCCGGTGTTCATCAGAAAAAGCGCGCAAATGCTTGCGCGCTTTTTCTGTTATGCAGCATTTGCAACGTATATCCAGTTCAATTCCTATTCTCGTGCTCGGCACGGACCTGTGTCGCAATAATGACAGAAAATGCTCGAAATCGAGCAGGGGCGTGGGAACTGAACTGGTAAAAGCAACCATTTACGCCAGTTCCTGAGTTCCTCTCCCCTAGAGGGGGCGAGAATACTCGGCTCGAGCTATACTCTCCTCATTAACAGCCGAGGAGTGTCAAAGGTGGTGGACTTGTACAGGACTTTGACGAGCAGTGGCATACGTGCTAACTTGCTCTCGGACTGGGGCTCCTATTCGCCGATGGCGGCGAGGAAGGCCCTAGAGTCTTGGAGGAAAGTTGTCATGGCGAAGGCTACGGAAGAGAAGGGCGTTGTCACTCTGTGCGGCGTGCAGAGCTGCTGTCCCACGGTCGACTTCACGGACCCACAGAAGGTCCTCATCAAGGACGACTTCGGCGGACAGGTCCAGCTCACGTCGGCGCAATGGGACGACCTGAAGGCCAAGTTTGCTCAGGCGTCCAACAAGGCTGCCTGATTCTCCTGAAGGCTTCGGCAATAATGATTCGAAGACAGCCCCCAGTCATGAATGTGATTGGGGGCTTTCGTTCTAAAACAGGTGTCATGGGGGTATCACAATGTGGTCTCGATACATGCGAATGAGAGAAAGGGACGGGATTGTGGGAGTATTCCACGAGCTTCATCCAGACCCTATCTTCTGCACCCGCCAAGAATGGGAGAAGCTAGTTGCGGGGGTTACTGGTGGAGGCAAAGTCCTCACCAGCGCTCTCAAACAGCGGAAACTTATTATTGGTCGGCCAGATGAGGACGACGCAGAGCTCAAAAAAACCACATCTTTTCTCGAAAGAAAGCTGAATCAGCCAACGACTCTCTACCTGATGACAGCGCAGGGCTGCAACTTCGGTTGCGAGTATTGCCCTGTTCCTGGAATCGCTCGGAAACATGGGGAGGTCTTCCTATCTAAAGAAGACGCCTTTGCAGGCATCGATCTATGGATGGAGCACCTCAAGGATGTCCATGATTCTCGCCTCGAGTACTTTGTCATCTTCTACGGTGGCGAGCCGCTCCTTAATATGGAGGTTATCGGCGAGTCGCTTGCATATCTAAGAATAAAAAGAGATGTCGAGGGGCTTCCTCACAATCTCAACTTCATGGTTGCAACGAATGGAGTCTTGCTTACCGATGACTTCATCGCTCTATGCAGAGAATATGGAGTGATGGTTGCCGTTGGTCTCGACGGCCCGAAAGAACTCAATGACGCCTTACGGGTCGACAAGTACGGTAGCGGGACATTCGACAGCATTGTCGAGGCTATCGGGAAGCTCATTCATGGCGGAATACGAACCTTCGCTTCAGTGAGCGTGACGCCCCATAATGCACACCGCATTGTGGAGTACGGACCCTTCTTCAAGAAATTGGGCATCGAGAAGTTTGGCTTTAATTTCTTGAAGGGACGGTTGATGCTCAAGCTCGTTGGACAGGATGGCCTTGACGCGTATTACCGGAAGGTCTCTCGTGGCATTATTGAGCAGAATCGTCGAGGTACTCCGGGCTTCGAATACCAAATGGAGAAGAAGCAGGCGGTTTTCGACAGGCAAGAATACTTCCCGCCCGACTGCACCTGTTACGGGAATCAGCTCGTTGTCCAGCCGGACGGCCAGCTATCAAACTGCCCCTTCTACAAAGCACGGCTCGGCCACGTAAGGGAAGTAGGTGATGCTTTCCGCATCTGGAGTCAGCCTATCGTGACTGAATGGCGGAAACGGCTCTCGCTCGATCTGCCTGGGGAAGCGAAGGCGCTAAGTGGCGGCGGATGTGCCTGGAGTTCTGTCGAACTCTCAGGTAATCCTCTCGTCGCTGACGATTCAAGTCGAATCTTTGCTGAGGAGGCGCTCAATGAACTCATCTGGTCACGTTACGATCGGTAATCTCGAGAAGCCTAAATTCGGCATCATCGGCGGCTCTGGAATGTGTTCATTTCCAGAACTTAAGGTGATTTCGAAATCGCGACACGAGACAAAGTATGGTCCACCATCTGACGAAATCGCGATTTGCGAGTATGGCGGTCAGCAGGTAGCGTTTCTGCCCCGGCATGGGTCGAAACACACGCTAGCCCCACATAAGGTACCGTACAAAGCGAACGTAGCTGCTCTCAAGGCAATCGGTGTCGAATACATTATAGGCACCTGTATCGTCGGGAGTCTCAAGAAAGGAATTGCTCCTGGTAATCTGGTTCTACCCGATCAGTTCGTTAATCTTACGTGGGGTCGCGATGATTCTTCTGAGGCTGATGGTGGTGCGTTCATCCATCTGCCCATGGGAGAACCATATTGTCGACATCTTCGTAAGAAGATCCTTGATAGTGCGAGTGCAAGCGACCTGTCGGTCATTCCGCATGGGACGGTAGCCGTTATACAGGGCCCGCGCTTCTCGACAGTAGCCGAGAGCCAGTGGCTGTCAGCTAATGGCTGGGATCTGGTGAATATGACTCAGTATCCCGAATGCTACTTCGCACGCGAACTCGGGCTCTGTTATGCCGCAGTCGCCGCAGTAACCGACTACGATGTCGGCCTGCAAGAAGACCTGACGTTCGATCCTCAACGCATGGACGCCGTCCTCGCCGTTTTCAAGGACAATATCCAGAAGACAAAGCGTCTCCTGCTCTCGTTCGTAAATGAGGCAGTGTCCACGCTCTCTTGCGGGTGTGCGTCTACAGTACTCCGGGCCTATTACGAAGATGGTTTGGCGTAGAAAATCCCCCACCGAGACGGCGCTCGGTGGGGGGTTCATTTTTCTTTGCATCCCGGATTAGCTCCAGTAGGTCAGTGGCTCTGACAGTCCGCGGAAGCCGATGAAGCAGTTTATGGCAATGCGGAGACCTGTCTCAACGGTAGTTACCGCATGTACCTTCGTGCTATCGGCCATTACCAGATCTCCCACTCCCGGAGAGATGATAGCCGATGGAGCGGACAATTTCTCGTAATCGAGTCCATATGTTTCCGCCTTCTTACGGGCCATAAACTCGTCATGCTGGAAGTGGTCCGGCCAAAGTTCCAGACGGCCACCAGATTCGGCAGGTTGCACATATACGATGGCAGTAATCTGAGTTATCAGCGTCCATGCTTGCTGATTATCAGGCTCATCCATGCGCAGAAAGTCCTGATGCGGGAGTGCACAAGCCCCTTCTTTGAAGAGTTGTGCAAGACCGAACGCCATAGGCCGCCCATGGATGTTCTCTCGCACCGCTCCTGCTGGCCAGACGTCGTCCAGTGTCATTCGAAGATGATCCAGAGGATTCAGATATGGCCAACTAAGGCGCCTGAACTCGATGCACGCTTGCCGCACACCATCATAGTACTGCCGACGTTTTTCCGCGTCGGAATGCCCTTCGTAGAAGGCGTCCATGAGCTTACCGATGTCTGGGGCGTGTGGATAGTACGCAAGTCGTGGGTGAGTGACTATGCGGTCGCTCACTATCCGACAAACTTCCGGCGGACAGAATTCGGGAATCCGAATCGCGAGTATTTGTCCACGCAGCAGCGCGAGCAGGTCTTCTGCATCAAGCGTATCGTCTTGCCGCTGCAGAATAAGGCACTTCGGTATCATGCGTATGACTCCTCCGGTTTCCAAGGATTGAATGATCAGGTGTAGCCCGATATATTCATACGATAAGTAAGTACATTTGTAAACATTTGTCGTATCTGTACGAGTGTGTCATATTGAAGAAAGGCAAAAGTACCTTAACAGTGGTATCATGCAGGCAAGAGGAGACGATTATGCTACGCGTCAACAACATCCAGAAGAACTACGGATCGTTGGCCGTGCTCACTGACGTCTCCTTCACTCTTGACCGAGGACAGAAGGTGGCGTTAGTCGGGTCCAACGGGACGGGCAAAACTACTCTGCTCAAGATCATTGCTGGTCTTGACGAGTCTGACGGAGGCGCTATCGAGCTAAATGCGGGAACATGTATCGGATACCTTCCACAGGATACAAGTCTGGTGGAAGACGAGTCTATTGCGATGTATCTGCGGAAAGTAACCGGAATCGACAAGCTTGAAGAAAGGCTTGAGATTCTCGCGCCTCACCTGAATGATTCGGTGAAGGCGAGAGAGTACAGCTCTGTTCGAGAAGAGTACGAACGCCTGAGTGGCTATGCGTTTGAACACCGTATGCAGCTCATGGTTGCGGGCTTCGGCCTCGAGAACATCGGTCTTGATCATCGTCTGCCAGATCTCAGTAGCGGCCAGAAAAGTAAGGTCGTGCTCGCAGGGATTTTGCTCAAGGGTGTCGATCTGCTCTTGCTAGACGAACCGACCAATAATCTTGATTTGCCAGCGTTGATATGGCTCGAGGATTTCCTGCGGAAGTCTGAAGCGGCCTGTATCGTTGTTTCCCATGACCGCCGCTTCCTCGATCGGGTAGTCAGAAAGGTTCTCGAGCTGGACTGGCACACACATACGCTCACTGTCTCGGGCGGCACCTATAGCGATTATCTGGAGATGCAAGCAAAACGTCTCGTGCGGCAGAAGCAGGATTACCGGCTCCAGCAAGAGGAAGTCACACGTCTTTCCGAGCGTGCCCAACAAAAGCGTGCAGATGCGGCGAGCGGAGCCAGTTTCCGGGGAACGGACAATGACAAATTTGCTCGAGGATTTAAGCGGGATCGTGCTTCTGGTTCCGCCCGTACCGCAAAAGCGATTGAAAAACGCATCGAGCAAATAGAAAGGGTAGAGCGACCAGTCGAACGGGAGCCGTTTGAGATCCCACTCTCGGCTGGTAAGGGGTCCGGTTCGCTCGATATCCGTCTCATCGAGGTTGTTGCCGGGTATCCAGAAGGATTCCATATCGGACCAATATCACTCGAAGTCCGGTATGGGAACAGGATCGGTATCCTGGGACTTAACGGTTCGGGGAAGTCGACCCTGCTGAGAAGTCTCACCGCCCAGCTCCCAGTCTTAGGGGGTGGGGTTGACATCGGCTCCAGCGTTCGTATCGGCAACTTGATGCAAGAGCACGAGTCGCTTAACCGTGATCAGACCCTGCTCGGGTTCGTCACGGAGCGGGCAGGGATAAGTCGTCAAGAGTCGCATGCCAAGCTCGCGAAGTTCGGCTTCGATGAACGGAAGGTGAAATTGGCGATACGTACATTGAGTCCTGGCGAGCGTGCGCGGTTGCTCCTCGCCCTGTTCTCGGCCCAGTCGGTAAACGTGCTAGTCCTTGACGAACCCACGAACCATCTCGATAGCGACGCACTCGACGCACTCGAGGAGGCGCTGCAAACATACCAAGGGACAGTTCTGCTCGTGTCTCACGACCGCTACTTCTTGGAGAAGACGAAGCTTGATTTCACCTACCTTCTGTCTGACGGGGCATTGACGAAGACCCCCGACTATCAGACATATGTGAAGCAAGCCGAAGAACGAGCGCAAAAACTCCTCAAATCACTGTAGTAAACTCGGACCCGGTTGGATGCATTCCTTCCGGGTCCTTTTATACCAGCCCCAATGATTAAATCAGAACGTATAGCAAAAAACATAAGTGAGCATATCAAAACGTGGCGGAAGGGCCACGGCAAATTGGTGGTAGCAATTGATGGCTATGCCGGGTCGGGGAAAACCACTATAGGCGATTTTCTTGCGGCACAAAATAGTGATGTGCTCAGTGTCCATTTGGACGACTTTATAAAACATTGGCGCGTGCGAAAACGAATGATTGGGGGTGCGCGCGACAAGTCGAGGGAGTTCGAGTATCGCTGGTATCGCTACGACGATATTGAAAAGCTCGTCAAAGCCTTCAAGGGCAAGGATCGTGGCCTTATCAGTCTCAAGACGTATGACTATGACAAAAACGACTACGGCCCTAAGTGGTCGTTCGACCTCTCGAAAAAAGTCCTCGTCATAGACGGCATCTTCCTCTTGCACCCAAAGGGCGAATTACATAAATACCTGGACAAGACCGTGTACCTCAATGCGGCCTTCAGCAAGGCAGATAAGAAAAGAGTCGCACGCGAGAAAAAGAAGTGGGGGAAGGGCTATCTTCCCGAAGATCACCCCGACAACTGGACAAGGTATTTTAAGCAGGCCTATGGGAGATATGTAGAGAAATACAATCCAGAGGATCGTGCCGACTTGGTTTTCGATGTTTGAAAGGATATTCACAGGTCGTGAATGACGGGCATGGGAATTGAACCACCCGTGAGCATCTAGGCCGTAGAATCCCCGGTTCGTTTAGAGCCCCCGCAACACGATTGTGACGCCAGTTGTGCCCGTCCGTAGCCTTGGCGAAGGAGGGGAACCAGTACCGACAGGACTAAAAATCAGTACAGTGCCGTTCGGCATCACATATGCAAAAGCGCCCTTTCGAGCGCTTTTGCATTCGCTCGGAAGTTTATAAAAGCCAAATCACCCGAAATGATATAGTCACTGCATGGATGCTTTACTCGGACGAATCTCTGAACTATATGGAATCACTTTTTCTCAAGTCCCAGAACGGATCGCGAAAGGTGTCCTGAGCGAAAACTACTCACTCGTCTCCAATAAAGGAAAGCTCTTCCTCAAGAAGTATCGTTTTGAAAGCGAGAATCGTATCAGGGAGATTCATTCTGCCAAGCAGTATTTTGCTGATAGCAGCATCCCCGTCATCTTACCTATCCGAGCGAGTCATGATTCAACATTTTTCTTTTTTAACGGAAGTTTCTATGCACTCTTTCCGTTTGTATTCGGGAAACATATTGAAAGAGAAGAACTAACTGATCATGCCGTTACTTCAATGGGAGAAATGCTCGGACGAATCCACCTCGCTGGAGGGGATAGCACAATCTCAATTGTTGAGGACTTTTTCAGTTCTTGGGACAAAAACGCTTTTGATATTAAGGTAGCCGAAATTTTGGAGAAAATGCTGTCTACTGAGGAACGAAATAACTTCGACAAGTTGGCCTACGAGAGCATTCGACTCAAGAAGAGTCTTGTTGAGAAGAACTCAATCCAGTATGAAGGCCTCGGTTTCAAAAGCGATCACCTCATACATGGTGATTATTTAGATCATAATGTCTTCTTTAATAATGCAGATGAAGTGGAACATGTTTTCGACTTTGAGAAGACTCAATATAGCCCACGCACATTCGAACTATTTCGCTCGTTGATGTATAGCCTGCTAAGTAGCGGTACGTCTGAGTCAGACCTACAGAAAGCCAGGGTGTACCTAGATGCGTATAGGGCTACCTACCCCATAGAAAACGAAGAGCTAAAGAGAGGATTAGAAATGTTCTACTTAAAATCAATACATAGCGTATGGGTGGAACACGAGCATTATGTCAAAGGAAATTTCCGTCCAGATCTTTTCCTCGAACCAGATTTTAAGCGCCTTCAATTTTTATCGAATAATCTCGATAATCTTGCGAGGGCATTGTTTTAGAAGTCTCAGCCGGTACAGTATCGCCCCCCCGTCCGCCACTCAAAACCGAGCGGAAATATTGCAAACGCTTAGAAACCGACCCATACCGACTCCCATCGCCAAGGAGGGAAGAGGAGCGCCCAAAAGGCCTTTGTATTGCCTACACTGGCCGGTACAGTACCGACCTGGGCAACCAAGGTGTGACGCCAGGAACCGGTACCGGCCCCCGTCAAAGCTGGTACTGTATCGGCCTCGGTGTTCACCAGAAAAGCGCCTGCATACACGAGGCGCTTTTTCTGTTACGTAGTATCAGTTCCTGAATTCCTGTCCCCCTCGAAGGTACGAAGAACTTTTGTCTGCTACACTGTGGATATGAAAGGATACGTTGAGAATATAGAACAAAAGACGCTCGCCAATGAGTATTTCCGCGAAGTGCTCTACACTGACGAGCGGCTCCAGCTTGTCGTCATGAGCCTCTTGCCGAACGAAGACATTGGGGAAGAAGTCCACGGACTCGATCAGTTTATCCGCATCGAGAAAGGGGAGGGGAAGGCGGTGCTCGACGGCGTCGAGCATGCTATTGGCGACGGCAGTGCAGTCGTCATCCCGAAGGGTACGCGCCACAATATCATCAATACCTCAAGCACCGAGTCGCTCAAACTCTACACGCTCTATGCGCCCCCGGATCACAAAGACCACCTCATCCACAAGACCAAAGCCGATGCACTCGCGAACGATGCGCCGTTCGATGGCGTGACGAGTGAGTGATGGATGATGACCACTATGCATCCTGTCCCACTATCGAACATCATCGACCTCTCGGGGAAAACAGCAATTGTCACCGGCGGCGCGATGGGTATCGGCTACGGCATCGCGTACCGGCTCGCCGAGGCGGGTACCGCTGTCGTCATCGCGGATATAAATAAAGAAGCGGCGAATGAGGCGGCGGCAAAGCTTAGCGCACGGGGGTGGCAGGCGGTGGTCATCGCCGTGGATGTGTCGGATCAGGTGCAGGTTGCGGCGATGGTCGCCGCAACGGTCGCCGTACACGGCTCCGTGGATATTCTGGTCAACAATGCAGGCGTCTATCCGAACGCGCCTGTGATGCAGCTGTCTTCGGAGCAATTCGACACTATTATCTCCATAAACCTCAAGGGCGTCTTCCTCTGTACGAGAGCCGTAGCCACGCAGATGATTAAACAGGGAAGGGGCGGAAAGATTATCAATATAACTTCGGTGGATGCGATACATCCCTCGATGGTCGGTCTCGCCGCATATGATGCCTCCAAGCATGGTCTTTGGGGATTTACCAAAAACATTGCGCTGGAACTTGCGCCACACCACATTCAAGTAAACGCTATCGCTCCGGGCGGTATTGTGACACCTGGCACGGGAGCCGGTAAACCAGTAACCCCTGCAATGGATGCGATACTCAAAAAGTTTCTAGAAAAAATCCCCATGAAGCGCATGGGTGAACCGGATGATATAGGCAAAGTCGCCCTGTTCCTTGCCTCCGATCTTGCAAGCTACATGACTGGCTCGCAAATCGTCGTCGATGGCGGCGTATTGCTTTCTTAATAACGCAAAACGGCCGGGTATCCGGCCGTTTTGAGGTAGCCGCTATTTTTTCGAAATATGTTGCCAGAGCCAGACGCCAACCAGTATGAGGTCAATGAGCACGATGCTCATAACCAGCAACCCAAATACTCCCATACTGCCCCCCATCACGCCCACGTTACTTCCATATTCTCCGTACCCCATCATAAGACGTAGATATTACATGGTAATTCCCTAAGGGTAGCATACCCATACAGAGGCGGATGAAGCGGGGCGGCTCTCGTGAGGTTAGTCAGAATCTGCAGGCGTGCTCGTCGCGTTCGGAGAAGCGGTATCGTCATGGTCATCATCTTTGCCGTCCCCCGTATGCTCAAAAGCGTCAATTTTCAAGATGGAGGCGGCGCGGGTGAGCACGTCGAGCCGCGCACTTGCCCCTATCGAGGCGCGAAATGCCTTCGACGCGCCCTTCTCGTCGTGCTGTTTGAGTCGTGCGTGGCCCTCCTCGGCAAAATCGGTGGCCTGCTGGAGCGCCTCATTTGCGCCCTGCG
>Ga0209542_10021612_pt1 | contig 10071 bp, 12 predicted proteins | sample RifCSPhighO2_01_FD_184028 | JGI IMG/M metagenome (GOLD analysis project Ga0209542, IMG submission 184028) | Soil microbial communities from Rifle, Colorado - Rifle CSP2_plank highO2_0.1 (SPAdes) (version 2) | ecosystem: Environmental > Terrestrial > Deep subsurface > Rock core/Sediment ...
AACTTAGCGAACAAGAATTCAATGCGGCACTTGGACTCAATAAAAGAAAAGCGTTCATAAATATAATAAAAAAAGAAAAACCAATGGTGCAACTCACAGGAGTTCACAAAGATGAAAAAGAAAATCCGGAACAAAAAGCAATTATAGAAATAAGCCAAGGGAAAAAACCAAAAAACGATGAATTGGTTAGATTGTTGATCTCGAGAGGACTTGCCGAAGAAAAAGAAAGCATTCAGCAAAAAGTTTCAATTATAATCGAAGGCGAGGAAGCATTAAAATCAAAAGAATTTTCAAAAGAAAGAGCATATAATATTCTTGATCCGGTTCCTGAAATTTTTATAGGAAAAAAACAACCGTACATACAATTCTTGAACAGCATTCGAGGAAAACTTGTTGCGCTTGGATTCAAGGAAATGCCTGAACGATTGATAAACCAGGAATTTTACAACTTTGATGTTTTGTTCCAACCGCAGAACCATCCCGCGAGAACATGGACAGATACTTATCAATTGAAGAAACCGAATAAGGGAATGCTTCCTTCAAAAGAAAAAGTAAAAGCAATAAAAGACGCGCACGAACACGGCGGCAAAACAGGGTCAAGAGGATGGGGTTACAATTGGAATGAAGAAATAGCACAAAGGTTAATGCCAACAGCGCACGGAACAGCCGCTGACGCAAGGCAGATGATTGAGGGAGTTGAATTCCCGCGCAAATACTTTGTGATCAATCGCTGTTTCAGGCCTGATGTTTTGGATGCAACACACTTAATAGAATTCAACCAATTGGATGGGTTTATTGTAGGAAATGATTTGAATTTTAGGAATCTACTTGGGATTTTAAAAGAATTTGCAATCGAAATCGCGGGCGCGGAAGACGTGAGATTCTATCCTGATTATTATCCATTCACCGAACCATCTGTACAGCTTTCCGCAAAGCACCCGAAATTGGGATGGGTTGAATTTGCGGGAGCCGGAATATTCAGACCTGAAATAACGGAATCACTTGGAATTAAGGGATCAGCACTTGCATGGGGAATGGGAGTTGATAGGTTGGCAATGTTCAAACTTGGAATTAATGATATAAGGCACTTATTTTCAGAGGATTTAACGTGGCTCAGAAAAACAAAAATGGTGATTGAATAATGGCCATTGTCAGATATCCAAATTCGCCATTCAACTCTACTAAATTAGCTAAACTAAGGCGAGGCAGAGCTGTAAGACCTACAGCTGAACAAAGAGCCGGAAACCTCAAAAATGCATTAATGCAAATAAGAAACGCCAATAAACAAATTCTTAACGACTCAATGAGAGATACGTTTACCAAAGAAATTACGGAGTTAGAAGTACAAAGAAGACAACATTTGGAAGCCAGCCACGCATTGAATGTACGGGTAAAAAAAACACCAAGAAAAAGCACTGAAAGGCAGGAATTTAGCAGAAAAAGAGATTTTTTTAAAAGTTTGGCTACAGATGCACACCTAGAAGCCAGAAGATTAAGAGGACTCAGAGCAAGAATTGTAAAGGTGAACTAACATGCCGACAATAAACGCGAGCAAAAAAGATATTGAAAAACTTGTTGGAAAAACATTTTCCAAAGAAGAGCTCGAAGAGACACTCATGTATGTTAAGGGAGAACTTGACGCAATGAACAGAGATGCACTTGTTATCGATGTGAAAGAAACAAACAGACCAGATCTTTGGAGCGCGGAAGGAATAGCGCGCGAAATCAGAACACGCACGGGAAAAGACAAGGGAATAAAAGAATACAAAGTTTCGAAAGCAAAAATTTCATGCACAATAGAAAAAACAGTAGAAAAAACAAGGCCGTTCATCTGCTGCGCGGTAATAAGAAATGTTAAAATTACGGAAGAGTTTTTGCTGCAGATGATCCAACTGCAGGAAAAAATAGGAATGACATTTGGAAGAAAAAGAAAAGAAACAGGAATAGGGTTATATGACCTAAACAAAATGACACCCCCGGTTTTTTACCGCGGATATAAGGATAAAGAAATTGAATTTATTCCGCTGGAATATAAAGTTCCGATGCGACCCTCGGAAATACTTTTGGAACATCCGAAAGGAAAAGAATTTGGAAACCTACTCAAAGACGCGGAATACTTTCCAATAGTAATAGATTCCAAAAAAGTTGTTGCTTCAATGCCGCCTATAATAAATTCCGAAACAACGGGAAAAGTAACGGAAAAAACAAAAGACATTTTCATAGAAGTAACGGGATTCAATTGGGAAACTGTTAATACCGCATTGAAAGTAATGTGCATGGCATTTGCGGACAGAGGATCAACAATTGAAGCAGTTAAAATAAATTTTCCTGAATCGAAAGTATATCCAAAAAAATCAATTGAAACACCGTTCTTCGGAACAAAAAAAATCATGCTTGAAACAGAATACGTGAACAGAATATCCGGACTCAACCTTAAGGAGAAGGAAATAGTTTCATTGCTTGAAAGAAGCGGAATGAATGTAAAAACAAAAGGGAAAAAACTTGAAGTTGAATACCCTGATTACAGAAATGACATACTGCACCCAATAGACATTGTCGAGGATGCAATAATCGCATATGGTTACAATAATATAGAACCAAAAAAAGTTGAAATGAGTGTTGTTGGAGAAGAACTCAAGGAAAGGATTTACCTTGATAAAGTAAGAGATGTTTGTGTTGGAATGGGGCTTCAAGAAGTGCTCACATTCAATTTAACATCCATCGAAAAACAAACACAAAAAATGCTGTTGAAAGAAGAATTGGTTGAAATCGCAAACCCTGTTTCAACAAACTGGCAGGCAATGAGAAAAAGAATAACACCTGAATTGATTGATTATCTCGCTAAAAACAGGCATGCAGAATATCCTCAAAGAATCTTTGAAATAGGAACATGCCTTGATATCGATTCCAAAAGCGAAAACGGAGTAAGGCAAACATACAATTTATGCATTGCAATGTGCGATTCGAAAGCAAATTTTACAGTAATAAAATCCGCGCTTGATGCGGTATGCAGAAATCTTGGGCTGAATTATTCAATGAAAGAAACAAACCTTGCTTTTTTGGAAGAAGGAAAAAGAGGAGAAATAACAATCGGCAAATTCAAAGGATTTTTGGGAGAAGTAAACTCAAAAACACTTGACAATTTTGGTTTAGACAAAAAAATAGTTGTACTTGAAATTGAATTGGTTGATTAAAACAATTTAGTCTGCTTTACATCGCTTTCTTCCGGCTCATCATCTGGCGATGTTCTTTCCGGAAGCTGATCAGGAACAATAGAATCATCGTGAAGCAATTCTCCAAAAAGCTTTTTCGGTTTTGCTCTTTGCCCTTTCAAAGATTCGGCTTCCTCTAAAATGGTTTTTACTTTTTTTGTTTCAGGTTTTGTATCAAGCAACAATGCAATTTCCTTTTCATTCAAATCAAACAAAGAAGTTAGAGCAACAGCGCTTTCCTTGTTTTTGAAAATCACGCGCAAAAAAGGAAGATCTTTTGAAATAACTTTTCCGGAAGAAGAATGAGTATAAGAACCGATTTTCAAACCCAAACTTTTTTTCAGAGCGCGAATTCCGGATGTTCTTGAAAGCATCGAAAGAAGACCCGGAAACTGATACATAACAAAGTCATGGGAAACTTTTTGCTTTGAAAGTGCAACTCCTTCCCCCATTAGTTCGGTTGAATATCTCAAAAAACCCCAATGCTGTTTTCTGTAAATTCTTCCATTGAAAACATCGCTTCTTGAAAGTCGATCAAATGCAAGAGCAATATCATTTGAATCCGAATACTGCCTTGGAATATTTTCTTCCACCCAACGCAAAAGCATATCCGGACTCAAATCGCTTTTAATTCGCATCTCGCGAACCTCATTGAAATTTGTTCCCTTGAAAATTGCTTTCATAACAGAGAAAACTTTCTGCTGGCGCTCGCGCGAACCCAACGAAGAAACGTTTTCCATTGAAATTTCCCCTGCATCTGATAAAGTTTGGAGATCCAATAAAGCCGAACGCATATCTCCATCGGAATTTCGAGCAAGTTCTTTCACAGCTTCTTCATCAAAAGAAATTTTTTCTAATGCCAGGATTTCGCGCAAACGTTTTGCCATTGAAAGATAATTAATTTTTTTGAACTCACAAGCTTTGCACACAAAACGAAGAGGAGAAACATTTTTGTTGGAAAAAATATCGGTAGCTGTAATAATAATCGGATTTTTTGCATCTTTTATTACGGAAGAAATCGCCGAAACACCGCCGCGATCGTTTCGCGTCATTGCATCAATGTCATCAAGGAGAACAAGTCTTTTGAAACCGGAAAAAGAAGCGTTCTGCGACGCATTTCCTACAATAGTTTCAACAGAATCTTTTGAGCGCAAATCAGAACTGCTTAATTCAACCACACTCCAATTGAATGTTTTTGCAAGCAAATACGCAAGCATTGTTTTTCCGCTCCCGGTTTGACCCCAAACAAGCAAAGGAGGCTGGTTAACATTGTTTTCCCAATTCTTCGCCCAAGCAAAAGCGGTTTCAACCAATTCAGAGTTTCCTATGAATTCATCCTTGTTTTTTGGAGAATACTTCTCGGTCCACAATTCAGACATTATAATAGGGGGCTGGAAAAGCAATAAAAAATCACTTTATTTTCGCAATTTCGCTCAACAAAGATTGTTTAGGGATTCTGCTCGAAAATTCCTTTGTTTTCCCCTTATTTCCCATGCTCACCAATTTTGCGTTAATAAAATTCTTTTTCTCCAATTCAGTTAGAATTTCCCTCAAGCGCCGTTCCTTTAATTCCGCTCCTTCGCGCGAAGAATACAATTCATAAATTTTTCCGGAATTTATGGGCTGGTTTTCCGCAATTATTTTTAGAAGAAGCACATCATCTTTCGCCAAGTGAGGAAGGCCTTTCAAAAGTGAAACCATATCAACAGCCTCAAATGCTTTTTGCAAAGTTTCAACGGAAACAATTCCTGTGTTTTCGCGTTCTGCAATTCTCCCCGCTTTCAAAAGCGATTCGATTGCAACCCTACAATCTCCGCCCAATTTTGCCGCATGAGCAGCAGCAACATTTACAACGTCTGATTCAAAGGCATTTGCTTCAAACGCAAGCTCGCATCTTGCTTTGAGAATTTTTTTCAATTGTTCAGGAGTATAAGAATCAAAAACAATTGTTTGTTCGGCAAGCGAGCTTCTAATTCGCGAATCGAGTTTTGAAGTAAGCGAAATATCATTTGAAATCAGCACAATACCTATTCCTTGCTTTTCATATTCAACTATTCTTATGAGATCATACAATAATTTTGAATTCGCCTCGGAAATCAATAATTGGTCAACTTCATCCAAAATTACTATTGGAGTGAAACCGCATTTTTTCATGAACTCAAGCATCTTCGAAAAAATTTCATCGGTAGCCAAACCTCTTCTCGGAAGCGATGCCCCGACAAAATTTGCAATAGCAGTTAATACGGCCGGCCTTGAATTATATTCAAAGCAATTCAAATACAATGTTTTTGTTCTGTCAAAACTTTCTTCGAGCTCATGCAAAACATATTTTGCACAAACAGTTTTCCCGACCCCTGTTGGACCTGTGAGAAAAACATTCATTGGTTTTTTTCCTTTTGTAATGGGATCAAAGCAATAAACAAGGGAATTGATTTCCTTTTCTCTATGAGGAAGCGCTTCCGGAATGTATTCAGGATAGAGAAAACGCTCATCCTTAAAAACGCTTTTTTCCTGAGCGGATTTTTTGAACAGATTTTTGCCCGGCATGAATAACAAATATAATTTCCCAATTAAAAAGGATTGCAGTGGCACTGCATTAATGCCAATGTTAAATACTTCATAAACCAGGCCTATCGAGCCACAAAAGCGAAGATAGGCAGGTCTGACGGCGGATCTCTCCGCCGTTTCGCACCGGCACCGAACCCCTTCCAATGCTTTAAAAGCACAAAAACCAAAATGTACATTGGCTCATTGGGATTATGGCGAGTTAAGGGAACCTCCCACTGCTTCTTAGAAAATCCCCTTAACTCCCAAAACGCCCCTACAAAAAAAACTTATTGTCCTCTACGACCTCTTCTTGGACGTACTGGGTTTCCTTTTTTTTCTTTGCGTGATTGATTATATCTCTGCAAATATGGGGAAGCTGCAAATCCTGCCGCAGTTAATCCTCCTCCAAAAAGACCGCCTTTAAGCCACCAATAACTTTTGCGTTTAGACTCTATTTGATACCTTTTTTTGAAAGGTTCAGTTTCCTTAATTTTTTGAATTTCGACTTGCAAAGCCCTATTATTAGCAATTGCTACTTTGAATTCGTTGTAAAGTTTATCAATTTCTCTTTCTGCATCATTTAATCTTCCGGTTTCAAAATCATATACAATATCTGAAATCTTATTATTTGCTGGAGATGACCAATCATAGATACTTTTTATTAGGGAAAACTCAGTTAAGGGCCTCTCATTTTTTTCTATTGCTCTTTCAATGGGCTCTATTAATTTGAGTGCGGCTCTGTACTCTGCTGGACGAATAACCCAATTTCTTGCCGTTTGTAAAACCAAAAAAGTAGGAGCCCCCGATATTGCGCCCGCAATAAATGCGGCAACTAATTTTTCTCTAAAGGATGTAGGTGGCAGAGGGGCTTCATCCTTTACTTTTGGCGTGGTTGTTTTTTTTACCATAATTAGATATGTTTTCAGTTTTATTAAATATGACCTCTCTGGCTCTAAACATTTTGTTTCTGATTCACCAATTAAATTATGTACTAAGAAAAATGAAAGGATTAAAAAGTGCTTTTAGGACAATATAACCATGAGCGACTCTCATGGAGACAGCCACGCGATTGAAGAAAGCAAAGCTTCTGGAAAAAGCCCCAGCCCAATGAGCGACAATATTTTCGAGCGCGTACTTAACTACATCACCACCGGAATCCAAAGATTTGTTGCGTTTCTATTCTTTCTTTTCACAGCAGGAGCACTTTATGGAATATTCATTACACGCGCAAGCCCGGCAGCACAACCATTTCTGCTCATAGCTCCCGCGGCAGTTGGTTTGCTGGCATATTATAACAGAGCATTTGCAATCTGGGCTTTTGTAGTACTAATAGTATTGGCGTTTATTTTCTGAGATGAAAAAAAATGGATGGAATATCAATCTCAACAACAGATTTCAAAGCGCTTTCCTCAAAAACAAGAACAGACATACTCAAAATGCTTGATGAAAGAAATTTTACATTAAGCGAATTAGCATCAAAAACAGGAATGGCGGCGCCAACAGTAAAACAACATGCCTCCGTTCTCATGGAAGCGGGCCTAATTGAACTCAATGATGAGGGAAGAAAATGGAAATATTATTCTCTCACAAGAAAAGGGAAAAAATTGCTCGAAGCAAACACAAACAAAAGCAACATATTCCTCATACTCTCAACCGTAATAATAGTGGGTCTACTCGGATTTGCGGCAATGTTTTACGGAAATTTCATGCAAAGTTCAGCATCTGAAGCACTTGATGTTGATCGCGCAAGCTATGTTGTGCCAACCAATCAGGATGACCTTGCGGAAATAACATCAGGAGAAGAAATAAATGCTGGCACCGGAAATAGCGCCACAACCGGAAAATGCGTTTCAAACGTTACGAGAGCGGAAACCACAGAAGAACTCTGCAACGCGCTTTTAAGCCCTGAAGAATGTGAAAAATTCGACGGAACACTGGATGGCATCAAAGACTGCAAATGGATTAAATTCGACGATTGACGAAGTATTTTTATTCCTTCTTTTGCCAATAATAATGTGAACTCAAAAGGATTTTTCGGTCTGTTAATCCTTCTCGGGGCTTTGGAACTGCTTTTAACCATAAATACCGGGAATGCGGAAATTCACAGTAAAATTGAGCAGACAGAACTGCTCGCACTTGAAATGCAGGAAAGCGCATTCAAAAGAACCGAAGCCGAAATCTACATTGACAAAAAAATAGAACAGGCTCTAACTCCACTTCCACTTGAAAAACCGGAAGCGGAAATAATCAAGGCAAGAGCAAATATTACAATACTTGAAGCGTTCAAAAAATTAAACCTAAGCGCAAAATTGTGCTCAAAAAACAATTCCGCGAAAGAACTCAATTTTGAAAAACTTTCGGAAATATCAAAAGTTTCTGTTATCACACTTGGAAGCGTGCAGGAAATAGAATATGTTATCACAGGCGGAGAAGACAAAAAGTTTTATCCTTGCGCGGAAATCGAAGCAAAAAACTTTTCAACAGAAATTAGAATACCGACAGGCTACACTTCAACACAAGTAAGGCTGATTCCATGAATTTTGCAGAAATAGTTTTTGCACTACTCATAATGGCAACATTCAGCATTTTTGTCTTCGAATCCGAAAAAACACTCACGCAAAAAACAGGGGAAATGTTTCTTGAACTCGGAAAAAAACAGGAAGCAATTGAATGCTCAACCGCAATAAATTATTTTTATTCAATAGGAAATGGGAAGCTTCAAAAATCACTTAGGTGCGACAGCGAACGCCTTGATTTGATAAGCGAAAAAATAAGAGTTATTGAAACACCCGCGGGAAAAAAAATTATTGTGGAATCGGGAAACCATTATGAGTAAAGGGATTATTTTCAGCATGGATGCATTAATTGCATGCATGATTTTCATTTTTTCCGTTTCACTTCTTTTATCCGCGTTGAATACAAATGCAGAGCAAAATATACAAGAGACAAAATGGGAGAAAAAAGAATTATTTGCATTCGCACTTTCAGAGGCAATCGTAAAAAACAGGGATGCGGAAAAGCCTGTGAACGGAGCAGTATATTTTAACCACGCAAAAAAAAGAAACGAAGCGAACATCATTGACAAAGAACTATTGGAAAAAATACACTTGGAAAAATTTTCACAATACTCGCTGAACGCGCTCTATGAAAGGAATGAAAATGGAACACAATATTATTTCCACAAACAAGGAGAAAGATGCATAACAATAGAAAGATTTGTTCTAATCAAGGAAATCGTTCCGAGAAAAACTGTTTTGGGGTTTGTTGTGTGTGAAAACTAAAGGTTTCTTTTCAATAGAGGCTATTGGAGCACTTACAATTTTGATTATTTTAATACTTTCAATGCCGGATACTGATTTGAGAACGGATGGAGCGCTGGCACAGAAACACGGGATGGATGATTTGCTCATTGTTTCGGCTTACATGAATTCAGGAGAAGTGGAAATTGTAAAAGATGCAAATCTGCTGTTCGGAAAAAATTATGAAGTTGAAAAAACCGAAAATAAAATAATTTTGCGCACGAAAAAATATTCCCACGAAATTTTAGTTTCCTGAAAGAAAAAGTTTTCCGTCAATTTTTTCCAATGTGAAAACCACTTTTCCGAAAAAAGAACTTTCCTCAAAAATAATATTTTCTGGAATAGGAATTTCAAATGTTTTTGAATCCGCACGCACAAACAAACTCTGCTCGCTTAATTCCCATTCATTAAAAATTTTATAACGAAACTCAATTGATGTTTTGTCGCCGAAGAAAGAGAGTTTTTCGGAAGCATTCGACAAATCCGCGGAAAATCTTTTCGCGGATTGAACATCAAGTGCAAACCTTGAAGAGTTTTCTATTTCAGAAAACGCGGATGCAAAAATCGCAAGAAAAGAAAGAACAGCACAAAATACAAGCAAAAATTCAATACTTATTTGACCTTTCATTCAGATCTCTTCAATTTCCTTGAAAATCGCATCCGCTTTCTTGTCAAAAGCCTTTGCACCTTTTTCTGCCGTGCTTTGAAGCTGGGAAACCAAAAGAAGCACAATTGCAACAACCGCAGCCAGCACGATTATCAGCTCTATAGAAACCTGGGCTTTTTCATCAGAAAACATACTAAACCTATACAATAAAACAAATAAAAAGATTTCGTTGATTGACGTAATGTTATTGGTTATGGTTTTAAATGGCTTTTGAGCCAAATTCAGTCTTGTGGGTAACAAAGAAAGAAACGACCTTATCATCAGCTGGCTAACAGTAAGCTTTGCCTTTGCATGGATAGGCCTTGGAATTCTCACGGCTTCCGGGTTTAAAGATTTCATAAGCCAG